>Ga0209783_1000039_pt1 | contig 73220 bp, 61 predicted proteins | sample WorMetfiPIANOSA1_FD_187395 | JGI IMG/M metagenome (GOLD analysis project Ga0209783, IMG submission 187395) | Marine gutless worms symbiont microbial communities from Max Planck institute for Marine Microbiology, Germany - Olavius filocauda... | ecosystem: Host-associated > Annelida > Digestive... | reverse complement strand
CCAGGCTGATAGCATCATCCTTGAACCCTTGGGTGAAACTCCGTCTGGTTTTTTGAGTACTCATTGGACACCTCGCTTTCTGATATTTCGTTCTTAGCAAAGTGTCCGTTTCTTTTAAACCACATCATTCCCTTCTATATCAAGCTTACAATCGGTAATTTTGTAGGAACAATTTAATAGGACTAAGGCATCTATCTTAAGAGTGGTTGGATCGATCCATTGGATCTTAGACACTCCTAAATTCGAATAGTCATCACCGGCAGCATCTCTATTTTCGCAGGGGTAAGATAAAAAAGTGAAATTTTGTCTATTACCAGTGCTGGCACATGACATCAGGAAAAATGTAATAATTAAATTTGTTACCAACCTAAGCTTCATCGTTTGCTATTCCAAATTTATATTTACATTTAACGGTTGAGCTGAGACGCGCGCGGTTTTTGCGCGTCGGTTTCTCCAGCGATTTGTTAGCAGCGGTGGTTGGCTATCTAATTAAGAGTTTTCGATATCTAAAAAGCCAAGCAAAAAGTATTAAACTGAATGTTATTGTGTATCCTTGGATGAAATAGAAACTACTCATACCATTTTCAGATATTTTCCAGCCTGCTAATACCAATGTTTCATGTTGAGTAAAGAGCATATTAAGAATCGATGTTAGGATAAAATATCCAGTGAGTACCTTGAAACTCACGTATGACCATCGCCTTAGTTTAAATATTCCAACTGCGATTACTAAATTGAGAATTCCCAGGCATAGATAATAAATTCTGAATAGTGGGCCTGAGAATGACTTTCCAAGTAATATCATTTTTGAATTAGGTGTAAAAAAGACACTGCCGGTCCAAAATGCGCCTACAAATAAGATTACTGCAAATATTAATAATCCCTTTGGCAAGTCTTTTCCCATGTTATTTTCTTGCTGCTAACTTGTTATTATGTTGACAGCGAACTTTTCATTAAAATAAGTTATTCGAGCTTTTTTGCTGTTTTGGTAGGTCTGGCTGAGTATACACCAAATACAATCAATATCAATGCGTTATGAGATTTCTACAAATAGTGTGGCTTCTCTAAAGCGACTTTTGCGGGCTTTTATGCCGTTTATTTCGCTGGCGACTTTTTTCCCTGTTTTGATTATTTCTCATTTTATTGCCCGACGTTTGAGCTGAGACGCGTGAGGTTTTTGCACGTCGGATTTTCCAGCGATTTGTTATACATGTTCCTCTTTAATAGGAGCAATGAGTCCCACTATAAATGATACTATTAAAATTGCCAACCATGCCCAGGTATACTTTTTAAATGTCGGTATTATAGTGACTTTCAGGCTCTGCCGGCCGTTTCGGATGATTCTATCATCACTAGTGGGATTATAGTTCATAGGCGTTCCATTCTTGTCAAAGTACTGGGTGATTTCCCCATTCATAATGAATTTTCCTGAAGAAACTACTTTACTCACTTCAGATCTTTCAGTGAAGCTTCTACTAGTGTCATTCACGATGTTTTCGAGCATGTTAATGCTCTTTTCAGTAAATGGAGTAGCATTATATTGATTTGTGAGGATTCTTACAGTTACCAAATGAACAAAAATTATGGTTACGCCTATCAGTGTTATAGATCCTAATAATATCGTCCATTTGGTTTTCAAGCCAGACTTTCGAATGTTTCGAATTGTCACAAATAGACCGAAAAATATTGAAATCGCCAACACGGCACTTTCGTATTTATTATAAATTGATCCGACTTCAATGAATGGCCACATTGAGTCGCCGATATAAAATGATGAGTAAGCTCTCCAGCAGACACTACAAGTAACGGCAACTGACACGAATAGAATAATATTGCCGATTTTATCTGGATCTTGATACCACTTCATATCATTATTCACGTGTCAATTCATGCTGGTTGCATAGATAGTTATTATATTAGGCGGGTTTTTGCAAACCGCCGGCAACCGCAAATTGCGGAAATAGATAGCAGTCTGTTGCCGCTAGGGCTTCGTAGGAGCGATCACAAGCTTGTTGCCGTTATGTATAATCTTCAGACCGAAACCGGGCATGGTATCTGATAGGGGGCGTCCTAATAAAAAATCAAGCAGGGCCGGGTCCGGGCGGCCTTTTTCGGTTATCAGGGCCCGCAAGTGTGAATCGTAGCTGACCATCTTCAAAAGGCTGTCGGCGGATGTATCGGTCCCCGCCTTCAACCGCACTGTCAATTCGGCCAAATCACTATAATTACATTTTCTCTCGTGCTCTTGAACGAGGTCCCATAATTCGGGAATCGATTCCAACAGGTCATTACGGGTCAGTCGCCCCTGTTCGTAGATCGCTTCGATGGCGGCCGTGTCGCGGCAATTGAGAACCCGGCACTCGAGGGGACGGTTTGTATAAATACTACAGCCTTTTGATGCATCCACATAGTAACAACAGGTCCAGGCACGTCCGACCCCTTTAATTTTCAGCAACTCGGCTGCTACCGGCTCTAGCGCACCCTTCACATTATCGCGGGCCATCTCCCCTTTGCGAATCGTATAAAGATCTTTCAAGGGGAGTTTACCGCTTTGCACCAGTTCCAGGTCCTCCCGGTGCAGGGCCGGGCCGCCGGACTTGCAACAGGTGCCGCAGCGTTGACATTCTGTGTCGGTTGTCATCATAAAAGCAAAACCATGCATCGCGCAGAGACGCGGAGGCGCGGAGAAAATCAAACCCAGAAAAGGGGGCGCACTGGCGTGCGCAAAACCTGGAATCCACGGGCATGAATGGTTTAGGTTTACCGGCGCAGCCGGAATAAATGTGCTTTTCTCTGCGCCTCAGCGTCTCTGCGCGAGAATATTGTTTTCAGGTTTTCTTGTTTATCAGAAAACCTACAGCAGGCCTTCAAAGAAGTCATTCCCCTTGTCGTCTACGAGAATAAACGCCGGGAAGTCCTTCACGGTGATCATGAAGATGGCTTCCATGCCCAGTTCCGGGTATTCCAGGACTTCGACGTTGGTGATGCACTCTTTGCCGAGCCGGGCGGCCGGGCCGCCGATGGAGCCCAGGTAAAACCCGCCGTATTGTTTGCAGGCATCCGTCACCTGCGGGGAGCGGTTGCCCTTGGCCAGCATGACCATACTGCCGCCCTGCTCCTGGAAGATGGGCACATAGGGATCCATACGAGCGGCCGTGGTCGGGCCGAAGGACCCGGAGGCATAGCCCGCGGGCGTCTTGGCCGGGCCGGCGTAGTAGATGATGTGGTTTTTGATGTAATCGGGCAGGCCCTCTCCGCTGTCCAGGCGCTCTTTGAGCTTGGCATGGGCAATGTCGCGTCCCACAATAATTTTGCCGGTGAGCGACAGCGGCGTGGCCACCGGGTACTGGGTCAGGATCTTGCGGATCGCGTCCATGGACTGGTTCAGATCGATTTCGACCGGTTCCTGCCCGTTCACATCCACTTCCGGCAGGTACTGGGCCGGATCGGTTTCCAGCTGCTCCAGGAAAATGCCTTTGTCTGTTATTTTGGCTTTTATGTTCCGGTCGGCGCTGCAGCTTACGCCAATACCGATGGGGCAGGAAGCACCGTGGCGCGGCAGACGGATCACCCGGGTTTCCAGGCAGAAATACTTGCCGCCGAACTGGGCCCCGATCCCCAGCCTCTGCGAAATCTCCAGCATCCGCGCTTCCATCTCCAGGTCCCGGAAAGCCCGTCCGTTTTCACTGCCGCTGGTGGGCAGGTTGTCCAGGTAGCCGGCCGAGGCCAGCTTCACGGTCTTGAGGGTCATTTCCGCTGACGTGCCCCCGACTACGAACGCCAGGTGGTAAGGCGGACAGGCGGCCGTGCCCAGGGTCTTCATTTTGGCTTCCATAAAGGCATAGAGGCTGTCCGGGTTCAGCACGGCCTTGGTCTCCTGGAACAGGTAGCTTTTATTGGCTGACCCGCCCCCTTTGGCCATGAACAGGAACCTGTAGGCGTCCCCTTCGGTAGCATAAAGCTCGATCTGGGCCGGCAGGTTGCAGCCGGTGTTCTTTTCAGCGAACATGGTCAGCGGGGCATTTTGCGAATACCGCAGATTATTTTGTTTGTAGGCGTTATAGACACCCTTGCTGAGCATCTCTTCGTTGGAGAAATCCGCCCAGACCTGCTGTCCTTTCTTGCCCATGATGATGGCCGTGCCGGTATCCTGGCACAAGGGGAATTCCATCTCCGCCGCGATTACCGCATTTTTTATCATTTCCAGGGCCACCAACCGGTCATTCTCGGAAGCCTCCGGATCCTTGAAGATCTTTTGCAAAAGGGCCAGGTGCGAGGGCCGCAGCATGTGAGAGACGTCTTTAAAAGCCTGTTCCGCCAGCAGTTCGAGTGCCTCAGGCCCCACCACGAGCACCTTTTTACCGTTGACGGTGGTCGCGGATACATGTTGATCCGTTAACAGGCGATACTGGGTCTCGTCGGCACCGTATGAGAACAGGGGTTCGTAATTAAACTCGGTCATGGGGGTTCTCCTTTAAACAGCCTTTCTGTATGTTAGTACCACGCAGGTGATGGTTCCAGGTTCCCGGTTCAACGTTCCGGGTTAAGACCTTTTAAACCTCTGAACCCTGAACAATTGAACCTTGAACCTTAAGGGATGGACTTTAAAAGCATATGCGCTAGAGTGTCAAGCGGTTTAGCCGGGCCTGCCTTGCAGCAACAACCAAATGATAGCTGATATCATGAGGGCAGACCTTCAATACTGACAGGCCTGTATTTCGAAATCGAAATCGCTCTCGGTATCGAAATCGTTTTTAGCCTAATCTGCCCACGATTCCGAACCCGCCAGCGATCCCGATTTCGAATTTAAACCGCTTAACTCACCGAAACTGCGACAAAAATCACGGATTATCCCATATCGGCTATTGCAAGGCAGCTGGAATTTTATTATAAATAATAGGTCGGGCGACTCACCAAAACCAATTAACAGGTACGCTTTAATTTACTGTGCAAGTTTCAGCCGTCATGCCGGCGCAGGCCGGCATCCACGCGGTTCTATGCCCAGTTGTCTGGATACCGGCATTCGCCGGTATGACAGTAGGTAAAAAGTGCTACTGGTTACCATACTGAATTGCCGTCCCAGCAAGCGAGTGCGGGTATGGCAAAAAAAGGCCGTATAGAGCCTGACAGCCTTCAGCTTAACTATCTAATACAACATGGAATCTAAAACACCTGAGACAGACCAGTATCGCCTGGAAACCGAAAACCGCCAATTGAAAGATACCGTTGTCGCACTGCGCGAAGAATTGGAAAAGAGTGCTTTCGAGCAAACGCAAAAGGTACAGCAGGCCGTAGCCGAGGCAAATGACGAAATCCGCCAACTCAAAGCCACTATCGGTTCACTGCGGGACGAACTGGAAAACGAAGCCTACGCAAAAGTTGAAAGTGTTCAGAAAGCCGTGGCCGATTCCACCGATGAGATCAAACAACTGCAGGCCACCATTGCCGCCCTGCGCGACGAACTCGAAGACAACAGCCGCCGGCACGAAACCGAGATTCAAAAAATAAGGCAGGCTGCCCGGGATGAGGCCGGACAACTCGAGTCTACCATAGTGGCGCTAAGAGATCAGCTACAGGGGTCAAAATGAACAAATTCGTAAATAGGCAGGACGCAGGTAGTAGCCAACCGGATGCCCTGTCCAAGGTACACCAGCTGGAACTCTTGTTGAACATATCCAAGCAGATCGCCGCCTTCGAGGTGCTGGACGACATGCTGCTGACCCTGGTGGAAATCACCACCCGGGAACTGGATGCCGACCGGGGCACCATCTTTCTCAACGATAAAGGTACCAATGAACTCTACTCCCGGATAGCCATGGGGAACATCCACCGGGAAATCCGGATATTGAATGACAGCGGCGTGGCCGGACAGGTGTATACTACCGGGGAAAGCATGATCGTGGATGATGCCTACGCCAATGAACACTTCAATAAATCCATAGACAAAAAGACCGGGTATGTGACCGAGACCATCCTGTGCGTGCCGCTTAAGACTGTCAAGGGCGACATTATCGGTGTGGCCCAGATGCTCAACAAACGCGGCGGCAAATTCACGCAGGCCGACCAGCTGCTGCTCGAAGAAATGACGGCCCAGGCGGCCATCTCCCTGCAGCGCAGCCAGATCGTGGAGCAGATGGACCGTTCCCGGATGCAGGAGATGGAGTTCTTTGATGTGGTTTCGGATGTGACCTCGGAGATCAACCTGGGTGCGCTGCTGCAAAAGGTGATGGCCGAAGCAACCCGCATGCTGAATGCGGACCGCTCTACCCTTTTTCTCAACGATGAAAAAAGCGGCGAGCTGTTCTCAAAGATCGGGGAGGGTCTGGGCGCCACGGAAATCCGGTTTCCCAATCACCTGGGCATTGCCGGGGCGGTATTCACCAATGGTGAACCATCAAGATCCCCTACGCTTATGCCGACCTGCGCTTCAACCCGGCCTTCGATAAGCAAACCGGCTACTTCACCCGCTCCATCCTGTGCGCACCGGTCATCAACAAGCACGGTAAGACCATCGGGGTCACCCAGGTGCTGAACAAACGCGGCGGCCCCTTTACCGATGAAGATGAATCCCGGCTGCGGGCCTTCACCGCCCAGGTCTCCATGGCGCTGGAAAACGCAAAATTGTTCGATGATGTCCAGAACATGAAAAACTACAACGAAAGCATGCTGGAGAGCATGTCCAATGGCGTCATCACCCTGGACGAAGAAGGCAAGATCGTCACCTGCAATGCAGCTGGGCTCAGTATCCTGCAGGTCCAGCCGGAGGATATCATCGACCTGGCAGTCGCCGACTTTTTCACCGGGGACAACACCTGGTTGCTGGATAAACTCAACAAGGTAGAGACTTCCCAGGCACCGGATGTCACCATGGACGCCAACCTGCGCCTGAATGGGGAGACCATCTCGGTCAACCTGACCGTTCTCCCCCTGGTCAGCGCCGAACAGGTAAAGCTCGGTTCCATGGTCATGATCGAAGACATCAGCAATGAAAAGCGCATGAAAGCCACCATGTCGCGCTACATGGATCCCAGCCTGACCGATCAACTCATGGACGGCGAGGAGAACATCCTGGGCGGCGTCAGTGATATGGCTACGGTCCTGTTTTCCGACATCCGCGGATTCACGACCCTGACTGAAGAACTCGGCGCCCAGAGCACCGTATCCCTGCTCAACGAGTACTTCACCATCATGGTGGACTGCATCCAGAAGGAAGGCGGCATGCTCGATAAATTCATTGGCGATGCCATCATGGCCGCTTTCGGCATGCCGGTCTCCCACGGAGACGATGAAGACCGGGCCGTCCGGGCCGCCATTGCCATGATCAACGAGCTGTATGCCTGGAATACTGTCCGCCAGGACCGGGGTGAAAAACCGGTCGACATCGGCATTGGCCTCAATACCGATACGGTGGTTTCAGGCAACATCGGTTCACCCAAGCGCATGGACTATACGATGATCGGCGATGGCGTCAATCTGGCCGCCCGGTTGGAAAGCGCCTGCAAGCAATATTTCGCCCGCATCCTGGTCAGTGAAAACACCTTCCAAAAACTGCGCGGCACCTATTATGCCCGGGAGATCGACCTGGTCGTGGTCAAGGGCAAAACGGCACCTGTGGGGGTCTATGAGATTCTCGACTACCACACAGAGGATACCTTTCCGCACATGATGGATGTGCTGAACCATTTCAAACACGGTCTGGAAAAATACCGCCAGGGAAACTGGGAACGGGCCATCAGCGCCTTTCAAGACGCCCTGCAGGGGAACCCCACCGACAAACTCTCCCAGCTGTATATCGAACGCTGCGAACATCTGAGGGCGAATCCACCGGAAGGTGAGTGGAATGGGGTTTGGGTTCTGAAGTCGAAATAGAAGTAGCTGACAACATCCCCCTGTACCCAATTTATGCATTTGGTTTGATATTGGTTTTATCGCAATCGAAATCGCTATCGGGATCGGGTTTCGATAAACGGTTTCGATTCCGATCCCGATTTCGATTTCCATAAAAAACCTGCCTCAATCCACCGCCTTGATATACGTCTCGACCGCCAGCTTACCTCCGCGCGTAGAAAACGTTATGGCGCCATCGCGATCCGTCCGGTAGATGCGGCTGCCGATTGTCTCCAGTCGCCGGAGTACGGTTTTTGACGGGAACCTGAAGCGGTTCCGCCACCCGGCTGAGATGACTGCCACGTCGGGCGTTACAGCCTTTAAAAAAGCGGGACTGCTCGAAGTGCGGCTGCCGTGATGGGGCACGAACAGCACCGTGCTCGCCAGCCTGGCTCCTGCAGAACGCACCAGTTCGCTTTCCGCCCGCTGCATGAGATCACCGGGAAACAGGAAAGAGACCCCATCCAGGGCCACCCGCAGGACGAGTGAATTATTGTTGCTCCGCCGCCAGGTTTCCGTTGCCCTGCGGTCTAAAAAATCGCGCGGCGGGTAAAGACGGGTTACCCGGGCACCGCCGATATCGATTTCCACGGGCAGGTCCGGGTAGGCCGGGTTGGCTATTTGGCGCGCTTTAATGATCTGCCTGAAATGGTGATAGCCCCTCGTGGGCGCGCGCTCCCCGTTGGTCCAGATTTCATTGACGTTAAACTGTTCCGCAATATACAGCAGACCGTTCAGGTGGTCACTGTTGGGGTGGGTCAAAACCAGGGTATCCACTGTCAAAATTTTGCGGGCCCACAGAAATGGCGCCACCACCCGGGCCCCGATATCGAACAGGGCATTGTCGGAATAGCCGCCCCCGTCGATCAGCATGGTTTTACCCCCTGGAAACTCCAGGAGGGCGGCACTGCCCTGGCGCACATCGATGCAGGTTACCCGCAGGTCCCGGTGCCAGAAACGATAATGCAGCCAGTAACCAATATCACCGATCAACAGCAGGGCTACCAGCACGACCCCCAGCCGGACATATCTTCCCAGGCGGCCCGGCTGCCCCGGATCGTCCCCTTCCAACCCGCTGGACGCACGGCCGTATTTGAGTTCGACCCATTGTAAAAGCAGGACAACCAGGCTGAAAATACAGACCACCTCGAACCAGTTGAGGGTAACCGTATGCATGGATATCCAACTGAAGCGCATCAGGGCGTCCGCCAGATCCAGCGACCGGGCCAGGACGTATCCGGCGGCCTGCAGCAGCTTGCCCGCCAAAAGGGGCGCAGCGGGCCACAGGATGCTGGCCGACAAGGCCAGGGGAACGGTAATGAACCCGACCAGTGAAATATAAATGAAGTTGGTCAGCAGGCCGATGCACGAGACCTGGTTGAAATAATGCATGGACAACGGCAAGGTTCCCAGGATGGCAAAAAAGGAGACCCAGAAAAACGTAATGGCGCTTGCGCCCAGTCTGGCAGGCAGCCGTGCGCTTTCCACTGGCCCCAGGGGTTGCTGCCACCTGCCGGGCAGGCAGGCCAGGCCGTATAGAATGAAAAATACGGCCGTGAAAGACAACTGAAAAGATACTGAAAACAGAGCGGGCGGCTGGAGGACCAGGATAATGAGGGCCGCCGCCGCCAGGGTATTGAGGGCATCCTGCTGCCGATCAAGGATAAGGGTCAGCAGGTAGACACTTACCATGATCACGGCACGCTGGGTTGAGGGCGAAAGACCCGCAATCAGTCCGTAAGCCACAACCGGGCCAAGGCTGAGAAAAGCAGCGGCCTGACGGGAGCGCCCCCTGGAGACCAGGCAGGCTGTCCGCCGCGTCAACCAGTAGAGGCAGCCGAAGGAAACAGTGGCAATGATCCCGATGTGCAATCCGGATATCGCCAGCAGATGCCCGATCCCCAAACGATTGAACTGCTGCCGCAGGCGCGGGGTGATACCGCTGCGGTCGCCGGTTACCAGGGCAGCCGTAATGTGGCCTTCACGGCCAGGGAGGGTTGCAGTGATCCACCGGGTGAGCAATGCCCGTACCTGGGCCAGACGGGTCCCCATGGTCGGAGCTGGATCTTTGGCCAGCAACCTGATCCTGTCCGCCGGCACCCACGCCGAGGCCCAGACCATTTGTAACCGCAGGTACCGGGAATAATCGAACGCCCCGGGGTTGTTGAAATTGCGAATGCCCTTTACCTTGGCCCGGAACTGGAGCCGGTCCCCGCTGGCGATTCCGGGCAGCGTGCCGACCGTCGACACCCGCAGGCGCCCGCTCGCTTTTCGGCTGTTGAAGGTCTCCACGGAGAGTAAAAACCGGGAACGCTTTCCGAAGCGCTGCGGCAGACCGCTGACCCGCCCCGTGATGACACCGGCCGTGCGGTCCGCCTGGTGTTGAATATGGCTGTCCGGAAAACAGGGGGCCACCCAGGGTTGGATGGACAGATAACCTATTATCAGCAGGACACCCACGGCCGCGCAACTGGTGCTCGTAACCCCTGGTTCCTTCATCCGGAAGAAGACAGCGGTCCCCACCGCAGCAAGCAGCAGCGGCACCAACTGCCCGGGAAACTGTTCGCCCAGGATCAACCCGGCGGCCAGCGACAGGCAGAGCAAGGCCGCCGGCCGTTTAAGGGTCAGGAGTCTATTGTCAGGCTTCAAAGTAGATTTACCAGGAAGAATCAGCAGGCTTGGGTATGATCACGCCGGGGGGCGGCGCGCTTGCATGCATCCGGAAATGCCGGCGGTAAAATGGCCCGGGTACCTTGGGGAAGGCGCTTGCATCGGGCCGTGGCGGGTTAGGACGCTACTTGCCGTCCTGACACTTTGCTAGGGGCGCGGCAGTTTACCGCGCCTACAGATTACGGTTGCTTACGAAAACCAGGTTTCGGGATCACTCTTTGACGCGCTTGATGGCCGCGCCCAGCTTGAAAAATTTATCTTCAAGGGCTTCATAACCCCGGTCCAGGTGATAAATCCGACTGATCTCCGTGGTTCCCTCGGCCACCAGGCCGGCCAGTACCAGCGAAGCGCTGGCCCGCAGGTCCGAGGCCATAACCGGCGCCCCGGACAGCTTGGCGACCCCCCGCACCATAGCGGCGTTGCCGTTGACGGTTATATCGGCGCCCATCCGTTTCAACTCGCTGACATGGATGAAGCGGTTTTCGAAAATGGTTTCAGATATGAGGCTTTGCCCCGTGGCGATGGTCATCAATACCATGAACTGGGCTTGCATATCGGTAGGAAAACCGGGAAACGGCTGGGTCTTGATATCGACGCCGTTCAGGCGACCGGCACTGCTTACCTGGATCGATTGTGAGCCTACCTTGACCTCGGCACCGGCCAGGCGCAATTTATTGATGGAGGCGCCCAGGTGTTCCGGTTCACAGTTCCCCACCCGGATATCGCCCCCGGCCAGAGCTGCCGCCACCATGAATGTGCCCGCCTCGATCCGGTCGGGAATAATGGTGGCTTCGGCCGGTTGCAGCGTTGCGACTCCGTTGATGGTAATCACTGAAGACCCGGCCCCCTGGACATCGGCCCCCATGGCGTTGAGGACTTCCGCCAGGGCGGTGATTTCCGGTTCACGGGCGGCATTGCGCAGGATAGTTTGACCTTCGGCCAGACAGGCTGCCATCATGAGGTTTTCAGTGCCGCCCACGGTGGCCACGTCGAAGTATATCTCCGCGCCGCGCAGTTGTTGCGCACGGGCTTCCACATACCCGTGCTTTAATTCGATGGTGGCCCCCAGTCTTTCCATTCCTTTAAGGTGCAGGTTGATGGGCCGCGCTCCGATAGCGCACCCGCCGGGCAGCGATACACGGGCTTTTTTCAGGCGCGCCAGCAGCGGACCCAGCACCAGGATCGAGGCGCGCATTTTGCGGACCAGATCGTAAGGCGCTTCATGGGAATCCAGACCGCCGGCATCGATGCACACCCGCCCTGCCCGGCGCGACACCCGGGCACCCAGGTGCATCAGCAGGTCGATGGTGCTCTGGATATCCCGCAGCTGCGGCACATTTTCGTATGCACTCATTCCATCCGTCAGCAGCGACGACACCAGAATCGGCAAGGCGGCATTCTTGGAGCCGCTGACGGTGATGCTGCCCTGCAGGGGTCGTCCGCCTTCTATAAAAATTTTATCCATTTGATATTCTTACTCTTAATCTTGACCTTAGTCTTATCCCAATCTAGGTCATATGCCCATCGGCCGGCCCCCCGGCTCTCTGCATTCGAGATTATGATGAAGAGCCGGTGTAAGATCAAGCATAAAAAAACGCTCCTCCCACGGCAGATGGAAGGAGCGTTGGTTGCTTTAGACGAATCCGGGCTTTTTAGTGATGATGCCCGCCGCCTTTACCGTGAAACGTATCCAGGGCGGCCTTAATGACGCAGTAGGTCATGCCGACACCCAAAATGGTCAGCGCGTACCACAGTCCACCCATAAACACGATATGGGACATGTCCCAGATCCATTCAAAATTAAAAGGAAACATATGTCATCCTCCGTAGTGTATTATGCTTCAGCCGGAACCGGATCAGCACCGGCATCATCACCTGCTTCTTCATCTTCGACCGTGGCTTCCACTTCCGGGGCGGCCTCTTCTTCCGCTATGGGATTGAGTTCAGCCTCATCCGGGAATACCGGCAGATAGCGATAGGACAGGGAAACCAGGATAACCCCGTATGCTACCGGTAAAATGGTAGTGGCAATCTCTTGCCAGCTCGGCCAATAGGGAGCGAAACCCTCGAAGGGCATAATTGGCACGGCCATGACCTGGAGCACCATAACCCAGCGGTTAATGGATACACCGATACAAGCCAGGATAATGGCCACCGTCAGCAAAACCGGATTCTTGCGGATGGTGGGGGTTATCAGCATGAGGGCCGGTACAAAACCGCACACCACAATTTCTGTGAATAAGATCCAGTAACCGTAGTTCGAGCCGGGGTTGTTCGTATAGAAATCGGCTATATTGACCTGGCTAGCCCAGTAGGCTGTATCGGCCGTCTTGGCAATCGCGTAGGTGATCATCATCCAGCCGGAGATCTTGGCCAGCAGCATAATGGCGCTTTGTTTCACCAGTTTCTTGCCGGTGATCCATTCTATCATTTTGGTACACAGCAGAGTAAAGCTGGGTCCGAAGGCCGCTGCCGACCAGGTAAACAAAAAGAAGGTCCAGGGCCAGATAAATATCCCCTCCCGAAAGGCAAAGGGTTTGCCGAAGAGCACCCCGGCCACACCACCCAGGGAACCCTGGTGGAAGAAGCTCAGGAAGGCGCCGGTGGTGGCGAAGACGGCCATGACCTCATGCATGTTGTGGGTCAGGTTGTGGACAAAAGGGATTTTGTCCAGCTGCCGGTTCTCGAGAATCAGCGGGATATACTCGATGGTGAGAACCCCGAAATAGCAGCTCAAGCAGAAAGCCACCTCGGTCAACATCGAGTGCACATTGGCGTGCCAGAAAATAAACCAGGCGCGCAGGGGCTGGCCGACGTCAATGGCCAGGATAAGCTGGGCACTGCTGTAGCAGATAAATCCGAGCAGCACGGCATAGTTGATGATGTGCTTGAGTTCGTCCTTGCCGAATATATATTTACACAGGCCCGTAAAAAAGGCCCCGCCACCCAAGGCGATCACCGCCAGGTCGGCCCAGATCCACAATGCGAACCCATAGGAATCATTCATGTTGGTCTGGTTGAGCCCCTTGAACCAGCATAGTAGCAAAGCATACACGCCCCAGAGCAGGATAACGGTCCAAACGCCGAGCCACGCGCCAAACTGCGGGATGGAACAGCGTTTAACGCCTTTGGGTATTAATGCAGAATCCATAAGTTCTGTGCTCCTAAAAAAGTCTGTTGCGGTTATAGAGAGCGCCGGTCACCCGGACGAATTTTAATGCGCTGCGGCGCGTTTTCCCTCTTTTTTCCCAAAGTAGTGACTGAGCTGTTTCTGGACCCACTTGCGGGTGCTCTTGTAATATACTTTAGGATTGGTGCCCAGTTCCTCCAGCAGGCGGAAACAATCCGGGTTCTGTGGCCGTCCGGCGTGGTGGTGGTCCGGCTGGGCAATCTTGGTCACCTCGTGGTCGGGCTCGAAGAGGTCCCCGAATACAATGGCCCCGGCCGGACAGGCCTGGGTACAGGAGGTCTGGTACTCGTCTTCTTCCAGCTCGCGGCGCCCTTCCAGATGCGCTTTTTCCAGTGCCAGCTGGCGGCGGTGATAGCAGAAACTGCATTTTTCCACGATACCGCGCATACGGACGGAAACATTGGGGCTGAACGATTTTTCCATGCCCTTGGGCCAGACCGGATCCCACCAGTTGAAATACCGGGCATGGTAAGGGCAGGCTCCCATGCAGTACCGGCAGCCGAAGCAGCGGGTGTAGATCTGGCTGACAATGCCGGTTTCGAGGCTGTAATCTGTCGCCGTTGCCGGGCAGACGGATACGCAGGGCGAATGTCCGCCATGACCCTCGCAATGCATACAGGGTCTGGGCAGGTAGCAGATATCGGCATCGGGATAGGCCGCCTTGTTACTCAGCCTGTAGATCCGCATCCAGGTAAGACTGAGCAGCTTGTCGGTTTCATCCGCTCTGAACGGAACGTTGTTCTCCTGCATGCAGGCGACCATGCAGCTGCCGCAGCCGGTACACTTGTCCAGGTCGATCACCATGCCGTACTTCTTGGCTCTACTCTGTCCCTTCTCGGTCGAATTAGAATTGCTTTGTCCTTGTGACATAAGAACCCCTTACTATGATAATTAGGCTTTACTCAGCTTTGCCCTGATACCCCAGGCAGCGTCCAGGCCGGATGCAGGATCCTCAACCGGTCCGATGAGTGTATTAGTATTGATACCCTTGTTGGCCAGGTATTCATCATACGCGGTATGCCCGAGACCCCTGGGCATGGCGATAACCCCGGGCCGAATGCCGTCATAGAGATGGACCTTTACACGGCCGCGTCCGCGGGGTGTTTCGATAACCGCGGCGTCTCCGGACCGCAGGCCGGCTTTCTTCGCAGTTGCGGGATTGATTTCCACCAGGGAGTCATTCCCCAGCAGGATCGTTTCCTCGACGGTCTTCATCATGAAGGGTGTATCGCCGATGTAACCGCTGGACAGGCGCAGGCTGTCATAGGGCATGAACACCAGCGGGAACTCGCCCGCATCGCCTTCCAACGGCACTGTACCGGTATCCAGACCGGTGAAATTAAGCGCGGTCAGGTCGGCCGCCAGGGCCGAGCCTTCATTCACCACATAGCCCTGCTCCTGGAGGGTGTCCCAGGCGTCGTCCAGCAGTTCCTGCAGGCAGGCCTCGTAATTCTCCCAGCCAAAAGCCTCGGCCACCGAACCGCCCACAGCCCCGGCCAGTGAAATGACGACATCGCCGGTATGCTGCGTGTTGAACTGGGGTTCTACCACCGGCTGGGCCAGCATCACCATCTTTTCAGGATAGCCGGTGGGAGACGGGACGTCTTCCAGGCGTTCCAGGTAATGATGATTCGGGAGAATGAGATCGGCAAAGGCCGCGGTTTCGTCCATGTAGGAGGAAAAACTTACGATGAAAGGAATCTTCGCGAACGCATTCTTGACGTTCGCGCTGTCCGGCAGCGAGTAAAGCGGGTTGGCCTTGGAAACAAACAGGGCCTGCAGCGGATAGCTGTCGGCAAGCAGTGACCCTACCATCCGGCTGGGCAGGTAGGGGCTGTCTTTGTAGGCACCGTTGGCGGCGCCGTCCACCCGGGGGCCCCCGGCACCAGCGGCGGCTGCAAAATCTGGCCAGGTGACCGTGTCGCTGCCGTCCACCAGCCAGACGCCGCCTTTTTTATTGATGTTGCCGGCGAGAATGTTGAGCGTGTGCACCGCCATGGCTTCACCGACACTACCCGGCGTAGTGCCCCGGCCTTTGCCGTAAAGGGCCAGCGGATTGTCCGCCCGGGCAAAAGCCCCGGCCAGGCTGATGATGATATCCTCGTCCAGACCCGTCACGTCGGCCACCTTCGTGGGGCAGTAGCCTGCCAGCGCTTTTTTCAAAGCACCGAAGCCCTTGCCGAGTTCCGGGTGGGGATGCTTTTTGAGAATCAGGTGGGCCAACCCCAGAGCCAGGGTAGCCTCGGTGCCCGGCTTGATGGGCAGCCACTGATCGGCCTTGGCGGCGGTGATGGATTTGCGCGATTCGGCCTGGACAAATTTTGCCCCGGCCGCCTGCCAGGCACTGTTGGCCTTGATCATCCGGACCGGAGCACCCCAGCCCTGGATAACGCCCGACCCGAAGCTGATCACGAAATCCGCATTTTCAGCATCGAAGCCGGCCGTAGCCGCAACGCCGTGCATTTTTTTAATGGCCAGTTCATACGCGTCTGCGCTGGCCGGCATTTTTATAAAGTTGGGTGAACCATAGGCCTGCAGGAACCGTTTCAATAAACCGGGGACGGTACCGCGATCCGTATCTGCGAGGCAGGCCACGCCTTTGGTCTTGTCGGCCGCTGCGATTTCATTCAGCTTCTGGGCAACTTCTTCAAGCGCGGCTTCCCAGGAGATTTTTTCCCATTGGCCGGCGCCGCGGGCACCGACCCTTTTCATCGGCTGCTTGACCCGGGTGGGCCCATAGAGCAGCTGTAGACCGGATAGACCGAGCAGGCAGATACCGCCGTCATTCACCGGGTGACCGCTCTGGCCCTCGATCTTGATGGCGCGGTCGTCTACTTTCCGAACCGAAATGCCGCATCCGCCCGGACAAAGGTCGCAGACCGAATCGGCATAGGAAACTTCACCATTGGCCGGTACCGGTGTCCAGGGCCACATCTGGGTCCAGATCGAACTGTCATCCGTCAGCTTCCAGGGAATGGGGGTCAGGGCCGTCCCTGCTGCACCGCCGACTACAAACGACAAGAAACTTCTTCTGTCAATTTTCATGGATTCTACCCCTTACGTATATCGTGTCCGCCCGGTGTGCACTTTCCTCCGGGCACAATCGCCAGTTACTTGTGGCAAACAAAACAGGCGCCTCTTTCTGTCTGGACGCTCGTGCCTTTACCCTTGTGGGTTGTACCCGGAAAAGCCGTGGCCGCTATCTCAGCAAAATGACGGCTGACTTCGGTGGACATACCGCCCTGAGCGCCGGGATCGAATTTGGTTTCCGCATGGCACTCGGCACAGTCGTCCATCTTCATGCGGTCCCAGCTGTTCTTCTTAAGGCCGGCCATATTATAACCCCAGATATTGCGGCTGTAGCCGGTAATCCGGTTTTCCTCGTAAATCGGCGAGTGCTCGGATTCACCGATGTGCCCGTGGCAGGTCACACAGTCGTTTTTGGCCATCAGCACATGGGCAGCATGGGAAAAATAAACGCAGGGCGGCTGTTTGGAATATACCAGCCAGGGCACCTCGCGTTCTTTGTCCACGTACTCCTCTACGAACTTGGCCTCCTCCTCGCTCTCACCCAGCACATCCTCGTGACATTCCACACAGGAGGCCAGCTTGGGGATGCCGGAGAAAGACCCGTCTTCCCGGAAGTAGTGGCAGCTGGTGCATCCGTCATCAACCTCATCGACATGCAGGGCATGGTTGAAGTCAATGGGCTGCCGTTTCTGGGAGTAAAGAACCTTCGGAAAAATCACCCACCCGATAATGAGGCTGACCACCAGGCCGGCAATGAAAAACAGGATAATCGGCCCTCCGGCGCCATCATCCGCCCCATTGGATGCGTCTTCTGAAACTGCTTGAGCTTTTTCATCGATTTTACTCATGGAAACTCCGTAACGCTGTGGTTTGTGGTTTCGATTGCCGACGCCAGGGGGTCTTTACTGCTCCACCCTGAGCGCTGACCCTGACAACGCAAAACAGGTCCCTGTGTACCGGTTCGCCCGGGCCGGCAGATGGGTGCGTGCATTACCCTGAAAGCACTGAAAACGCGCATTCAGATGGCAAAATAATTTGGGCTTGTGTACAAGGAAAGCGCGTTTTTGTCAAGTGAAATCGTTTGTCGGAAGGCGGCTGAAATGGTCTTCCCGCAGCCCGCCTGGAGCGCCGGACTATGGCATTCAACTGTTCGAATATAAATAACTTTTTGATATCAATGGAAGGCTTTACGATGCGGACGTCGGCCCGGTCCGGTGGTGGATCCGGGCCTGTGGCGGGACTCGGGAACACAAAGGTTTTTATCCGGCTCCGTAGCTGTGCAGCCCCGGAAGAAGATTGACCCCAAAATAGGTGAAGAGAACGGCAAAAAACCCGACAATGGAGAGATAGGCAATGCGTCGCCCGTGCCAACCCCGCATAAGTTTGGCGTGCAGCATGGTGGCATAGACAAACCAGGTGATCAGGGACCAGGTTTCCTTCGGGTCCCAGCCCCAATACCGGCCCCAGGCAGAGTTGGCCCAGACGGCGCCGGTAATGATCCCGGCGGAGAGAAAAAGAAAACCGAACATGACGAGTTGATAATTCAACTCATCGAGAATGCGGGGAACGGGAAACTTGGCCAACAGGGGGCCGGGCTGGCCATCGTCGCGCTGGCGGATCAGGTACATGATGCTCACGCCGAAGGCGATGGCAAAAGCGGCGTAGCCAATAAAACAGAGGACCACGTGGGCAATCAGCCAATTACTCTTCAGCGCCGGGATCAGCGGCTGAATGCGGTCACTGATATCCGGTGAGAGCGAAGCATAAGCGATGGCCAGAAAGGCCAGGGGCGCGCAGAACACGCCTATGATGCGGCTCTTGTAACGCCACTCGACAACCAGGTACATAATACCGATAACCAGTGCGAAGAAAGCCAGGGATTCATAAAGATTGGAGAGGGGCGCATGACCGATGCCCAACGCATACGACTCCCGCCATCTCAGCAGCAGGCCCAGCAGGTTGCCGGCCACCGCCAGCAGGGTTGTCGCGGTTGCCAGCTTGCCCGGCAGTTCCTTTTTAAAGATCCACGCCGCCAGGTACAAAAAGGCCGCGGCACCATAAATGAACGTAACGATGGACAATATTTGGGAGTTGTTCATAGCTGTTCCTCTACATAAACTTGTACGCTCCGGCTGAGTGGCTCGGCCGGTATTATCACGCGTCGCCGGCCAGTTGCCGGGCCAGGCCCTCGATCCGGTTGTCCATACCGAGCTTGTTCTTGTTGGCTGTCCCGGATACGCTGATTCGGGTTTTCCCTGCGTCTTCCTCCGCCTCCACCAGGATCTGCTGATGGGACATAAAAAAGGTGATCACACAGCCGGCCAGCATCAGGATGAAACCGGTGTAAACCACCCAGACACCGGGGTCCCGGGTCACCTGCAAGCCCGTGAAGTACTTTTCCTCCTGGCCGATAACGGAAATGAAAACCGCGCCTTTGCGCATGCGGTCAAAACTCGGGAACCGCACAGGCAGCAGGATTTGTTGGGGTGCGGCATCCTTGACCGTCAAGGTCGCCACATAGGCCGCCCCGATGTTGTGCCCCTTGAAAGTCGCCTGGCGGTTTAAACCCTCCAGGGTGAGTTTTCCGAGATTCTCCGGGATCTCCACTGTTTGACCGGGCTGCATGTTCTCCATGTAATTCATGCCGGTCTCTTGGCTGGTAAATCCCAGGGTAACCTTGTCGGAGGGGACCTGCCCGTAACTGGACTGGAAGATGTTGATCCCCCGGTAACGGATCGGATCGTTGACGATGATGCTTTTGGTGTAGACCGGATTGCCGTTTTCAAGCAAAGTCAGATCGGATCGAAACTCCTTGGGGGCGCCGTTTTCATAGAAACTTACATCGAAATCATCGCAGCGAATGCTGAAATCGAGCTGACGCGTCTGGTTGGAATTCCTTAACCTGATGGTGTCAACCGTCTCCCCTTCGGCGATGTTCACGCTGCCCTCGAATCCGTAGATCGATCCGATGATACTGCCCAGCAGCAGCAGCACGATACTGGTGTGTACCACGTACACCCCCAGCCGGGTCCAGCGGCGCTTTTCCGCAAACAGGAGAAAACCCGCATCCGTCTTTTCGACCTGCGTCTTCCCGAAATTTTTGGCAATGAGCGTTTCAACGGCCGGCTGCAGGTCGTCCGGACTGCCGGCCTGCGTCACCGTCTGCCGGTTGGACAGTTTCCGGAAGCGACCGGCTTTGATGCCTTTCCGGGAACCCCGTACGATTTTCCAGACAGCCGGGAAACGGTCGACCGAACAGACAATGATATTCACCGTCAGGGCCAGCAACAGCAGCAGGAACCACCAGGCGTGGTACATGTCAAACAGGCCCAGGACACTGAAAAGCCTGAAACCGAATTCCCCGAACGCCTGAACATACTGGGCCGCGCTTTCATTCTGGGGAATAAGGGTGCCAACTATAGAAGTAGCCGCCAGGGTTAGCAGCACGACAACCGTCAGCTGCACCGATGAGAAAAATTTCCAAATTTTATCCATTATATCCTGAACTTACCCCCCCCAACATAATCTTATTGACTCAATTTGTGCCAGTGAGTCATACCAGAAGGCAACCTGTTGGGCAACCGCTTTAATGGTATCAATTATCAATAGTGATTAAGTTCTTGCAAACGAAAAACCGGCCGGTCGTCAGGGGACGTCCGCAGACGTCGCCAGGATGTCAGCCGACCGACCGTTCACCAGGTATTTTTGGGCAGCCGCTTCCACCTCCGCCACCGTAATACCGGCATAATCAGCCAGGATATCCCGGCTCCATTGCAATTGCTCCGGGTGCGCCCTGGAGCCGGCCATAACGGTGTTGAGCCAGTACCCGTTGCGGCGCCGGGCATCGCGTATCCCGCTCAAGGTCGGATCAAGCGCCCGCTTCAACTCATCGGTGGTGATGCCATTCGCAACAACGGCCTGTACGATCTTGCGCACCTCGTCGCGTATCAGCGCAACTTGATCCGGTGCCACCTGTACATAGGTCAGAAATACACCATATCCGGCATATGCCCGCCCGGGCCGGTTAAATGCCGCGGTCGTATAGGCGGCGCCCAGTTTCTCCCGGATACCCACCCGCAGGCGTTCGGAAATGACTTCGCCCAGGACCGACAGCCGCCGGGTCCGCTTTATGTCCCACACATCCGCGGTGGGATAGGCCACGATGGTCAGGCCTTTGGGCAGCCGCGTCTGCACACGGGTTGTCAGTGTCTGGCCGCTTGGAAAGGTCGGCGGCCGGCGCTGCGCAACCCCGGCGGCGGGTTCCCTGGCCGGGAGGTGGCCGAAATAGCGGGTCAGCAGAGCGCGGGTTGCCGGGAGATTGAAGTCCCCGACCACCGACACCTCCAGCGGCCCCTGCTTAAGGGCCGGCAGCAGCCAGGCTTTGACGTCCGCCAGAGTGAGTTTCTGGATTTGCTTCCGGGGCGGCAGACCGAAGCGGGTGTCGCCGCCGGCCAGAAATCGCAGGCCGGCCAGGGTCAAGGCCCCGTTGACCGATTTCTCCAGCGCCAGGTAGCGCTGGTTGAACTTTTCCAGGCTGTGCTGAAAGGCATCTTCCCGAAATCCCGGATCGACCAGGTGGGCATAGAGCAGCTGCACCAGGGTTTCGATTTCCACCTGCGCACATTTACCTTTGAAATAGAAACTGTCTTCGGCCACTTTAAAGTCCACTGACAGGTTCTTTCCAGCCAGAGCCCTTTCCAGGGCATCCTTGTCCAAAGCCCCGAGGGCGCTTTCGTTTACAATGGATTCCGTCAACGGTCCCAGTCCCGGCCGGTCCTCCGGTTCATGCGACCGACCGCTACCGAAGTCTACCCGGATAGCGACCTGGTCGGCCTCAAAGTCGGTTTGCTTCAAATTGACACGCACACCATTGGAAAGATCCAATTGCACAATGCCCAGGTCGGCCATTGAGCGGGTCTGCAGAACCTGCCCCGGTCCGGGCGGCTTTGCCAGGTAGGGAAACTCGACCCGCGCGGCCTGGGCCGGCGCCTGCACGGCCTTGGCCCGACTCAGCGCGTACCTATCCAGGATCAATTGTTCCGGCGGTGCCCCGCCAGTGGCCAGGTCGGCATTGCCCGTCACCAGTATCAGGCGATGGTCTGCTGCCCAGCTGTCCCGAAAGGCCGCATTTACCTGGGGCAAAGCGGCCTCCATCAGCATGGGGGCCAGCAATTCCAGTTCCTGGGCGGGGGACAGGATGACACGCTCGGCATTGATTTTTCGAATAAGGTGCCGGGACAGCATCGGGCTCTGACGTGTAGGCGCCCTTTTCACCGCATGTTCGAGCTCAGCCAGGATGTCCTTTTTCACCCGGTCGAGTTCAACTGCTGAAAATCCGAAAACCAGGGCCTGGCGCAGAAGAACTTCAAGGGCAACCAGGGTTTTCTCCCAGTTCGCGGGGCTGCAATCGGCTGCGATCTCGGAGTAACGCATTTTGTTGAGGAACAGTCCGACCCCGACGGTACCCTCTGTGTAGGGCGTCCCCTTTTTTCCGATCCGGGCGTCCAGCCGATTGACCATGATGCGCCGCCCGATTTCCTCGAGCAGCCGTCTTTGCCGGTACGCCCGGTTATCCTTGAACGGCGGGCTGGCCCGCAGGGTTTCGATGCGCACACTGGTCTTATCGGCTTCCTTTTCGAAGTGATAAAAGCTCTTGTCACCCGTATGGATCACGGAACCAAATTCAGGCGGCTGGCGGAGATTACTCCGGGCCCGGACATCACTGAAACTGGCCGCGATCATCTTTTCGACCTGGTCGGCCTCGATATCGCCGACCAATACGACCATCATCTTTTCCGGGCGATACCAGGCGTCATAGAATCCCTTCAGGCTGGCACGATCCGCGCTTTCAAGGGAACTTTGCGTACCGATGGGCATGCGCAGGGGAACCAGGGCATCCGGCATCTCGAACTTGGCGGTGGCTACCCAGGTCCGGTAGTCTACCGAATCACGGGTGCGCTTTTCCGCCAGAATGACATCCCGTTCACGCTCCACCTCGCTTTCCAGCAGCAACGCACCTTGCGCGTAATCGTTCAGCACCAGCAACCCTTCGGCTATGCTGGCCGCCGAGTTGTCCGCCAGCAGAATATCATAAACGGTTTCCCGGAACCCGGTATGGGCATTGGCATCGGGACCAAACTGCATACCGATGCGTTGAAAGTACTTGACCAGCTCTCCCGGCTGGAAATTGGTCGACCCGTTAAACAACATGTGCTCCAGGAAATGGGCGGTCCCTTCTTCCCCTTCGTTTTCATGCAGCGAACCGACCTGGATGTTAAGATGCATGCTGACCCTTCCCGCCGGCTCCGCGTTTTCCATGATGACATACCTGAACCCATTGGGCAGTTGTCCGAATGAAACGGCCGGATCGGGGTCCAGATCACTGGTCAGATGCGCCCAGGGCAAAGTACTGGGCGCAGCCGCGCCTGTGGGCGGCGCCGGTGTATCCGGAGACGCCGTACAGCCGAACATGAAAACCGCGTAAAAAAACAAGGCCACAATGACCAGATACTTGCCTCTCTTTACATTCACTCGGGTTGTTGCGGGTCGCTGCATCACAGAACCTTCATGTAGGAAAACAAAAAAGCCTCCGGTCGCCGACCTCAATGCCGGCGACCGAAGACTTCAGGAATTGACCACCACGGAGCAGTGTTGGGGTGAATTACTGCCCTTAGGCAAGAGCCGTATTACGCTTTCTGATACACGCCGCGCGATACGGACTTAATTTTGCCCCTCTTGGAGAGTTTGTACAGGGCATTGCTTAGCTGCCTTGAATCCAGGCCGGTTTTTTTCTTGAGATCGGCAATAGAGACGCCCGCTTTGCTTCTACCCACGACAGCCATAACCTTTGTCAAAGCGGTCCCGGCCTTAGCACCGGCGGCTTTTTTCTTGGCGGGGGCTTTTTTCTTGGCCGCCTTTTTATTGGCAACCTTCTTCTTGGCCACTTTTTTCTTGGCCACTTTTTTCTTGGCCACTTTTTTCTTGGCGACCTTCTTCTTGGCGACCTTCTTCTTGGCGACTTTTCGCTTGGTTACCTTTTTCTTGGCAGCCGCGGCTTTCTTTTTGGCAGCGGCGGCCTTCTTCTTGGCGGCGGCAGCGGCTTTCTTCTTAGCAGCGGCAGCTTTCTTCTTTGCATCTGCCGCAGCTTTCTTTGCTTCAGCCTGTATTTTCTTTTTGAGGGATTCAGCCTGTCGGGTAAGCTGTTTCAGGGCCTTTGTAATGTTGTTTACCTGCTCCTTCAATTTCGTCATTTTTGTTCCTCCGTGTTTTGGGGTAACAATTCAGAAACCATTGCGTTGTTTGGTAGTAGATAAAAAAGGCTCTTATTTGAAGTAGTATATATCTAATAAAGTCATTGTCAAATAAATTATTCAATGAACACAAATAAATAGTACTCCTCGGGAGGGGGCGCGATAGCAGGGTGGCTGGAGCGGTAGAAATCGGTAAAAGTGCAGGTACTAGGCTGGATGGCAACCGTGGGGAAGTAATGACGGATCTACGCGCGGACCGCCGTATTGCGGGCTGCCCGGAAGATAGAAGTAAACCCTGGACGGACGCCAGCACGGTGTCTTGATCGGCGCTGGGGGCAACCACACCGGTAGTAAACATCCCCGAGCCGGGATTCCGACTATTGTCTTAGCCTTTTAAAAAGAACCACCAGACAAAGAGGCCCAGGACAACAAAAGCCAGAACCATCTCGGCGTAGGCCCGGTAATTCACGGCCTTGCGCCCGACGCCATGTTTGTCGGCCGGGCCAACGCGTTTTTTGCAATCGGGGCAACGCGTCGCATCGATGGGAATATATACGCCGCACTCGGGGCATCTTTTGGTTTTTGAATTGGCAGACAGGCTTTCCATAACGTTGTCTTTCCTGTTTATGGTTGTTTTTTAAAACGGTCTTCGATCATAATTTCACTATTGGCCCGCAGGTTCGCCACCAGCGCTGAAAACATGTCCCGTTTTTTCTGCCCCAGCAGCGAAGCCTGAATGGTTTGCTTTTCTTGGGTGAACCCGGCGCCATCCGGCAATTTGCGATTTTTATACCTGATGACATAAACACCATTTTCACTTTTCAAGGGCGCCGCAGGCAGGGGGTTGTCCGGCGACAACTCAAAGGCGGCGGCGGCAATCTGGGGCGCCTGGCCGATATGCGGTATCTTAGCATTCTTCTTGAAAAAGCCGGTTTCCCCGGTTTCAGCTGCGCCCTTGGCCGCCTGCTTACGCCAGTCGTCGGCCGGACCTTGCATCTCTTTTAAAAATGCGGTGGCCGCCCGCATGGCCTGTTGAGCGCGCTCCTGCTGCTGCCAGTCGCTAGCGACACGCTCGCGAACCGTTGCCAGTTCAGGTATGGCGGCTGGCTGCTTTGCAATCACCTTGATCAGGTAGAATCCCTGGCCGGCATCAACAATGTCGCTTATCTCACCTTCGGGCAGACTGAAGGCCGCCTGTGCAAAGGCCGGGCCATTGACGAAATCCGCTTGCGGTCCATCCCGATCGAAGAATCCGGTGGTTGCCATGGTCAATCCTTCCGCAGCGGCAGCGGCAGACAGGGAATTGTCTGTATACGATGCCTCAAACACACGGTCGGCCTGTTCGTAGGCCAGGCTCTTGGCCGCCGCATCCTTTAAGCGCTTACTGATCTGGGCGCTTACCTGGTCCGGTGTTTTAACCTGGGCGGCCTTGATCTGCTCTACCTTAATGACGTGCCAGCCGAAACGGGTTTGCACCGGGTCACTGATCTCTCCGGCCTGCAGGGCAAACGCTTTATCGGCAAACGGGGCGACCATATCCGTTCTCTTGAAAAATCCCAGGTCACCGCCGGTTGTCCTGCTCGGGCCCTGTGAATACTCCTCGGCCAGCTTGGCGAAGTCCGCGCCGTCTTGGGCCAGGCGGGCGACTTTCTCGGCCTGCGCACGCGCTTTTTCGAACGCGTCCTTGGCGGCCGCCTGATCGACCTTTATCAGCACATGCCGGGCCCGGACCTGCTTCGGCTCCCGGAATTCACTTACATGGGAATCGTAGTACTCCAGGATATCCTCCTGGGTAACCGTTACCTCATCAGCGTGGATAGCCGGATCGAAAAAGACGTATTCCGCCTTCACCCGCGGCGCGGTCCGGTAGGTCTCCTGGTTCTCGTCGAAGTAGGCCTGGGCCTGGCTATCATCCGGTCCGGTAACCGGGTATTTGGCCGGGGCGAACAGGGCATATTCCACAGTGACTTCACTGTTGCGCCAGTTATACCATTCACGGGCCTCGAGTTCGGACACTTTGGCGTTTTGGGTCACGAATCTTCTGACCTTATCGATCAGCATCGATTTTTCCTGGGTGGCTTCAAATGACTCCGGCGACATCCGGTTGCTGCTCAACACCGCCTCATATCGCCGGCGGTTGAACACACCGTCCACTTGAAATCCGGGATAACCGGCAATCGCGGCCACCAGTTCCTGCTTGCTTACGTCAAAATTCAATCGCCGGGCTTTCTTTAGAAGCAGTTTCTGGTCAATAACCTGATTCATGGCCTGTTCATCGACATTGAGCATTTTCAAAAGATCTTCAGACAGATTGTTTCCAAACTGCCGGCGCATTTGATCCATCAACTGGTTATAGGCAAACCGGTAGTTTTCCACGGTGATGGGATCACCATCCACGGTGGCCACCCGATTGATCTTCTGGGCTGTCCAGCTGCCCACGCCCCAGAAGGTGAATACAATGATGATAACCCCCAGAATGAACTTGATCATCCAGGTTCCGGCTTTTTTGCGCATCAGGTCGAGCATGGATACTCCTTGAAATTTCCTGTTTTTTGCCTCAGCCACCACGCAAGTGCCGAACGGGCAGAGACAATGTGTTAGAATCTATCTCAAAAAAGTCTTTTGGCCCAAACTCGGTGTTGGGCGCTCGATTCAAGTCCTCGAAATACTCCAGTATTCCTCCGGGTTGAACCTCGTGGCCGCCTTGATTTTGAACCAAAATCCGTTTTTTGAGATAGCTTCTATTACTATCGGCGGTTTTTCTAAACGGTTGAATTTATTCTCTGCCAGACAATTTGTCAATACCTCTGGAATTATCGTCCTCAGCCAACGGCAACCCCGCTGGAAAGACCTTCGCGGGGACCGCCCGCAGCAGGACGCGCCGGACCTGTCGGGAGGGTCAAAATGATTCGATTTTACCTCTGCCAGGAGCGGTTTGCCGGGCCACCGGCACGTGTAATTTTGAGAACGAAAACCGCAACTTTTCGTTGACACCCGACCCTATATCTGTTAGTTGCCCCTTACTTATTGGGGCTGTAGCTCAGATGGGAGAGCGCATGACTGGCAGTCATGAGGTCAGGGGTTCGATCCCCCTCAGCTCCACCAAGCAAGCATAGGGGGTGGTCGCCGCGACTACCCCCTTTTTATATGGCGACGGCCGACGCCGGCAACCCCGGGGAAACTTTTCAAACCCCGGATTGTGTTATATAGGTCGATATGGTAGATCCGAAAGCAGAAAGCCTTGCAGGCAGGTCGATTAAACCGGTTATGGACAATCCAGGAGGGCTGCAATGAGCCCAGCTACCCAAAAGGCAGTACCGCGGCAAGCGGTGATCCTTTTCTCCGATATAATTCACTCTTCTGTCTTTTCGGACACCCTTGGCTTGATTGACTATGACATGTTTCTGGAAGAATTCCAGAAAACTATGTTCGATGCCAAAAAACGGGTTTATGAACTCACCCGTACTGATGAGGATCAAATGGAATTCGATGTCCGCGGTGATGAAGCCCGCGCCATCTTCTACGCTGAGGACACCGGCCATAACCTGTATACGGCCCTCATGCTGGCTTCTTACATGAAACCACTCTGGTTCCAGTCCTCATTCAATATCAAGCGGGTGTCGGAAGCCAAGATTGCCTCGGACATTGCCATCGGCATCCACACCGGCAAGGTTATTGTGCGTTCCCGGGTATCTCAAAAGATGACGCCCAGACCGGAAGGTTATGCCATAAATCTGGCCAAACGGATTGAAGGCTTGTCCCGGGAGGACTCCCATACGAAAATGATGATTTCCAACGACGTCCGCATTCTGCTGAAGCAATTTAACATCGATGTTGAAATAAGCGGCCGGATCACCAAACAATTTCGGGGCATCCTGTACCCGACGCATGTATACGAAATCGTAAACTTACCGGTGAATTTCTACCGGGCCGACGCCTACAATGCCAAGATGCCCACACCATAACTCGCGCCGCAGGTTCGGCCGCGCACGGCTGCGACCGGGGCTCCGGTTCGGTTTTCTGGCAGTTGCCGCAGTCTGTCTGGCGACGACCGTTGGGGTTGGCGCGCAAACAGCCCGGCCGGCCGGCAGCCGGGAAATGACGATCAGTCTCTACTTTGCCGATCCGGTCCGGTTTGCCTTGCAGGCCGAGCAGCGGCAGATACTCCGGCCGGCAACCCCGACCGCCCTTGGTAAACTGATTGTCCGGGAATTGACGACCGGCCCGCAGAACCAGGGCCTGGGGCGCACCCTGCCGACCGGCGATTTCCTGCGGTCCTTTTTCATTGACGGTGATCGAACGGCCTATGTCGATTTCAACAATGCGATGTGGCCAAAGCATCCCGGCGGCATTCAAGCGGACATGCTGGCTATATACTCGATTGTGAACTCACTGGTTCTCAACATGGCGGAAATAGAAGCAGTTCAATTCCTGAATCTCGGCCGGGAGTCACTGCCGACGACCGGGCATCTGGACCTGCGCTATCCACTGAAAGCGAATATTCTACTGATAAGATGAAACCAAAAGACAAAATCAGCAAAATCCGAAACATCGGCATCATGGCGCATATCGACGCCGGCAAAACAACCGTTACCGAAAGGATATTGTACTACTCGGGCCGTTCGCACCGGCTCGGAGAAGTCCACAATGGTGAAGCGGTTATGGATTGGATGCCGGATGAGCAGGAACGCGGCATCACCATTACATCGGCCGTGACGACCTGCCAGTGGAACAATCGTGAAATCCAGATTATCGATACCCCGGGGCATGTGGATTTTACCATCGAAGTTGAACGCTCCCTGCGGGTCCTGGACGGCGCCATCGGCGTTTTTTGCGCCGTGGGCGGGGTGGAACCGCAGTCCGAAACCGTCTGGCGGCAGGCGGATAAATACCGGGTACCGAAAATCGCTTTCATCAACAAACTCGACCGTATCGGCGCCGATTTTTTCGGGGCCATCGAAATGATGAAAGAGCGCCTCAACGCATCACCGCTGATCCTGCAGCTGCCGGTAGGCAGCGAGGATGAATTCGCCGGGGTCATCGATCTGATCAATATGCAGCAGATCCGCTGGCATGCTGACACATTGGGCGCGACCTTTTCGGCGGAAGCTATCCCCGCCGACTTGCACGACCAGGCCCATGAGTATCATGAGCATTTGATCGAAACGCTGGCCGAAACGGATGACGCGATCATGGAGGCCTACCTGGCCGAAGAAGAAATCGCCCCGCAAACACTGGTGGCCGCAATCCGCAAAGCCACCATCGACCTTGAACTGGTCCCCGTTTTGTGCGGCAGCGCCCTGAAGAACAGGGGTATTCAACCGCTGCTGGACGCCATCATTGACTACCTGCCGAGCCCCCTGGATGTTCCGCCCATCCAGGGCGAACATCCCGAGACCGGTGAAGCCGTGGCCTGTCCACCCTCTGACAACGCACCCCTGGCAGCGCTTATTTTCAAGGTGTCCATGATAGAAGGCCGCAAACTCAGTTTTGTAAGAGTCTACAGCGGCCGCTTGAAAGCCAAGGGAGATGTGTTTAACCCGGCGCGTCAAACCAAGGAGAAGCTGGCCCGGATACTGCGCATGCATGCCAATAAGAAAGAACGGGTTGATGAAGCCGGGGCCGGCAGCATTGTCGGGGTGGTCGGTTTGAAAGACTCTACTACCGGGGAAACTCTTTGTACGCTTGAAAAGCCGCTCTTGCTGGAAAAAATTGATATTTATGAACCGGTGATCTCAGTCGCCATCGAACCCAAAACCAGCGCCGATCAGGACAAGCTCGACCAGGTATTGGATAAGTTCACGGCCGAAGATCCCACCTTGCGCCTGAAGAAAGACCCGGACACCGGGCAGACCATCTTATCCGGCATGGGCGAACTGCACCTGGAAGTGATCATCAGCCGCATGCTGCGTGAATTCAAAACCAGCGTCAACGTGGGGCGCCCCCAGGTTGTATACCGGGAGACCATCGAAAAAGAGGCCGCCTCCCGGGCAACCTTTGACAAGGAAGTGGCCGGTCAGCGTCACTTCGGCGAAGTCGAGCTCCAGCTGACACCCCTGCCGCGGGGATCGGAAAACCGTTTCGAATCCATGGTGACCGAAGAGATCATTCCGGAATTATACATCCCTGCTATCAAAAAAGGGGTACTGGAGGCCCTGGAAAGCGGGTCCCTGATGGGTTACCCGGTGGTGGATGTAGCGGCAGCCCTCATCGGCGGGTCGTTCAAGGAATCGCAGGGCTCGGAATTGGCCTACACGGTCAGTGCCTCCATGGCCTTGAAGGAGGCCCTGACCAAGGCCGAGCCTTTCCTGCTCGATCCGATTATGAAAGTGGAGATCTTTGTCCCGGAAGCCTTCATGGGCGACGTGATTGGGGATATCAACTCACGCGGCGGTAAAATTGAATCCATGGCGCACAAAACCGGTATCCAGATCATTAAGGCGACTGTGCCGCTGGCCCAGATGTTCGGATACTCTACCGCCCTGCGCTCAGCCACGCAGGGCCGCGGCACGTTCTCCATGCAGTTTTCGCATTTCGACCGCAGTTAACTGACCGGGCGGCGCCTGCTCCGGCAGCCTACCTTATAGGCTTCTTTTGCCCGGGTTTGACCGGTTTAAGCTTGCTGAGCAAATCCTCGATCCGGTCTTTGTTCACGGGATCGGTTTCAGCCTTTTTGGCCCGCTGAAGGTGAAATCGCGCGGTTTCCGGCTCACCCTTTTGGAGGTAGTAGAGGGCCAGGTAATAGTGCGCCTCCCCCAGTTGCCCCAATTTGCCGTGGGCATTGCCTAAGAAATAACTGAGCCGCGGGTAACGCGGCGCCAGGTCATACAACTCTTCCAGGAAACGGACCGCCTCCGGATACATGCCCAACTGCTGATAGGTACGCCCCAGGTAGAACAAACCATCCCCAAACTCAGGAAAAATCTTGACGGCCGCCGCTAGATTGTTCAGGGCCGCCTGATAGCGTCCGCCGAAATATTGGGCCCGGCCCAGTTCTCCCAGCAGGTAGGGGTCCAAAGGCCTGATCCGCAGGGCTGTTTCGAAGTGCTCGATGGCCTGGTCGTATTTACCGCTGCGGGCCAGTACCAGACCGTACCCATAATGGGAAATGGCCTGTTGCGGATGCTCCTCCACCCGGCGCTGCAACGTTTTGAAGGCCAGTTGCCGGTCGGTATACAGGGCCAGGACCCGGGTGTGCGCTACGGCGAAGCCGCGCGGGTTGCTGGCCTGCGTGGGGCGTAGGGATCCCTGGTTGTCCGCCATCCAGCCGTCGATGTACAGAATCCGGTCTTCGGTGGCGGGGTGGGTTTTCAGGTAGGTGGGCACCTGCTTGGTGCCGAACCACTCGCGGTTGCGCATTTTCTTGAGGATCCTGACCAGACCGTAGCCGTTGTATCCGGCCGCCGCAATGGAATGCAACCCCTTCTCGTCCGCTTCCAGTTCGTTTTCGCGGCTGTAGGCCAACTCCGCGGATTGGCCGGCAGCGAGGGTACCGTAGGTCAGGGCCTGGGCCCCGGTATGCGACCCGGCAGCTCCGAGCAGGACACCCGCCACGATGCCGGCCAGGGTGACGTAACTGATCTTTTTCTGGCGGGCCAATTTCTGGGATATGTGGCGGCTGGTTACGTGGGCAATTTCGTGCCCCAGAATACCGGCCAGTTCATCTTCGGATTCCATGGCGGCGATCAGGCCGCTGTGAATGAAAATATGTCCGCCCGGCCCCGCAAACGCGTTGTAAACTTCCGATTTTATCACCCGGAAACGAAATTTCAGCTGCTGGGGTGGGAAATAGGATAGTACCCGCTGGCCTACCGATTCAACATATCCCGCAATGAACTGATCGTCGATCACTTCCATGTGGGTTTCCACATAGCGGGCAAACTCCCGGCCGAACTCTTCTTCTTTTGAATAGGTCAGGGCACCCAGGGGAGCGGGCAGGACCAGGCTTACCAACAGGGTCGCCACGGTGACCCGCACAATCATTGTAGAAGCTAACATTTGCATATCCCGGCAGATCCTTCAGTTTGTCTCCCCGTCATACAGTGGTAACCCCGGCGGCTGTCATCCCAACTGCAGTCCGGAGCTTGCGGATACGGCAGCACCCGGGCCGGCAAGCCGTATCCAGGGAAATGTCCTGCTTTAAAAATCCCTCCAGATATGATAGAGATTCGTGATTATGGCACACATCATCTGCATTGCCAACCAGAAAGGTGGCGTGGGAAAAACCACCACGGCCATTAATCTTGCCGCGGCCCTGGCCGTCTCTGAAAAATCCACCCTGCTTGTAGATTGCGACCCACAGGGCAACGCAACCACCGGCGTCGGCATTGATAAGTCTACGGTCGACCTCAACCTGTATCACGGCATGATCGGGGCCGCACCGGCCGGGGCCCTGATTACAGACACCGAAATTCCAACGCTGAAAGCTATCCCGGCCCTGGTCGAACTGATCGGCTTCGAGGTGGAAATGATGGAATCCAGCGGGCGTGAAACGGTCCTCAAAAACTTGCTGGCCGATCTAGCGGACGATTTTGAATACATCATCATTGACTCCCCGCCGTCACTGAGCCTGCTGACGGTGAATGCCATGACAGCAGCCAAGCACCTGTTGATTCCCCTGCAATGTGAATTTTACGCCCTGGAAGGCATCGGCCAGCTCATGCAGACCATGAAGCTGATAAAAAACGGTCTGAATCCCGAACTCGAGGTGGGCGGCATCTTACTGACGATGTTCGACAAGCGGACCAATCTTTCGTACCAGGTGGCCGACGAAGCTGAAAAGCACTTCAACGACCTCGTCTTCAATACGATGGTTCCCCGCAATGTGCGTCTCAGTGAAGCACCCAGCTTCGGAAAACCGATTCTGCTCTATGATGCCACTTCCGCCGGCGCCACCAGCTATTTTGAACTCGCCCGCGAGATAATGGCCCGGTAATTTCCCGACAGGCTGAATTAAAGGAGCTCGATGCAGAAACAAAACCTTGCCAAAAAGAAAGCCGCGGCACCGAATAAGCGCAAAAAACAGGCCCTTGGTCGGGGACTTGCAGCCCTGATTCCGACCACCGCTTCACCAGCCGGGCCGGAATCCGGCAAGGGGTTTGTCGAGTGCGACATCGATCTGGTCAGCCCCAACCGCTACCAGCCACGGACCCACTTTGCCGCCGATGAACTGGAGGAGCTTTGCGAATCGATCAAAACCCAGGGGATTATCCAACCCCTGCTGGTACGCAAGGACACCAACGGCTATGAACTGGTGGCCGGGGAACGCCGCCTGCGGGCGGCCAAGATGGCGGGTCTTGCCAAGGTACCGGTTTTGGTCAAGAACCTTACCGACGCGCAGATGCTGGAAATGTCCATTGTCGAGAACATCCAGCGGGAAGATTTCAATCCCATTGAGGAGGCCGACGCCTACCACCGCCTGATAACCGAATTCAACCTCACCCAGAACCAGGCCGCGGAAAGGGTCGGTAAAAGCCGCAGCGCTGTGGCCAATTTCCTGCGGCTCCGCCAGCTCCCTGAGGAAATCAAGGCCAGCATTACCACCAACACGGTCAGTATGGGGCATGCCCGGGCTCTGCTGGGCATCGACACCAGGCGCGGCCAGCTGTCCGCCTGGCGGGAAATTGTAGCTAAAAAACTCTCCGTCCGGCAGACAGAAAAATTGATCAAACGCTTGAAGAAAAAGCCCCCGCAGCCGGCCGCCGCCCCCCCAGATTCCGAGAAGTTTTATTTTACCGGACTGGAAGAGGATCTCTCCCGCCATTTCGGCACCCGGGTCCGGATAAAACGCAAACAGCAAAAGGGCAGTGTCGCCATCGAGTTTTACAGTGACGACGACCTTGACCGCTTGCTGGGTTTGCTCAAACGCTGACCTGATTTGCCGATTCATATCATCATCGACGGCTACAATCTCATTCGCCAATCCGCGGACTTGAGCCACCTGGACCGCTTGGATCTTCAGACCGGAAGGGAAGCGCTGCTGGATCTGCTGGCCGGTTACAAACGTATTAAAGCCCATAAAATAACCGTGGTGTTCGACGGTACCCGGGCACCCGGTGGCACCCCGGACCGGGACCGGTACAAGGGCATCGCGGTGGTCTTTTCACGCCGGGGAGAAACCGCCGACCGGGTTATAAAACGGATGGCGGCCCGGGAAAGGGAGGGCGCCCTGGTTGTCAGTTCCGACCGGGATGTAACCGCTTCGGCCCAGGTCAGTGGGGCGGCCATCATTGACTCGCCCGCTTTTGAAGCAAAATTGCAGCTGGCCGGCTACCTGGAGGCCAAAGGATTGGATAGCGAACCTGCCTCCGGGTGGAAACCCACTACCCGCAAGAAGGGCCCCCGGCGACGCTTGTCGAAAAAGGCCCGGCGGAGCAAGGCCAAGATCCGGAAACTGTAAAGTGGCTGTTTTTATTGACGCTCTCGGGTTGATCTGATAGTCAGCCGGTATCAGGTTTGCTGGCTGAAGGGTTAAGACAGAAGACTAGAGTTCATAATCCACATAGCGACGGTCATACCATGAAACGAATCTGTGTCATCGATGGTCAGGGAGGCGGCATCGGCAGTGCAATTATCAAACGCCTGACCGCAGCCGCGGGCGGCCGGATTGAAATCGTCGCCCTGGGAACAAACGCGATCGCCACCGCCCAGATGCTGAAAGCCCGTGCAAACCGGGGCGCTTCCGGGGAAAATGCCATTGTCTGCACCGTGCCGACAGCGGATTTTATTATCGGCCCGGTAAGCATTATCATGGCCAACGCCATGATGGGCGAATTGACACCGGCCATGGCCCGGGCCATAGCGGCCAGCCCGGCCCGCAAACTGCTGCTTCCGCTTTCCCAGGAGAATATCGAGATCGTGGGTCTGGCCCAGGTCCCCCTGCCGCACCTTATCGATGCCCTGATCGATGAAAACCTAAAAACTATTTTTGAGTGAGGATTACCATGTGTGAAGCCAATGCCTACCTTGTTGACGGCGAAGCCAAGACCCTCGTCATGGAATCCGTCGATTCCGTGGAACCGGAAGACGACGGCCTGAAACTGATGAATATCTTCGGTGAACAGAAATTTATAAAAGCAAAAATTCACTCCCTCGCCCTGGTGGATCATAACATCTATCTCAGCCCGCTCGGGGAAATGTAAAGGGGCCTGTGGCTACCGGCGGCAAATGAAAATTATCATTGCCAAAACCGCGGGTTTCTGCATGGGGGTCCGCCGGGCTGTCGATATGGTGCTCGAAGCGCCCGGCAGCCAACCGGAACCGATCAATACCTACGGCCCCCTGATACACAACCCCCAGGTCCTCGATCTGCTGAAAGAAAAAGGAATCAACAGCCTCGATGCAATTCCGCGAGAAGGTGCCGGCACCACCCTGATCCGGGCCCACGGGGTGCCCCCGGAAGCCCAGATGGGACTGGAAGATGCCGGGTTCAAAGTTATCAACGCCGCCTGCCCGCGCGTCATCCGCGTCCAAACCATCATTCGCAAACACACCGAAAAGGGGTATGCCTCCATCATTATTGGTGACAGTGACCACCCCGAAGTAGTTGGTTTGAAAGGCTACGCCGGCAGCCAGGGCCATGTGGTGAATAACCTGGCTGAACTGGCATCCCTGCCCCCCTTCGAGCAGGCCATTATCGTAGCCCAAACGACACAGAACATCGAGTTTTACGATACCGTCAAACAATGGGCCGCCGCAGAGCGCCCCCATTATAAAGTCTATGACACAATTTGTGATTCCACGAGTAAACGCCAGGCGGAGATAACGGAACTGGCCGCCCAGGTGGATGCCATCATCGTTGTCGGCGGGCACAACAGCGGCAACACCGTCCGCCTGGCGGAAATCGCCCGGCAGACCGGCAAACCGACCTATCACATCGAGACGGAGGAAGAACTGGATCTCGCGGCCCTGGCCGGCGCGGAAACCATCGGGATCACGGCCGGCGCGTCTACCCCGAACTGGATTATCCGCAAGATATGCCGGGTCCTGGAACTGATCCCCGTCAGCCGGCTGTCCGGCTGGAAACTGGCGTTGTTCAACCTCCAGCAGGCCCTTTTATTGTCCAATATCTACGTGGCTTTCGGCGCCGGCTGCCTGTGCTATGCCTGCACGCGTCTGTTAGGTGCGGCCCAGGATTTTCCCCACGTACTGATTGCGTTTTTGTACGTGCTCTCGATGCACATCATCAACAACCTAACCGGGAAAAAATCCGACCACTACAATGACCCGGTGCGGGCGCGGTTCTATGAAAGCAACCGTCACTTTCTGGGTATGCTCGCATTCCTGGCCGGGGGTGTCGGGCTGGCTACGGCCTATTCCCTCGGACCGGTACCGTTTGCCGTTCTGCTGGCCATGAGCGTAACCGGCCTTTCCTACAACCTGAACCTGGTGCCCGCCAGGTTTAAGCAGGTGCGCTATCGCCGGATCAAAGACATCCCGGGGTCCAAGACGATCCTGATAGCCGTGGCCTGGGGGGTGGTCACTGCCATCTTGCCGGCCCTGCGGCCCTCGGATGATGTGTCTGCGCCTGCTACGGCCGCGGTCTTTATCTGGTCGACTTGCATGGTTTTTGTCCGGACGGCTTTCTTCGACCTGCTCGACATACAGGGAGACCGCATCGTCGGCAAAGAGACCATCCCGGTCGCCTTCGGTGAAAAGCAGACCCGGGTGCTGCTAAAGACGATGCTGATCACCGGCGCCGGCACGCTGGCCATCGCCGGTGTACTCAACATCGTTCCGTGGTTCGGGTATCTGCTTTCCTTATGCCCCCTGCTGTTCCTGCCGGCGGCGATTGCCCACCAGCAGGGTCGCATCATGCCCGGCATCCGGCTTGAATTCATCGCCGAGTCTCTGTTTGTGCTAACCGGAATTTTAGCGCTGGTGTCTTCCCTCGCTGCCTGAATGGCATGCCCGTCGTTCAGTTGGGTACTTTTTTAGGCGGCGATTTTTGTCAACCGGCGTTCAATGGTTATGTTAAACGGACGTTTCCTTTTTCGCACAGATCGCAATGTTCACCTTGCAGTTTAAGGACAAATAAGATGGCAGCCGTTGATACCCATATTATCCTGGTCACCCTGGTCCTGGTCGTGACCCTGATATTGTTGATTTCTGAAAAAGTGACTGTGGATAAAACTGCGATTGGGATCATGGTTGTCCTGGCGGTGACCAACGTCTTGTCCCCTCCGGAAGCAGTCGCCGGCTTCGCCAACCCGGCTGTCATTACCGTGGCGGCCATGTTTCTATTAAGCCGCGGCCTCATTCGGACCGGAGCGGTTGATTTCGCCACCCGAGCCGTCATGCAGCTTTCCGGTGGCAAACCACTCTACGCCACGATCCTTGTTTTCGTGACCGTGGGTGCGGCCTCCGCCTTTATCAACAATACGCCGGTGGTGGTTCTGTTTATTCCCATCGTCATGGCCCTTAGTTGCGAATACAGTTTCTCGCCTTCAAAACTATTGATCCCCTTGTCTTACGTCTCTATTCTGGCCGGTACCAGTACCTTGATCGGCACCTCCACCAACATCATTGTCAGCGACCTGGCCGCCACCTCCGGGTATGGGCAGCTTACCATGTTCGAGCTGGGGAAAATTGGGGTGCCCATAGCCCTGGTTGGAACTGTCTTCCTGTTGGTGGTGGCCCCGCGGCTCATGCCGGACCGGACCGGACCGGTATGTGAACTCGACCATGGCAAAGCCAAGCGTTACATAGCGGAACTTATTGTCCCGGACCAGAGCCCTCTGATCGGGATCGACAATATTATCCGGACCGCCGAAAGAGAATACGGCCTGAATGTCATCGAGGTTTTCCGCAACGGCAAGATCCTCGATCCGGCCCGCAGGCCCCTGGCCATGCAACCGGCGGATATCCTGCTGGTCAAAGGTTCGGCGGATGATCTCTTGGATTGCCTGCAAAAACAGGTCCTCGAACTGGCCCACGGGGAGGAAGACATGACCTTTGCCGGCGGTTTGAAAGATGACCTCATCATCGAACTGGTCGTGCCGCCCGCATCACGGCTGCTGCGGGCCCCGCTCTTGTCAACCGTTTTGCAACACGACCCGGATATCCGGATCATCGCGATCCGCAGCCGCCGCAGTTACTACTCCGACACCAAAGTCCAGAATGTCCGGCTCAAGATCGGGGATATTATCCTCATTCGCTGTCCGCGCGACAAGATTGCCACGATCCGCAATTCAACGGACTTCGTAATTATCGAAGATATCCACCACGCCATGATAGATAAGGAGAAAGCCGGTATCGCGGCGAGCATCTTCGCAGCCGTGGTGGCCGCCGCCAGCCTGGGGCTGGCCGACATCATGACCTGTTCGCTGGCCGGGGTGCTGGCCATGGCCCTGACTCACTGTTTCAGCCTCAAGGATGCCTACCGTTCGCTGCAGTCCGAAGTGCTGCTGCTGATCGTCGGGACCATTGCGCTGGGCTTGGCCATGCAGAAAACCGGGGCGACGGAATTGTACGCCCGCCTGTTTTTGGGCTTGTTTCAGGGCCTGGGGCCGGAATATGTCCTGGTGGGCATCCTCGCCCTCACCAGCATCTGCACCCATCTTTTAAGCAACAATGCCACAGCCGTATTGCTGCTGCCCATCGCCCTGTCCACTGCTGCGGCCCTGGGCGTGGACCCCAAGCCCTTCATCATCGGGGTCTGCTTTGGCGCCAGCGCCTGCTATGCCAGCCCGATCGGATACCAGACCAACCTGCTGGTCTACAGCCCGGGCGGGTACCGCTTTTCCGATTATGTCAAGCTGGGTCTGCCTTTGAACCTGCTGGTAATCAGCCTGGCTTCGATCCTGATCCCCAGGGTTTGGCCGTTTTAATCCCGCGGTTGTCATCTCAAAATGACGTTAGTCCGTATCTTGAACTTCTGCGGCGGCCGGCTGGTGAAAAAAATGCCGGAATTTGGAATACGGGTAGGAAAACCCGAGGGCGGCGGTTACGAATTTTTTACGGTCGTGGGGTACTAGGTCGTACTGGTAAGAGGCGCCCATGTGGGTGTCCTGGTAGTGCAGCCGCACCGCCTTGCGCCGGAGCGGCTGCCCCCGGTGAAAATAGGCCGGCCAGTCATACCGGTAGGCAACCGGTTTGCCGACTGCCGGATCATATTCCTGGCTCAGCATGATCTCTTCCTGGTACTGCAGCAGATCCTCCATATCACCAGTGATGTCTATTTCCTGTTGAACCAGAAAGGTTCGCAATAGTCGGTAAAAATCCGGCCTGTGATCCGCAATCCACAACCAGATATAGGTCCACAGCTGCCAGCCCTTGCGGTCCGGATTGAAGGACGCCAGGAACCCGGCTATGTCCGGCTGGGTCAGGGCCCGGTTGATCTGGGGCATCTTTGGGTCGGCATAGAAATCATGGATGAGCCGCCCGATCCGGGGAACCGCCTGCAGAGCGGTTTCCTTTGACGTAAGCATCCAGGCAAACAGGGCGGTATAGAAGTCATAATAGGTCAATTTACCGGTTCTGTGCAGGTAAATGGCCAGGAAGCGGGTGTAGCCCCCATTGTGGAGAGCCTGGGCCATCTCAGAAAAGACAAAGCAGTCCTCCCAGTCGGCCAGGGCCATGGTGTTCGTGGCAAAGACCAGTTCCACGTACTCGGTCTGGCACCCGGCATCGGCGATCCGCATAGGCTTGCTCCGGGTCTGCAATCCGTACTTGTTCCGCATGGCCGGTTGGGACAGCGGCGCATTGGGCAGCAGTACCAGTTCGAAGGTCCGGAAATCATCATGCATTTCAAGCTCAAACAGCGTGCAAATCCCTTTGATGAAGGATTCCCGGGTTTCGCGGGGCAGCCCCAGGATCAACTCGGTATAGGTGGGGATGCGGTAGGCCTGGTATTTTTCTTTGGCGGTTTTGTACTCCGCCAGGCTGACCTTGGGACGCCTGATAGCCTCCAGAACAGTCATATCCACACTTTGCATGGACAGGGTCGTACCCCACAGCATGTTGTGCGCGAACAGCAGGCGGGAGATTTCCAAAACCGTCCGGTTGGATTTCTTCGCGAATTGGATCCGCACCCTCTGGGGGTATCCGTACTTCTCCTTGCAGGCCGCGAGCAGCCTGGCGATCTCCAGGTCGCGTTCGAACAGTCCGAAATTGGAATCGGTAATGTAAATATCTTCAATCTTGTGGCGTCCGAAGTAGTCGACTTCCGCCTGGATACGCTCCATCTGGTGCAGCCTGACCTTGTTGGTCGTCCGGACTCCCCAATCACAAAAACAACAGGAAAAGGGGCAGCCCCGGTTGGTCTCCCACAGGGCGATCTTGTTGGCCTTGTCGGCGGAAGTAAAAAAAGGTGTAAACAGCCCGTTCAGATAAGGGCTGGGCACCGGCAGGTCTTTGGGCAGTTTTGCGCTCTCCGCGGTCTGGACGGTTCTATTCTCAGAGCGGTAGCTGATGCCCTTCACCCGGGCCAGGTCCGGTTCGGTCTGCAGCAATTCCGCCAACAGGTTGCGCACCGGGATTTCGCCCTCGCCGTGGACGAGGATGTCAATAAACGGATGCATTTCCAGGTAACCGGTGCTGTCGTGGGGGATATGGGGGCCGCCGCAGACAATCCGGCACTGCGGATACCGGGCTTTGACCTGCCGCGCAACCTCGATCTGCTGGTTGAAATTCCAGGCATAGCAGGACATGAACACCAGATCCGGCTGCGTGATTTGGGACACCAGGCTGGCCACAGGTTCCAGCCGACAGAAAGGTTCCTGCCAGTCATAGTTGTCGCGGATCACTCGAGACTGCTCGGCATAGCAACGCAAAAGCCCATAGGCATAGGGCACGAACTGGATCATGTTCAAGGATAGAAAGTAGATTTTGCGCATATGGCTTGCACTCCTGATCGGTACCCGATCAGCTGTCCGGCGGTTCCCGATCCGGTTTTTGATCAATGGTCGGTTCAGTGCCGGCCAGAATCCTTTTCAGGTTGTCCCGGTGCCTGATAAAGATAAACAGCACCATAAGCAGGCAGCCGGATGTGTAAGGAACGCTGCCGGTGAACAACCCGACGGCCGGCACCAGTACGACGGCCCCGGTTAGAGAGCCGACCGATACGCGCCGCACGGTTATCACCATGAGAACGAATACCAGTAAAAACATAAGCACTGCTGGTGGCGACAGCACCAGGCAGCCGCCCAGCGCCGTGGCCACCCCCTTGCCGCCGGTTTTAAAGCCCAGGTAAACCGGAAACAGGTGTCCGGCAAAGGCGGCAACCGCCGCACAGGCGGTGAGGGTCTCGGCCAGTTCGCGCGGTTCCCCCCATAGCAGGGCCAATGCCAGCAGAACCGGCAGGGTTCCTTTCAGGACATCCCCCAATAGGGTCAGAAAACCGAGCAGGTTGCCGGCCAGACGGCGAACATTGGTCGCGCCAATGTTTCCGCTGCCGGTGCGCCGGATATCGACGGTGGTGAACAGGCGGGTCAGCACCAGTCCAAAGGGAATGGAGCCCATAAGATACGCCAGGATTACCAGCAAACTGCCGCCAAAAATTAGCATTGCACCACCGTATTTAAAGCCATTTAAAACGAAACTTTTGTCGCATCCCGGCATATGGTATGCAGGGGCATGGAACCGATCATCGTCCCCATCGAGGATGTGCTCGATCTGCACCTTTTCCGGCCTGCCGAAGTGCCGGATCTACTGGACAACTATTTCCAGGAATGTATCCAGGCCAATATCCTCACCGTCCGGGTAATTCATGGCAAAGGCAAGGGCGTCCTGAAAAAAGGCGTGCTGGCACTGCTGGAAAGGCACCCGCTGGTCAGATCATTTGCCCCGCACCCCCGGAAGCCGGCGGCTGGGGCGCCACCCTGGTCACGCTGCACCGGCGGCAGGTAAACCGCAGACCGGAATCTGAATAATATGGTCTGGTGGACACCGACGACATGCCCACCTACTCCCTAATGGCCGTAGCCGGAATATTCGGCTGCAGCGGGGCCCGTTGAGCTATGCGCGTAATTTTCGGACGATAGGCCTCTTTTTTTTCCATCTGACCGGCTTTGACCTTGGCAAGCCAGATGGCGGCAAAAAAGAAGACAAAGGCGGTGATGGCCGCCACGATCGAAGGATTCCGATCCAAAGAGGGCGCCAGCAACCAATTTCCCACACATGCGCCCGCCAACAGGGCCATAATGGGGACAATATACAGCAAGAACAGGGCTTTTAGCAGGGATCCAGTTGCAAAGGCGATCACCACCGTATCACCCACCCGGGCATCGAGTCCATTGATCACCTGCACACTGTTGCGTTCTTTGCCGACCGCGTGGCAGGACCCCCGGGACGCACAGCCCTCGCAGGCGGCGGATGGCGTCGCTTCCACCCAGGTACCTTCGGGGCTGACAATAGTTACCGTAGCTTGTTCGGAAGCCAAATCTACTCCTTAGCCAACAACCGCCCTGCCTACCGGCGGTCGAAACTTTCCTCCCGCCGGGCGGGAGATGATGAAGGCCAAAAAAAGCAGGCCCATTCTCATTTGCCGGTACCGGGCTCGTTTGGTGTCTACTGAGCCTTGGCAGCCGGCCGGAAAACGGGCCCTTAGTGAAAACGACGCTGATTCGGGTTGTGCCGTGAAGATCGTCCAAACCTACCCGGCGCCGCTGATTTAACCGGCGGCAGCGGCCGTAACTTCGGTCTGGATTTGAGTTTCAGCCTCTTGCTTATAGCAGATTAAACCGCACTGCAGGCAACGCCCGGCTTCAGCAGCGGCCGCTTCCCGGGCAAAACCCAGCTCAAGTTCCCCGCATTTATCCATTTCCGGCCCACTGCACAAGGGCATGATCTGCCGCGGGGCAGCCGGAACACGCTCGACTGCAAAAACATTCTGAATGTCCGCTTCCGTCTGCACCACGTCCGGGGCCAGCTCCGGCCCCAGGTTGTACATAACCTGGTGGATCGAGGCTGCCGCACGGCGGCCGGCACCGATTGCTTTGATGGCCGCGCTGAAATCGGTAAGTTCGTCCCCGGCAGCCAACAGGCCGGCTTCATCTTTGAAGGCCGGTTTCTTGTAGGGGCAGATTCCTTCCCACGCCAGCGGGTCAGCACCCGTTTCACCGGTGGCAGCCCCAGCGTCAGTCTCACTGACCGGAACGACTTTCTTGAAGATCAGTTCCGGCATACGACCGCTGGCCAGAAACAGGGTGCCGGCCGCCAGGGTCTGCGGATCCCCCTGGGCGGATGTCTGGTACTCGATCTGCTCAAGGTCACGTCCTGTTCCCGCCAGTCGGGTAAGGGCGCCCCCGAAAACAAGCTGGATACCTTCCCGGGCAGCCAGTTCCCGCTTTGCAGCACTCACCCCGATGTCGGCCGCGCTTTCCCTGAACAGAACAGTGACGTTGGCGGCCCCCATCTGGCGGCAGACAACGGCCGCGTCGATGACTTCGGCCGAACCACCGTAAATGACCACGTGATCCTGCAGGGCCACGGCACCGGTTTTTTGTTTACTTTCGTTGAGCAGGTCGATCAACAGGTAAGTGCCCGGGACGCTTTGCTCGGTTTTACCACCGCCGGTCCTCAGCAGTTTGCTGTCCCATCCACCGGCAGCGAGAAAGACGGCTTCGTAACCGTCGCGCAGCAAGTCATCCAGCGTAAAGTCCTTGCCCAGGGTCTGTCCAGTCCTGGCTTCTACGCCGAGTTCAAGCACCCCCTGGATATCCCAGTCCAGAATATCCATGGAGAGGCGATACCGCGAAATGGCGCTCCTCAAAAGTCCGCCGAGATTATCACCGGCCATATAGACCGTGGGTGCATGCCCCAGCCGCGCTGTAAAGAAAGCCACCGAGAGCCCCTGGACGCCGCCCCCCACAACCGCAACCTTGCGGCCGGTGGCCGGAGCGCAAAAAGGCTGGACCCGTTCACCGTGCTGGCGTTCATAATCGGCGGCATACCGTTTGAGGTAATTGATCGCCACCGGTTCATCCACGTACTTGCGCCGGCACTCCTCTTCGCAGGGCCGCGGGCAGATGCGCCCGATCACCGCCGGGAATGGATTGCGCTCTTTGATCACCTGCACGGACCGGCGGTAATCCCCCAGGGAAATCTGCCGGATGTATTCACAAATGTTGATCCCCGCCGGACAGGCGCGCTGGCAGGGGGTGGTACAGTCGTCAGTCGTGTATTCGCGCAGAATTCTGCGCGTCACAGAAGAAAGCTTGATGATGTGCTTCGGACACACCCGTTCACAGGTACCGCAGCCGGTGCACAGTTTCTCGTTAACCACCGGCAGACCTTCCGGGCCCATAACAATCGCATTGAATGGGCAGGCCACAGCGCAGGTACCCAGTCCCAGGCACCCGATGGTGCATACTTTCATGCCACCACTCAGCAGGGCGGCACCCCGGCAATCAGAGATCCCGTCGTAATTGAATTTGGTGTCCGCCTCGGCAACGCCGTAGGTACAATCCGGCAGCGCGATATCGGGCTCTCTGGCTTCGATGGCCACACCCATAATAGCCGCAATGGCTTCGGCCGTATCCGGCCCGGCCGCGACGCATGAATTGGGGGCCGCCTGGCCCTTGACAATCGCCTCGGCATTGGCGGTGCAGCCCGGCAGTCCGCAACCGCCGCAATTGGCACCGGGCAGCGCATCATCAACAGCCAGGATTTGAGGGTCCACGTAAACGTAGAAAACCTTTGAAGCCAGGGCCAGGCAAATACCGACCGCAACCCCGAGTCCACCCAGAATGAAAACCGCTTGTAGCATGTTCAATTCTCCAGTTAAAAATCCCTGATTGTTAGAAGCTATCTTATTAAAAAACGGATTTTAGTTCAAAATGACGCAAAGCTAATGCCTAACGTGGTGCAAGGCGGCCGCGAGGTTCAACCCGGAGGAATACTCGAGTATTTCGAGGACTTGAACCGAGCGCCCAACGCCGAGTTTGGGCTAAAAGACTTTTTTAAGATGGCTTCTAAAAGATTGCGTCAAACTTACATTTTTCAAAACAGGTCATGCATTTGATACACTTTTCTATGTCGATGCGCGCCGGCTGCTTCTTCTCCCAGGCAATGGCCTCGGTCGGGCAGGCCTTGAAGCACAGGCCGCATTTTTTGCAGGCATCTTCCGCGACCCGGAACTCCAACAGCTCGACGCAGCGCTTGGCCGGACAGCGCTGCTCGTTAATATGCGCGTCGTATTCCTCCCGGAAGTAGCGCAGGGTGGAAAGCACCGGGTTGGGAGCCGTCTGCCCGAGCCCGCACAGGGCCGTGCTGCGGATGACATCGGACAGGGAATCCAGCGCTGCGATATCCCCGGCAGTGCCGCGGCCTTCACAGATCTTCTCCAGGATCTGCAGCAGCCGGCGTGTGCCTTCGCGGCAGGGGGTACACTTGCCGCACGACTCGTCCTGGATGAACTCCATGAAAAAGCGGGCCATGTCGACCATGCAGGTGTTTTCATCCATCACGATGACCCCGCCGGAGCCCATGATGGCCCCGACCTTGGCAATCTCTTCGTAGTCGACGGGAGTATCGAGATATTCTTCCGGTACGCACCCGCCGGAAGGACCGCCAAGTTGAACCGCCTTGAACTTCTTCTTGCCCGGAATACCGCCGCCGACATCGTAGATGATGGTCCGCAGCGAAGTCCCCATGGGGACTTCCAGCAGGCCGATATTGTTGACATCGCCGGACAGGGCAAACACCTTGGTGCCCTTGCTGGTCTCCGTGCCCACATCGGCATACCACTGCCCGCCGTGCAGGATGATCTGGGGGATATTGGCCAGGGTTTCCACATTGTTCAAAATCGTGGGTTTTTCCCACAACCCTTTGTGGGCTGGAAACGGCGGCCGCGGCCGCGGCATTCCCCGGCGGCCCTCGATTGAGCGCATGAGGGCGGTTTCTTCACCGCACACAAAAGCGCCGGCGCCCTGGTAAATTTCAACTGAAAAATCGAATCCGGAACCCAGGATGTCGGTCCCCAGCAAACCACAGGCCGTGGCCTGCTCGATGGCAATCTGCAGCCGCTTGATGGCCAAAGGATATTCGGTCCGGGCGTAAATATACCCCTTGTGGGCATTGATGGCCCGGGCGGCGATGATCATGCCTTCGATCACGGCATGCGGATCCGCTTCCAGGATACTGCGGTCCATGAAAGCCCCCGGGTCGCCCTCGTCCGCGTTGCACAGCACGTATTTCACGTCACCGGGACTGGCCTGGGCAAAAGCCCACTTCATGCCGGTGGGAAACCCGGCCCCACCCCGGCCGCGCATGCCGGATATTTTGACCTGTTCAACGATATCGGCCGGCGTGATGTCCAACAGGGCTTTAACCACCCCCCGGTAGCCGTCGCGCCCGATATAGTCGTCGATGGATTCGGGATCGATAATACCCTTGTTGCGCAGGGCGCGGGGCATCTGGTGCGCAAAAAACGGAATATCGTCCTGGATGGGAATGCGCTTTTTGGTAACCGGGTTCTTGTAGAGCAGTTTTTTCACCTGCTTGTTGTTGATCAGGTGTTCCTCAACGAGTTCCGGCACATCCTCCGGTTTGATTTTCTGGTAAAAGACGCCGTCCGGCTGAATGACCATCAGCGGTCCCATGGCGCAGAACCCGTTACACCCGGTTTCGATCACCTGGACTTTTTCCTGCAGCCCCTTGGCCGCCAGCTCATCTTCAAGCGTCTCTTTGAGCGCGATACTGCCTGTGGCGTGACATCCCGTACCGCCGCATATCAAGAGCTTTTTAATCGTCGTGTCGGTTAGCCGCTGTTTCTCCTGGGCTTGTTTCTCCGCAAGTGTTTCCCTGGTCAATCGCTGCATCAGATCTCCTCATTCCGGAAGCTGCCCCTGCCTTGGCCGGGGTCAAAATCAACACGCCTGCCACGGATCACCATGATCCGTCCATCCCGCGCAAACCGTTCATATAAAGCCGCCCGCAGGCAACGAAAAGGGAATACTTCGTCGTCATTACGGGCAGAGAATAGGACTTGGCCAGTTCCAGCACACTGGTGCTGGGCTCCTTGCCCCGGACGAAGACAATAACGGTCACACCGGCGATTTTGGCGGTGCGCAGCACCTTTTCGGTGGTCAACCCCGTCAGCAGGGCCCCGCCTTCGGCCACCGCCGACAGGACATCGTCCATTAAATCCGCCCCACCACCGGCCGCCACCGTTTTGTAAAGGTGCTCATCGCCCGTTAAGACGGTGGTTTTCAGTATCTCCTGGATTTCAGATAGCTTCATGAGAAACCGTCGCTTTCATAACCCGTGGGGGCAATCCGGCGAATCCCTCCGGGTTATCGTTTACTCGTACTTGTCCAGTAAATCGATTATTTTATCGGCGCTGATATCTCCATAGGTATCACTGCCGACAACCATGACCGGTGCCAGGCCGCAGGCACCCAGACAGCGTACACATTCCAGGGAAAACCGGCGGTCCTCGGAGGTTTCTCCCTCTGCTACCTGGTAGGTGTTGGTAATCCGCGCCATGGCCTCCTTGACCCCTTTTACATAGCAGGCCGTTCCCAGGCACATGCGGACCGTGTGGCGGCCCTTGGGTTTCATTGAAAAAAGCGAATAGAAGGAGGCAACCCCAAAGACCTCGCTGACCGGAAGATTCATGTGCACGCTGATGTAGTCGATCAGCTCCACCGGCAGGTAACCGGCTATCGCCTGGCTTTCACGTAAAACGGTAATGATTGAACCGGGTTTGCCCCGGTTGGCCGCGATCACGGCGTCGATGGCTGTCCACATGCTCTCGTCAATATCCGGATGTTCCCGACTGGCCTTGGTACCCATTGTTAACCACCTGTAATTAATAGCAAATTGAGATCCGAACGACTGATTTTCCATAAAAACATAACGTGGTAGTTTCTCACACAAATGCTACAATGTCAATGGGTTCATGACCCCCGAAACCCTAAAATCCGCCAAAAGATTTTTTTTGCCAAGCAGGGGTTATTTCTGCTAAAAACAGGGCATCGGTAACCAGCCGTATCCAACCGGACAACAATCGGAAACCCCATGCAAAACGACCGCAAATCTGTCAATGCAACGGCCGAATTTCTAAAAAGCCGGATAGGCACGCCGCCGACCGTCGGTTTTTGTTCAGGGACCGGTCTCGACACAGCCGCTTCTTTCTTCGACCCCGCAGTGAGTTTTGACTACCGGGAGATCCCCAACTTTCCGCAAACCACCGTAACCAGCCACACCGGCCGGATGCTTTACGGGCAGGCCCACGGACAAAATATCGTGGCCATGGAAGGCCGTTTTCACCTGTACGAGGGGTACCGGCCGCAGGCAGTGGTGTTTCCGGTCCGGGTCATGCAGGCCCTGGGAGTCGAAACCCTGATCCTGACCAATGCAGCCGGGGGCATCGACCCGGCCTTGAACACCGGGGACATCCTGGTAATTGCCGACCACATCAACCTGACCGGCGAGAATCCGCTGGTCGGTCCCAACGAAGATACCTGGGGGCTGCGCTTTCCACCGATGACCACCGCCTATGACCGTGAACTGGGCCGGCTGGCATTCAAAGCGGGAGACGCGCTCGACGTTGCCCTGAAAACGGGCGTATACGCCGGGTTGAAAGGACCCAGCCTGGAGACACCGGCTGAGATCCGGTTTTTGAAAACAATCGGCGCCGCGGCAGTAGGTTTTTCCACCGTCCAGGAAGTCATAGCCGCCGTGCATGGCGGCATGCGGGTTTTAGGGCTGTCGATTATCACCAATATGAACGATCCCGATAACCCGGCCCCGGCCACCCTGGAGGAAGTTCTCGAAGTTGGCGGGCGGGTCGCGCCTCTGTTGATCGACATTGTGGATGGCGTCATCGCTCGCCTGGAGACAGCCTCATGACCACCCGCCGGCTGCCTGCAACCATGCCGGCCGTCCTGTTCGACGGCCGCCTCAAATTCATTGACGCTCATCCGGTGCCCCAGACACCTCCGGGGTGGGCTTTAATCCGGACCCTGGCGGCCGGCATCTGCCGCACGGACCTGGAAATCATCGACGGCTACATGGGTTTTAGCGGCATCCTCGGCCACGAGTTCGTGGGCATTGTTGCGGCGTGTGATCAGGCGGATTGGATCGGCCGGCAGGTTACCGGTGAGATCAATGCCGCCTGCGGACAATGCCGCCTGTGCCGGCAGGGTCTGGGCCGGCACTGCCCGGAGCGCTCCGTGCTGGGCATCCTGAACCTCGACGGCTGCATGGCCGGATACTGCCGGCTGCCGATAAGCAATCTGCACCCGATTCCCGCCGGCCTGCACCCGGACCGGGCTGTTTTTATCGAACCGTTTTCCGCAGCCTGCGAGATCCTGGACCAGGTGCATCTGGAGGGCACCGAAAAGATAGCGGTGCTTGGGGATGGTCGCCTGGGTATCCTGTGTGCCTGGGTTCTGGCTTCTGTCGCGGAAAACGTGACCCTGGTCGGCCGCCATCGGGAGAAGCTGGAGGTTGCTCGCTGGCGCAGCCTGGAGACCACCACCCGGCTTGCAGATGCCGCTGGATCCGACCTGGTGGTAGAGGCGACCGGGGGGCCCCGGGGAATGCAGGCTGCCATGGCAGTCTGCCGCCCGCGGGGCACCATTGTGCTAAAATCCACCCTGGCTTCCCAGGGAGAGTTGAACCTCGCTCCGCTGGTCATCAATGAGATCACGGTTATCGGATCGCGCTGCGGATTGTTTGCCGCGGGTATCACCCGGCTGCAGCAGTTCCCGGATATGCCGCTCGAGAGATTGATCACCGCTAGATACCCCCTGGAAAGGGCGCCGGAGGCCTTTGCACAGGCCCGCGCATCCCAGGCGCTCAAAATCCTGCTGGAAACAAGGTGAGACCATGACCCGCAATCAATATGACCTGATCATCCACAACGGCACGGCCGTAACCGTCAATGAACGTTTTGATATTATCGAACAGGCCCTGATTGGGGTTCAAAAGGGCACCATCGTAACCGTTACTAAATGGGAAGCGGATGCAGCCCTGCCCAAAGCCGCGGCGGCCATCGATGCCCGCGGCGGCATTGTTATGCCCGGCCTGGTAAACACCCACACCCACTTGCCGATGACCCTGTTTCGCGGCCTGGCGGACGATCTGCCGCTCGACGTCTGGCTGAATGAACACATCTTTCCGATGGAGAGCCAGTTCATAACCCCGGATAATGTGAAATGGGGGACGCAGCTGGCTTGTCTGGAGATGCTCCTGTCCGGCACCACGACCTGCTGCGGTGGGTATTTCCAGGAGGACAGCGTCGCCGCAGCGGTGGCCCGGGCAGGTCTGCGGGCGGTTCTGGCCCAGGGGGTGATAGATTTTCCGGCGCCCGGCGTACCGGACCCGGCCTTGAATGTGACCCATGCCGGTAAGTATGTGGATCAGTGGCTGGAACGGGAAGCGAACATCACCCCCTCCATTTTTTGCCACTCCCCTTACACCTGCAGCGGCGACACGCTAAAAGCCGCCAAGGCGGCTGCCCGCGAGAGGGGCGTCCTTTTCCAAATCCACGTAGCCGAGACACAAGCGGAACGCGACGCCAGTTTGAAGGAACACGGGCTCACACCGGTGCAATACCTGGACAGTCTCGGAATCCTGGATGACAGGACCCTGGTGGTGCACGCAGTCTGGACCAGTGCGGAAGATATCGGCATCCTGCGCGCACGCGGGGTGCGGATATCCCATAACGCCGAAAGCAATATGAAACTGGCGGCCGGGATTGCACCGGTGCCGGATTTTATCGCCGCCGGTATTACCGTGGGCCTGGGTACCGATGGCTGCGCATCCAACAACGATCTTGATCTGTTCACCGAAATGGATGCCGCGGCCAAAATCCACAAAGCGGTAACCCGGGACCCAACGGTGATGGATGCGGCCACAGTTCTGAAAATGGCCACCCGGGACGGGGCCCGGGCCATCGGCCTGGGAGATGTGACCGGCAGCCTGGAACCCGGCAAGCAGGCCGACCTGATCGTGGTGAATACAGCCAAGCCACACCTGGTGCCCTTGTATGCCCCCCATTCACACATTGTCTATACCATGCGCGGTGCGGATGTATCCACGGTAATCGTCGGTGGGAAGGTGCTGGTAAAGGATCGTCAGCCGTTTACTCTCGATCAGGAAAGGATCATGGCCAGAGTGTCGGAAATAGCGGAGGAAGTAAAAGGGTAAGTGTCAACATGGGAAGTATCAAGAATAGTCTCTATCAAAAACCCATCGATCTGGTCCTGAACGAAAGCCTTTCAAATAGTTGTCATTCTGAGGAGCGCAGCAACGCAGAATCCCTTTCCACAAAGTAGGACCTTTAGATGGGGAGACTCTCCCGGCCGTCGTAGCTGTTGCTACTATGGCGGAGTCGGCTCGCTGCGCTCAGAGTGACGGATAGAAACCTACTCCCCTTCAAATTCGGTCAGGGTAAAAATGGGATACTGCGCAATCTTCTCCTTGCCGTGCAAGTCGGGAAGTTCAACGATAAACGCACACTCCACAATTTCGCCGCCCAGGGACTCGACCAGCTGTGTGGCCGCATAGATCGTGCCGCCCGTGGCAATCAGATCGTCCACGATCAGGCACTTTTCTCCCTTGACAATCCCATTCTCGCTGATCTCGACCGTGGCGGTCCCGTATTCCAGGGCGTAATCCTGGCTGATGGTTTCGGGGGGCAGCTTGCCTTTCTTGCGAATGGGTACAAAACCCACGTTGAGCTGATAGGCCAACACCGCTCCAAATATGAAGCCCCGGGCGTCTATCCCCACCACCTTGTCAATCTCCATATCCTTGTAACGCTCGTAAAACTGGTCGCAGGTTTCCCGAAAGGCGGCCGGATCCTGCATCAGCGTGGTTATATCCCGGAACATTACACCTTCAATGGGCCAGTGGGGTACGGTACGGATTGTGTCTTTGATGTTCACGTCAGCGCTCCTTATTTGATTTTGGGGATCACGTTGATCAGTAGATTCTTCACCTTGCTGGCATTCTCGTTGAAAACGGCCAGGATCTCGTCCCAGGTCACCGGTGCCTCATCTTCCTTCCAGCAATCATAATCGGTCGACATGGCTACCACGCCATAGGGAATGGCGGCCTCGTTGGCCAGGGCCGCTTCGGTGGCCACCGACATATTGATGACATCGCCGCCCAGGATCCGGAACATATGGGATTCGGCCTTGGTTGAAAAGCGGGGGCCTTCAATGGTCACCATGGTACCCCCGTCATGCACCCGATACGCCAGTTCGGCGGCCGTCTCAAACAGCACCTTGCGCAGCTCTGCGTTAAATGGTTCCGCCATGGCTGTGTGGCCGGCGCCATTTTCAAATGAGTCAAAAAAGGTCGCCTGGCGGTGCTTGGTGAAATCAATAAACTGGTCCACGATGACAAAATCGCCGCGCTCTATCCGGGTGCGCAGGCTGCCGCAAGCACTCGTGGCCAGGATATGCGAGGCCCCCTGGTCCTTGAGGGCTTGAATATTGGCGCGGTAGTTTACCTGGGTGGGGCTGAATTGATGCCGGCGGCCGTGCCGGGCCAGAATAACGACCTCGACCTGTCCAAGCTTGCCCAGGGTCAGCGGTGAAGACGGGCTGCCAAACGCGGTTTCCGCCTCTATTTCCCGGGGGTCTTCCAAAAGGCGGGGGTCATCCAGGCCGGAACCGCCGATAATTCCAATCTTGGGCATGTTGTGGGCTCCCTTTCCTGCGATTGTCGGTTGAATTACTAGGAATCAGCTAATGTGCATATCGAATTTTCAAACGTTTGTAAATCGCCGGCTCTATCCACCCAACCTGCCCGGGGTACGATTATATTTTTTTGCACCCCCTGATATCATACTTATACTGTCACAATAGAAATCGATCCCCCTACGCATCAGTCGACCCCGGCCAAGGCCGGGGCGTACCGGTCGGCGGTAATTAAAAGACGCAAAGATACCTTTTCCAGGAGGTGGCAAATGAGCAGCGATCTTCTATTTTCAACCTTTCAACTGAAGCAGCATACATTGAAAAACCGCATCGGGGTGGCCCCGATGACCCGGATGTCCTCCCAGCAGGATTCGGTTCCGCGACAGGATGTCCTGGATTTTCTGGTCCGGCGCGCCGCGAATGGCGCCGCTGTGGTGTATACGGAAGCGATTGTTACCGACTATGAAAGCGCCCAGGGCTATCCCGGACAGGCCAGAATCCTCACCCAGCGCCAGGTAGACGCCTGGCAGCCGGTGGCCGCCAATATCAAGTCCGCCGGTGCCCTGGCCATCATGCAGATCTTTCACTGCGGCCGCATGGGATGGCCGGAAGTCAATCCGGCCGGCCGCATCATCGCCCCCAGTGCAGTGCCCCCGACCCAGGACAATCCCCTTACCGGCGAGCCCTATCCGGTGCCGGATGAAATGAGTCTATTTGACATCGAGCAGGTTATTAATGGATTTGTACGGACTGCCCGGGGAGCCGTTGCTGCTGGTTTTGACGGCATCGAGATCCATGGCGCCCATGGGTATCTGATCAACCAGTTTCTCTCGACCTATTCAAACCGCCGGACAGACGCGTACGGCGGCAACCTGGAAAACCGCTACCGGTTTGCCCATGAAGTGATCCAGGCGGTCGCTGCGGCGATTCCAGATGAAACCCTGCTGTTTTTCCGGATCTCCAATTGGGGCGTCGCCGACATGGAGGTCTCCCTGTTCGCCGACCAGGCTGAGTACCAAGCCATCATCGGGCTGCTGAACAAAGAGCCCCTGGATGCGATATCCGTATCTACCTACCGTTTCAGTGACGAAGCCTTCGGCAGCGGCCGTACCATGGCGGCCCTGACCAGGGAGGTCACGGCACTGCCACTTTTCATCTGCGGCCAGGTCCATGACCGGGCCAGTGCTGAAGATGCCCTGGAGGACGCCGACCTGGTCTTGAGTGCCAAGTCCATTTTGCTGAATCCAAATTGGGTGGCAGATGTCCAAGCCGGCAAGCCGCTGCCGCGACACAGTTCCGAGGATGCCAATGTGGCCTATACAGAAGAGCCCTTGCCTTAAAAACCAAAACGCCCAGTCCACCTGTGCAGTGGAATCGGGCGTTTTTTCAGGTTCCTGCCGGACGGTCCCAGTTGCCTGTAACCGTGACTATTCTTCCGGTTTTATGGGGCTGTTGATCTCACTGCCCTCAACCGGATCACTCAGCAACCCGTCCTTGTCTTCTACTATGATTCGATAGCGGTAGGTCGCCTCGGGCCGCAAGGCCGTGTCCTTGTAGCTCAACTGCGACGGGTCCAGGGCTTCTAGTTTCGACCAGCCGCCCCCGTTCTTGCTCTGGTAGAGCTGATAGGCTTTGACATCCGGCTCCGGGTTCTGTTCCCATTTCACAAGGATGTGATCTGCACCGGCGGCCGCCGTAAGGCCCTTGACTTTCACCGGCCGGAATTTGGTAGTGGCTTCCACCACCGGTGAAACCGCCCCATCGGCTTTGAACAGGTTGTAGCTTTCTACGGCATAATAGTAAGTGGTGCCGTCGGCCAGTTTGCTGAAGCCGGGGCCTTTATCCAGATAGGTGTTTTTACCCTGGCCGCGCACATAACCGATCTTTTTCAGGCGATCGGGATCGGTACCGCTGTAAATATTGTACCCGCCCACATCTTTGTCTGCCACCGGCTCCCAGGTCAGCTGGACCGATTTGACCATGTTGCCGCGCGTCTTGAGATTCGCGGGATAGGGCGGCAGGTCCTTGGTCTTGGCTTTGACGACGTTGGAGGGGCCGGTTTCACCCTTCTGGCTGTCATAGGCGGTCAGGTGGTACTGGTACACCTTCCCGTCAATGAGTTTGCCTTTTTTGTCGACGTAGGTGGTCTTGTCCGGCCGGCTGTTGTAGCCGATGCGCTCCCATTCGCCGCTGCCGTTTATGCGGTAGATACGGTAACCGCCCACACTTTCCAGGGACTGCCAGGAAAAACGGTTTTCCCGCAGCAGGTTGTCCTTTTCAAGCCTGAGGACCGGCCGTTTGACGGTGGCTATTTTCAGCGGCTCGGACAGGGAACTTTCGATCTTCTTTTTATCCACGCTGGACAGTCCGTATACGTAAGTCTTCCCATCCTCCAGATTCTTGCGGTCTTCAACCTCAAAGGCAATATTGGCACCCGAAGCCCGCTTGGCCTTGACGGTCTGCATCAACTGCCAGTCGCCGGCCGGCCCGGTTTTCCGGTACAGGTTGTAGGCTGTGATTTTGAACTTGCCCTGGTTGTTCTTCAAGGACGGTACGAATTTGATGCGGGTGCGCTGGATAAAACCCTCCCCGCCCATGACCAGCGGCGGATGGGGCTGCGCGACGCCCGCACCCAGGGCCTTGGTGGTCAGGTCGCTTTTAACTTCGCGCCCGGTGCCATCCAGGATGCCTACCTTGTAGTGGTAGACCAACCCTTTGTTGATGGTGCTGTCCACATAGCGGGGCTGATCGGTCTTGCCCAGAAACTGGTAGGGCCCCGATAGACTGGATGCGCGGTACACGTGGTAACCGACCGCCGGCTGCGTGGGATCGGCCGCCCAGGTAACTTCTACCTGGTTGCCGGCCCCCACGGCCCGGAGGTCACTGATGGAAAGTTCCGCCGGGGCCAACCCCGATGCTTCCAGGGTAATGGCGTACTGGTCACGGTTCACGATGGTGTCGGTCAGGTCCTGGGCAAAATCGGGGACCTTGGCGGCAATGGCTTCCCGGCTGGCAAACTTGCGTTTCCAGGTTTTCATGATGTCCTGCTTCTGGACATCCATGAGCTTCAACTCGGCGCGAATGGTCGCACCCTTTTTGGTCACCTGGCCAAACAAAATGAAATTGATGCCCAGCACCTTACCGGCCTGGGCCACCACCGCCGGATCGTTGCTCTGGACCAGGCCGGCACCGAACAGGGCATCTTCCATGGCCCGACGCGGCATGATCTCGATCTTCTTCTCCTCCTCCAACGCCTGGATCAGGACGCCGAGAATCTCACCATTGTAACCCATTGCTGCCATATTCGTCGGCGTCAGGGTGAAAATCGCCAGGGAGTCCTGACCTTGCCCGGCCGCCGGCGCGGCTGCCAGCAGCAGGCCTACGAGGACCAGTGCTGGCAGTTTCATTCGCCTGAAGGTAAATCGCATATTACTCCTCGAGATTCAGTCTGTGCTGCAGGAAAATATCGTAGAGGTTGTCAAGTGCGGATCTGGTCAATGGTGACCCCTCGACCCGTTTCAGCTTTTCATCGAAGATCGCGTTTACGAAATTCTCAGCAGCGCTCAGCGTATCCCGGCGACGGAGAAAATTCTCACCCTTTTTGAAATAAGTCTGCTCGAGATTTTGCAGCGGCTGCAGGGCTTCCTTGCCGAGTTCCGCAACGACCTGGTCGGTCATTTTCTGCAGCAGCTCCGTATCGGTGGGCATCTCTAAAGGATCGAACTTCACATTGGCCTCGGCCAGTCCAGCGCTGGATTCGTCTTCCGCCACTTCTTTCCGTTCGATGGTTTTGACCTGGATATTCTCGCCAGTGGCAACATCCACAATCCGGAAGGAGAGCTGTACAAATCCGATCTTTTTGTGGTTTGAAACCCGATAGTCTTTTTCGGCAATTTCGGGCTGCATGATCTTGGCGGGCGGGGCCGCAGCCAGCTGTTCCGGCGTAGGTTTAGGATTGCGGGCCACCCAGTTCAGGTACTCGATATTATCGGTAATTTTGGTGCCCACCTGGTAGCGCACCGTCTTGGTGCCTTCCCCGGAAGTAGCATCCACTTTGAACAGCAGCACGCTGCCCATAATGGCTACGTCGATACCGTATACCCGGCCCATCTCCTTGGCTGAATTGGCTGAGACAACGCCGATCTGGCCGAGCTTCATCTCTTCGAGGATCGACTTGAGGTTTTCCCTTTCCAGGATCTTGATGTCGCCGCTGGCATTTTTAAAAAGATAGGTGATCAGGTTGTTGGCGACGATAACCCCCGCATCGGCATTGTCGGAGGGGCTGTTGAAGTCGAATACGGCGATCGACTTTTTCACCCGCGCCTTGATCTTGTCTTCCATGGCTTGCGACAGGTAAAAATGTCCGGGTAGTTGCGGTTGATCTCCCGCAGTTTGACATACCAGTACCAGGCGCTGCCGAACTGATCCTTTTCCGTAAACTGGCTGGCCACCAAGGCCGCCCGGGCGGAAAGGTCCTTGCGCAGGCTGCTCAACTGGTAATTGTTGGGATCGGTGGCGTACTTGACGGCCAGCTTATAAGAATCAAAAGCCTTGAGGAGCCAACCGGTATCCATCAGCTGGCGGGCATCCTGGATGTAGTACTGTCCGGCCTTGGCGTATACCTGCTTAACCAGCATTTTCAATTTTTTATTACCGGGCTGGTATTCCAGGGCTTTGTTATAAGCAAATACGGCCGCATCCCACTCTTTCTTGGTGATGGCCGCACCGCCCTTCTTGATAAAATAGTTCATGTTGTCGCGCTGATTGGCCACGGCCTCCATCTTACGGTCCCCGGTATGGTCGGGTTTCAGCGACAGCGCTTTGCGCAGCAGGGATTTGGCCTCTTTGTAGTCGTCTTTTTCGAAAAGTTCCTTGGCCGCGGCATAGTAGGCCTCCGAACCCTGCGCAGCCGTCTGGGTCATCAGCTGGTAGGAATTTTCATAGTTGGGGAAGCGGGTTTGAATCTGCTGGAAATTGAAATAGGCTTTAACCCACTCTTCGTTCTCCATGAAATTCTGGGCCTGGGAGTACAATTTTTCGACTTCACCTACCATGCTGCTTTCAGCGCCGTTCACTTTGGCGGCAAAGCCCTGCACGACCGGGCTGGCGGCATCGACTTTTTCAGCCTTGGCCAGGGTCGCCTTGGCCCGGTTGATGTTGGACATGGTCCGGGAGTCGGCATAACCGAGTTCCTTGGTACCGGCATCCACATATTGCTGCACGAGGATAGCCTTAATCTCGGCCAGGGACTGTTTGTATTCCTTGTTGTTGGGCTCGTTGACAATGGCCTCTTCGATGTAAGCGATCGCGTCTTCATACTTGCCTGCCTGGCTCAGCTGCATTCCCGTGTCATACTGCTTCTTTCCGGCGATACACGCGGCAATGAAGGCTGCCATGATGATCATCAGCCCGGTGTAATAGAGTACCCTGTTTTTCATGTTGTCCTCCCGAATTGAAACGGCTGCGAATTAAAACATTAAAATATGGTGTGCACTGAAAACTATTTTTTTGTTGGCGGTAATGACGATCCGGTTGCCCTGAATGCTTTCCAGGGTGGAATCGAAATACTTGCGGCGGAAATATTCCATTTGCAGTTCGGTGACCAGGTGCTCCGGCCAGCCGTTGTACTGGATGCTAAATTCGGCTTTTTTCTTTTTGAAACTGAGCAGCTGCACATCCACCATGCCGCTGGCATCGGATTTTAAAATGGCGCCGACCTCTTCGGCTTCGGCATGGGAATTGATATTTTGCACTACCAGATCAATCTGTCGCTGGCTGTAAAGCTCTTTCTCCCAGGTCCTGGTCAATTGCCGTCGCAGGTTTTTCCAAACGCTGTCCACACATTGCTTGGCGCCTTTGTCAAGCACTTTCAGCTTATTGGATCCGGGCAGGGATTTTACGGCACTGGCCGTGGCCAGGATTTCGCCCTGACCGGGCCTGAGGACATCGGTGCGCAGGCTGATTTCATGCAAGGTGAGGTTCACGCCCTGATAGGTGGACTCACTGCTGGCTATTTCCAGCCCGAGCCTGATGATCAGCCCCATTCCGGCAGTATCGGCCGCAGCAGCATCGAACACCCGAAACCCTTCGGACTTCAGGCGGCGGCCCAGACGGCTGGCGGTCTTACGGGCCACGGACACATAGGCTTTGTCGAGATCAGGATCCACCAGGATGCTCACCCGGGGATTTTTCTGCCAGCCCAGGATTTTCTTGAAGCGGTCAAGGTCGTTGACCAGGGCGGCAATTTCTACTTCCGCACTGATCTCCACCTCGTAGGTTCCCAGATCGGTTTTCTGTTCGCTGACAATTTCCATGTTTTTCAGGTAGCCGGTGGCATGGCTGAACACCTGGTCACGGCTGACCTGGAAATTCTCGATGACCGTCTTTGATTCAATGCGGGTCCCCACGGCCTGCTCGATGGCGGCTCTTTTGGCCTCATCCAGAGCTTTCTCCCGGGCGATGGCTACTCGGCCCTCCTCAAAAAAACTGACCCCTGTTGCGGTGACTTTCTCTCCGGCCGAAACGATAGCCGGCAGCGCCAGAAACAAACATAACAGCGTAGCAAATCTTTTCATTGGCATCCCCATCATTGAACATTGCCCGGGTAAGAAGACAGGCAACTATATTGAAAAGCAGGCTATTTCAGATATTCCCGTATCGGGCATCGGACCCGCGATGACATCTATATGGAATAAAGTTTCGGCCTGTTTGTGTCAAGATTGAAACGCGCTTGATAGGGACCGGTAAACCCGCAAGAGTCAGTTTTCCCGGCAAGATCCTGACAGACCAGGTAGTCTCGATAAGATATATATTCAGATAGTTATAGTATTCTCCGTTCACCGCCCGCAATCAGCACGCCCGTTACGTCCACCGGGCCGGATCATCCGGCGCGGGTCGTATCCCCACAGGCTGCTTCAGGTGTCCGGTTTATCCTCATCTGTGGAAGCGGTGCGCATGTCACCTTTGGCCGCTTTTTCAACGGTTGCATAGATGGACCGAAAGGTATCATGAAAACCGGTGGGCGATACGCGCCCAGTCTCAATGAATTTAACGACTATTTCCTTGGTTGCCCGCAGAATCTGTTCGTCAATAGATCCCATCAACTGACCTCCATCGAGATTTTTACAATGAAATTGAATCGTTAACAGGTATGCCCCTGCATGTCAATACCAGTCGCCCGAATCGGCCCTAAAAGACCGGCGCCGGGCATTGATCATTTGACAGACGCCCGATATTTCTCTATGAACAGGGAGTTTTCGATATCGTGCGTTGATTCATTACCCTTGGAGAGCGGGTCCGGATGCAGTTAAAACAAATGGTGTATGTTCGTGTTTGGAAAGGTGTTCTGGTAGCCGGCACACTGGCCGTATTCCTGCTGGCTGGCTGTGCCAGGTTTGATAGCCGCAATCCCCGCCCACCCAAATTGACCTTGCCGGAATTTTCAAACGGCGGCCTGGTCAATAAAGTGGCCCTCTCCCTGTTCGACAATCGAACCCAACTGCGCTTTGAAGAGGTGGAACAGACATTTTATAAGCCCTTCAACCAGCAGATAAAAGACGGGTGCCAGGACCTGGTCCTTTTTACGCCCTATGACCCCAACTTTCCCGAGGCCCTGGTGGACGCCACGCTGGTACCCCAGAGGGGAGCCCTGAATAATATGGCCATCGCCCAGATCGGCCGAACCCTGGGACTGGGGGCCGTGATTACCGGCCGGCTTGCCAACATCAGTGGTTTTCAGAGGTACAAGGGGTTCTGGCTGTTCAAGGAAAGCCAGCACTATCAACGGATCATGATCCAGGTAGATATGTACGCCACGGAGACTGGGGCCAAGATCCTGAGCGAAGTCTATTCGCAGGAATTTGAGATCAGCGACACCGAGTTTCAGGCGCTGGTTAACGGCTCGGTGGAAAATTCGCCCCAGGTCATGGAAACATTCCAGGAAATGGCGGAGGATATCGCCGCAGACGTGTGTGACAGTCTCAATGATATGCCCTGGATCGGGTTTGTCATCGGGGTTGATAACGACACTGTAACCCTCTCCTCAGGATCGGATGCGGGACTCGTACCGGGCCACCGCCTCGAGCTTTACAGCAGTGACCGCCTTTACCAGACGCCCAGAGGCTCCCGGTTTTTCGTCCCCGGTTCCAAAACCGGGGAAATTGAAATCACAGCGGTCGAAGCCAGCCGCGCCCGGGCAACCCTGCTGCCGGATTCCAAAGCCGGCCCCGGCTATACGGTCCGGATGCGCTGACCAACCCGGTAAACCGCGATTGGATCCGGCAGCCCCTTGACCCGCACGGGGTCGAGTGCCGCAATGGTAATATCCGCACACCTATTACTGCCCCCCCGATTCGGCGATTGCATTTTCAGATAGGTCTTTTCGCTGATCAGGATCTCCCCCGGGGCGGCCAGGGCCTGCAGTCGCGCAGCGATATTGACCGCCATGCCCACTGAAGTAAATTCCTTTTTGCGGATGGATCCCAACAATCCTGAAAAAACGGTCCCCGTGGATATCCCGATGCCTATTTTCAGGCGCAAACCGTTTTTCTGGCGTAATTCGCGGTCAATCCCGGCGGCCGTCTCCTGCATGACCGCAGCGGCGGCCACCGCCCGCAGCGGATCGTCTGCCCGTGGCCCCAGCGACCCGAACACGATCATGATACCGTCTCCAAGGTGCTTATCGACAATGCCGCCGTATTCATAGGCAATTTCACCCAGGGGCGTAAAATAACTGTCGTTCAGAAAACCGGCCAGGTATTCGGGCGACACGGTTTGGGTCATACCGGTAAACCCCCGGATATCAGCAAAGAGCACGGTCACTTCATGAAAGGCCGGCGCCAGGGCACCGGGCGAACTTTGCAGTTCATTGTAAACCTGTTCGGTTACGAACTGGCGCAGATGTTTCTTGACGGAGATGCCCCGGATATTGGCCCGCAGGGATTTATTGTCAAACGGCTTGGTCAGGAAACCGTCAATACCCTGGTTGGTCGCCGCGATGGCGGCCTCCATAGTGGCGTAGCCGGTCAGGATGATCCGGGTCATTTCCGGATTGATCCGGCCAATTGCGCCCAGCGTTTCCAACCCGTCGATCCCCGGCATGCGGTAATCGGAAACGACAGTCGTTATTCCGGGACTGTGCAGCCGGGCAAGGGCAATTCCGTTTTCGCCGTTCTCGGCAATATACAATTGGTAGGGCTCTCTTTTCAGGGCCCGGGCAACCGACCGGCGGACCCCTTCCTCATCATCAATAAACAACAAACCGTTCATTTCCACCTCCTGGGGGAACTGTTTTCCGGGAGACTTTTCAAGGTGCGGAAGGTCGGACGACCGGGGGGCACGCGTAAAATCAGTCAATCTTGATTACCGGCCCTGCTTTGCGGGGTGCAAAGCGGATGTGGTAGACCGGCTCGATAACAAGACATACGTCCTGCAGTCAGGGCGCTTCACCTGTCAGGGTTTGCTGGTAGCGGCGGATAATGTCAACCGCCTGCTGCTCGGTGGTAATTTTTTTGATGGCTTCCCGAAAGTGGCTGGCGTGTCGCAGGCCCTTGACGAACCAGCCCAGGCGGCTGCGCATCATGTAGCAAGCATGTTTCTCACCGAAGTACTGCACCGAAGCGCGCAGGTACCGTAGCATACCTGCAAAGCGTTGTTCAAGTCCCGGCGGTGTATACCCTTCCTGCTTGTCCAGCAGAGCCCGGATGCCTTCGAAAATCCAGGGGTTGCCGATAGCCGCCCGGCCGATCATGACGGCATCGCAACCGGTCTGGGCAAACATGTCCAGGGCGTCCTGTGGTGTCTGAATATCGCCGTTGCCGATAACCGGTATACCGGCCTGCTGCTTTACGGCGGCGATAACCCGCCAATCGTCCCGGCCCCGGAATCCCTGGGAGGCCGTCCGTGGATGGACGGCCAGGGCATCTACCCCGCAATCCTCGGCAATTCCGGCAATCTCCAGGGCCTGCTTCCCGGTCGCATCCCATCCAGAACGGATCTTGATCGTGACCGGGATCGTCACCGCTCCGCGGACGGCCCGCAATACTTCCCGCGCCCGGTTCGGCGTTTTCATCAGGGCGGAACCAGATCCGGTTTTTAGAACTTTACGGACTGAACATCCGAAATTGATATCGAGGATGTCGGCCCCGGAAGCCGCGACGATCCGGGCGGCTTGTGCCATAATGCCGGGATCGGAACCGAAAATCTGTACGGACAGGGGTTTCTCCCGGGGCGTGCTGTCCATCAGGCGGTGGGTCTTTTCGGACTGGTGGACCAGTCCATTGGAACTGATCATTTCGGAACAGACCAAGCCGCACCCGGCCTCCTTGGCCAGCAGGCGCAGCGGGAGATTGGTAATGCCGGCCAGGGGCGCCAGGATCGTGGGACTGTCAACTTTTACGGCACCGATGCGCATGAACGTTTAACTCCTCTAGGGCAACCGATCCCGGGCCGGGTTGGCGTAACAGAACAAACAATTGTGCCGACAGGGCTGCCAGACATAGGAGCCAATATCCCGTGAGACGTGGCACCCGCAACCGGCGGCCACGCGCTGGCCGGTATCCCGTTTGCGGCTAAGCTGTCCCCCGAATAGGGTCACTAATAGATCTGCGGAAATACAGCGGCCCGGCTCGATACCCGCCTCAGACGGCAGCGCCTCCAGGACCTCATTTTCACAGCAGGTCTGCAGGCGGATGGCCCGGGTATTCAGGATCCGCTGCATGGCCAGGCAACAGGCGACCTTTTCCGCCAGGGGTGGATCGTGAAAATTGAACCCGGGGATAGCTGCGGTTCTTTTCCTGATTTTGGCATAATCATCCATAAAACTGGTCACGCACCGCTGGATGCCCAGGCGTCCGGCAGCGGCTGCAATGCGCTCAAAATCGTTGAAATTGTCTACCCTCTCGCCCGGGGCGCGGGTATAGAAACAGAGAGGATCAAACCGCCAGTTAATGACTTCGGGGCCGAAGTGCTCACACAAGGCCGCCAACTGAGCGAGCCTGGCCTGCAGGGGCGGAATCTGCGGCTCCAGCAACGCATCTTCGGAATTCACGGTAAAATTAAAAAATAGATGATATCCGCGCGCCCGCAAATCCTCGCCATACCGGCCATTTAAAAAAGGTCCGAAATCTTTGGACCAGAAAACGATGCTGTGTACCTGCTCCACACCGGCCGGCACCCGGGAGATTTTCCGGTTGTAAGGATTAACGACCTCAAACCAGCCTTGCCTGATGCCGTCCATGAACCAGGGCATGAAAAAAGCCGGGATGTCGGTCCGCCGGGAAGCGGACAAGATTATCATATCACTAGCGCCCATTTTTCAAACCAGGAACCGAAAAGTACCACGCCACCCCATCTTGTGACATACGCTAACCTACCCCCCCCACATGTGGTAGACATTGTCCCATGTTCCGGCCGAGTGAGTTATTACCGGACAAGGTTTAGTCCTTTTTAAAATCGGCGAACGAAATGATTTTGCCGTCCTGTTTTTCGTGGCCCGCATCCTCAGTGTCTTCAGCACCTTCCGGCCCGGGCTCAACCGGCGCTTCCACTTTTTCCAGGCGCATCGGCTTGCCGTTCATGGTAAAGGTCTCACCGCTGATATAAACATCTCTCAGGATCCAGGTCACCGTCTGCAAGGGAACCTGCAGCATCAAAAGGGTGACGTGATACCAGTCCGGTTTGGTATCCGGTACGATACGCTCCACCCGGGCGAAAACCAGCGGGTTGTCCTCAAAATAGATCAATACCAGATCTTTTTCGGTCGTCATGAAGGTTCCTTTCGTAATCTCAATCCAGGCCCGGCCGGATAATCCGGCCCTGCTAAATTAACTATTGACCCAGTATCCGGTTCATAGTTTATGCTTGCAGAATTCACAACACCTAATGAGAAAGGATCCGCAAAACAAGATGTATCGTATCTCGCAACTTGCCGGGCAATTCGGCCTGTCGCGCAGCACGCTGCTCCACTATGACCGCATTGGCCTTTTGACGGCCGCCGGTCGCTCTCCCGCCGGTTACCGGATCTATTCAGAACCGGACCGCCGACGCTTGAACGAGATCTGCCGCTACCGGCAGGCGGGGCTGGCCCTGGATGAGATCCGATCGCTCCTGGATGCCCCCGATCAACCGGACGCCCGGGTACTCAAAGGGCGCCTGGTGGCCCTTGGCCGGCAGATACAGGACCTGCAGGCCAAGCAGCGGGTACTGGCCGGCATGCTGAAATCGGTAGCCACCGGATACCGTCCCGCGGATGTAGATAAAGACCTGTGGGTGCAGATGCTGCAGGCCGCCGGCATGGACGACACTGCCATGGATACCTGGCACGCCGAATTTGAAAAGCGGGCCCCCCAGGCTCACCATGCGTTTTTGCTCTCGCTGGGCATTCCGGAAGAGGAAGCCCTGAACATCAGGAATACGGCTCGGCCTGAAAGGATGACAACTGCCGATGCCGAACACGGAGATCTATTATGACGACATTCAAAATCCACCCGATCGTAATGGGGACCAAAGTTTTCGACAAGGGCATGATGACCTATCAGCATGATTACGGGAAACCTTACACGATACCCATTTACTGCTGGTACCTGGAAGGCGGCGATCAGGCAATCCTGGTGGACACGGGTGAAATGAGCCCCGTAATATCAGCCGACCGCGAAAAGGCGATCGGCGGAAAAATCTATACGTTCGAGGCCGGCCTGGCCCGTTGGGGATTGGCCCCGGAGGATATCGGCCTCATCATCCATACCCACCTGCATAATGACCACTGTGAAAACGACTACAAATGCCCCCAGGCGGACATTTATGTGCATCCCCTCGAACTGGAAAGCATGCATGCCCCCCACCCGCTGGACTTCAGATACCTGGAGGATTACATCGAAGACGTGGAAGCGAACGGCCAGATAAAACCGGTCAATGGGGATGGTGAGATTGTACCCGGCATCAGGGTCATGCACACGCCCGCCCACACCCGGGGCGGACTGACGGTCCTGGTGGACACCCCTGCCGGCACGGCGGCAATCACCGGCTTTTGTGTGATCCAGGAAAATTTTGATCCACCGATTGAAATCCGCGCCATGGAGTTGGAGGTCATCCCGCCGGGTACGTCAGTGAGCCCGCAGCAGGCCTATGACATCATGCTGCAGGTAAAATCTGCGGCCGATATCCTCCTGCCGCTGCATGAACCGCAGTTTGCCGGGATCGATACCATTCCCGCTTAGGGGCTGTCGCAACAATGCTCCCAAGTGAAAAGCCCAAAATACGAATCTCGAACTTCGTATTTCGAGGTTAGTCAACCTCTTTAAATCGATATCAAGCGGGCCGAATTCATTTGCCTTATTTGTGGGACACAACCATAGTTGCTGCCTTCCGGGAAGACCACCTCGTTGGACGCCACCCGGTTGCGGCCGGCCTCCTTGGCCCGGTAGAGAGCCTGGTCGGCGGTGGTAAGCAGAATCTCCGGAAGGTGCCCCACCGCCGGCCGGGCACAGGCAACCCCAAGGCTGAGCGTAACCACCGGGGCAGCCGTTGAATCTTTGTGTTCAACCTGCAGCTCCATCACGGCCCGGCGGATGTTTTCGGCCACACAGACCGCCCCGGCCAGGTCGGTATTGGGCAATATCGCAGCAAACTCCTCACCGCCGTAGCGGGCCACGAAATCAGCGGGTCTCCGGACACCGGCTTCCAGGGCCCGGGCAACGGATTTGAGGCATTCATCTCCCTCCTGATGCCCGTAAGCATCGTTGTACTTCTTGAAAAAATCAACGTCGCAGATAATCAGCGCGAGCTCACCCTTCTCACGGGTAACCCGACGCCACTCGTGTTTCAGGCGCTCATCCAGGGAACGGCGGTTGGCGATATCGGTGAGGCCATCCAGCGTGGCCAGCCGCTGAAGTTCATCATTGGCGGCTTGCAGGGCACTCTCGGCTTCCTTGCGCTCGGTGATATCTCGAAAATTTTCCAGGACCCCGACCAGTTCGTGCTCAAGTCCGTAAAAAGGCGTCGCGGTGAGTGTATACGGCGTGGGCTTTCCGCGTGTGAACATTTCAATATCGGTGCGGACGGGAAGCTTGCGGCGCTTGATGCGCTTGACGGTACACTCCTGATTGTCGCAGCAATTGCCGGCCAGAACATCGTAGCATTTGCGTCCTACGATTTCTTCCTTTGACAGGCCCAGCATGTCGTGCATGGTATCATTGGCTCTGAGGACATGGCGATTCAGATCCAGGATCCACATGCCGTCCAGGGAGGTATTGAAAATCTGGTTCAGTTCGATGTTGGCCACTTCCGCTTCCACCGCCATCTGGTTGGCATTGGCCACGGCAATCTCAAGGCTTTCATTGGAGTCATCCAACTGCCTGCGAATTTGCTCCTGCTGCTCTTCCTGAATGCGCCTTTCGGTTATATCCCGGACAAATCCGTGAAAACCGACCGGCTCCAATTTAATCGATTTGACCACCGCAGCGGTCATCTTCACAAAGATGGTGCAGCCGTCTTTTCTGACAAAATTGGTTTCGACATAGTGGGTGGCGATGTCCTTGGCGAGAATATCCTGGAACATCTGTCGGACGTCGGCCAGATTTTCGGAGGCGACCAGCTCACTGCTGTTCAGGGTCTTGAGTTCAGCAGCTGAATACCCGGACATATTAATAATAGCCTGGTTGAAAAAAACGAAATCTCCGGTAAGATCGATTTCATAATACCCGTCGTCATGATCTTCGATGATATGATTGAGCTTTCTGCCTCTCGCTCTCTGTTCCCTGGCCGCTTCGGGGCTGGTCATCTTTCCTCTCACTGGCTGAAAATTGCCCGGCTGATCCGGATTCCCGGATGGATGCACACCGGGAGCTGCTCCTTTCGTAAACGGGTGTGCGCAAAGTCTATCAAACGACCCCGGTTAGGTCAACATTTGCACCACGGCCCCTGCGTGCATGCGGCGTGCACTTTCGGGCTGGTTCTATTATCCGCATGCTGGCCGACTTCTTGAGTAAATATTAAGGCCGGTGGATCTAAGACATGGTCCCTGGTTGCATGTAAAGCGTTTTGAGTGAATTATTATTCATATCGAATTTAGCACAACTTTTATGGCCTGCAAGTATAATCAAAATCAATAAAAGCGCTCAACCATATTATTTTATTATATATTTTTAGATTTAATCAAAATATTCGGTTTATGTTTTTCGCTTGACAGACAGACGCCGGCCCTGATAAGTGAATGAATACTCATTCACTTAGGGGGGGGGGATATACCAACTTTAGGAGGTTATTATGGTTAGAAAGATCAGAACAGCTGCGGTAATCGGTTCCGGAGTCATGGGTGGCGGAATTGCCGCGCTCCTGGCCGGCGCCGGGGTCAAAACCCTACTGCTGGACATCGTACCATTCGATTTGAAAGATGACGAAAAAGACAACCCGATAGCCCGCAACCGGATCGCCCAGGCCGGCCTGGACACGGTCAAAATGTCAAGGCCCGCACTGCTGATGCAGCAAAAGGACGTGGATCTGATCACCATCGGCAACCTGGAGGATGATTTCAACAAATTGGCCGATTGCGACTGGATTGTGGAGGTGGTCGTCGAAAACCTGAAAATTAAACAGGATCTTTTCAAACGCATCGAACCGGTTCGCAAAGCCGGTGCCATTGTATCATCCAACACATCCGGCATACCGCTCAAGGCCATGTCCGAGGGCCTCGGCGCAGAATTCCGGCAGCATTTTCTGGGAACCCATTTTTTTAATCCCGTCCGGTACATGAAGCTGCTTGAAATCATTCCCGGCGAACAGACCCTGCCGGAGATCCTGGACTTCATGGCTGACTTCGGGGAACGGGTGCTGGGCAAGGGTATTGTCTGGGCCAAGGATACCCCCAACTTTGTCGGCAACCGGATCGGGGTGCAGGGCATCGTCAAAGCCATGCAGCTGATGCTGGAAGACGGCTTGACCATCCCGGAAGTGGACGCCCTATTCGGGCCGGCCATGGGCCGTCCCAAAACCGCCATGTTCAAAACCTCCGACCTGGTCGGTCTCGACACCCTCGGCCACGTGGCCAGCAACACCTACGACCTCGTGGTTGACGATGAGGCCCGGGACAGCTTCAAAATGCCCGCTTTCGTCACTGAGATGATCGCGAAAGGGCTGCTCGGCAAAAAAGCCCAGTCCGGGTTTTATAAAACCGACCTGACCCCGGAATGGAAGAAAATCCGCAAGGTCATCGATCCGGCCACACTTGAGTACGCGGAATACGAAAAACCGGACCTGCCCTGCCTGACCGCCGCCAAGGCTGCCAAAAGCCTGCCGGAAAAAATACAGGCTGTCGTGTATGGCGATGACCGCGGTGCCAAATTCGCCTGGAAAACCGTGGCTCACAACCTTATCTACGCCGCCAATCGCATACCGGAGATTTCCGACACCATCGTCGAAATCGACAACGCCATGAAATGGGGGTTTAACTTCGAAATGGGTCCCTTCGAAACCTGGGACGCCATCGGGCTCGAAAAGTCGGTGACTAAGATGGAAGCCGATGGCCTGCCGGTTCCGGAAAACGTTAAAGCCATGCTGGCGGCCGGGCACACCACCTTTTATAAAAACGAGGGCGGCAAGGTTTCTTTCTACGATTTCGCCAGCGGCAGTTACCAGGACATGGTAGTCAGCGCCAACATCATCTCGCTGGCCGGCCGCAAGGCCGCCGACAAAGTCGTTAAAACCTGTGGATCGGCGACGCTCGTGGATATCGGCGACAATGTCTTCTGCCTTGAATTCCACACCAAGATGAATGCCATCAACGGCGAGATCGTGGACTTTATGGCGGCCGGGCTGGACTACGTGGACGCCAACGGGGCCGGGCTCGTGATCGGCAACCAGGCCGGCGGCATGCCGGGCGCCTTTTCCGCCGGCGGCGATCTGGCTTTTATGGCCGGTCTGGCCAAGGACGGCAAATATGCCGAGATCGACGCCTTTCTCAAGAAGGCCCAGGACGGTATGCAGAAAACCAGGTATGCCAGCTTCCCGGTTGTGGCCGCCCCCTATGGTATGACCCTGGGCGGTGGTTGCGAAGTTTGCCTGGGATGTGCCGACAAGATCGTGGCCCACGCCGACCTTTACATGGGATTGGTGGAAATCGGGGTTGGCCTCTTGCCCGGTGGGGGCGGCTGCCTTAACCTGTGGAAGAAGATGACCGCCGATATACCGGAACCGGTCACCGATGTCGATCTGGCGAAGTATTTTATCCCCACGTTTATGGCCATCGGTATGGCCAAAGTATCCATGTCGGCCGCTGAAGCCCGGGCCAATGGTTTCCTGGGGCCCCGAGACCGAATTATCTTCAACCGGGACTACCTGGTGGGTGAAGCGAAGAAAGAAGTTCTCAAGATGGTTGATGAAGGCTACGCTCCGCCGATGAAACGTAAAATCAAAGCCTTCGGTGCCGCAGCCCAGGGTATGATCAACGCAGAGCTGTTCAACATGCAATCCGCCCAATACGTCAGCGAATACGACGTGTTCCTGGCCAAACGGATCGCCTATGTCATCAGCGGCGGCGATATCCGGACCAACAGCCTCATCGATGAAGAAGTTATTCTCAATCTCGAAAGAGAAGCCTTTGTCGATTTCTGGAAAGAAGAAAAGACCGTGGCCCGGGTAGAGCACATGCTGACAACCGGCAAACCCCTGAGAAACTAGTTTCGCGAACATCTGCTAGCAAGGAGAAATAACCATGAGAGATGCATATATCGTAACATCCGTCAGAACCCCCGGCTGCCGCAGAGGCAAAGGGGCGTTTAAAGACACCCGCCCCGAAGATCTGCTGACCCACATCATGAACGCGGCGGTAGAAAAAACCACCAATCTCGAAAAAGGCGACGTGGACGACATCATGATCGGCTGCTCTTTTCCGGAAGCGGAACAGGGGTTGAATATCGGCCGCCTGGCCAACCAGATTGCCGGCTTCCCGATTTCCGTCTCAGGGGCAACCGTTAACCGCTTCTGCTCCTCCGGTCTGGAAGCCATCTCCCTGGCCGCACTGCGGGTTATGGCCGGCTGGTCGGATGTCACCATTGGCGGCGGTGTCGAATCCATGACCTATGTCCCCATGGGCGGCAATCTGCCGCGCCCTCATCCTGAACATGCCCGGGTCCAGGCCGACCTCTACGCCTCCATGGGGATCACGGCTGAAAACGTAGCCAACCGCTACGCTGTTTCCCGCGAAGATCAGGACGAATTCGCCTATCAATCCCATATGAAAGCCGTAAAAGCCCAGAAGGATGGCCTTTTTACGGAGATCGTGCCGACCCCGGCCGCCAAGTATGTGCTGCAGGATAACGGCACCTATCAAAAGGAATCGTTTCTGCAGGATTTCGACGACGGCGTCCGGCCGACCACCACGGTGGAGGGCCTGGCCAAACTGCGCCCGGTTTTCGCGGCCAATGGCTCGGTCACCGCCGGCAACTCATCCCAGACCACCGACGGCGCAGCCGCCGCGGTTATCATGAGTGCCGAGATGGTGAAAAAACTGGGTGTAAAACCGATCGCCAAACTCAAATGCTACACAACCGTCGGCTGTGAACCGGATGAAATGGGTGTCGGCCCGGCTGTGGCCATCCCCAAGGTGCTTGAACTGGCCGGACTTACCACGCAGGATATCGGCCTGTGGGAAATCAATGAAGCCTTTGCTTCCCAGGCCCTGTACAGCGTGCGCAAAATCGGCATCGAAGACCAGATGGACAACATCAACATCAATGGCGGCGCCATCGCCCTGGGCCACCCCCTGGGCTGCACCGGTGCCAAACTGTGTGCCACCCTGCTGGCCAACATGCAGCGCCGCGGCGTGAAGTACGGCGTCGAGTCCATGTGCATCGGCGGCGGGATGGGCGCTGCGGCGGTGTTTGAACTCTGCGACTAAATTTCCTGTACAGTAATATCAAAAAAGGCCGTCTCACCGAGGCGGCCTTTTTTGGGTTTCCTTCCAGATTCTGAGGCAGCGCACGGCATCTCCTTTGCAGAAAAACGCTGCACCCCACCTTTTTCAACGTCTAATCAATTGGCGCCTGTTTCTTCCTATCCAGCCGGCCACGTGACCTCTGTATATAGAAGGACAATCCGAGTCAATATTACCGTCGGTTGGTATTGGCGTCATTTGGCAGGTAGTCGAAATCGATGGATTTTGCATCCATCCCCCTGCCGATGTAGTTTATTACCGTAGAAGGCTGTACTTATCCACCGGCAATGCTTATCCTGTGATTGCCGGATAGTCTGTCCGGTGTTCATGTTCCACCTACCACCAGCAATCAACCCGGTGGTGAATACACTCAGTTCAATATAAAGGAGAAAAGCAATGGAACCCAATCCTGCCTGTTGGTTTGAGATCTATGTCCAGGACATGGATCGTGCTAAAACTTTCTACGAATCCGTCTTTCAGGTAAAATTGGAAAGAATGGAAAATCCCGAGATGGAATACTGGACCTTCCCGATGGAGATGGACCGCATGGGCGCTCCGGGAGCACTTGTACAAATGGAAGGCGCGCCCTCCGGTGGGAACAGCACTGTGGTTTACTTCAGTTGTGCGGATTGTGCTGTCGAGCAAGCCCGGATTGCAGACTTCGGCGGCTCCGTTGAACGCGGCAAGATGGCCATCGGCGAGCACGGATTTATTGCCTTGGTTCACGATCCGGAAGGCAATATGATTGGCTTGCACTCGATGGAATAGGACCCCACGGTTGACCATCGACGTATCTTGAACCGTAGCGAGCCCGGCCAAACGGCCCAGGTCAACCAGGATCCGGCGGCACAGACAGGTGGCGAGACTCACTTCCGAGCGGCAGCCACCAAATACACACTTTCTTCCGGCAGTTCAAACTCATTTACCTGCTCCCAGGAAACCGCCTTGTCATCCAGCACAAATTCGCACTGTGCCGTCTTCAATTCAGAAACCCGGTCTTTCAGAAACGATACCATCCTGGCGCCATCTACATATACCCCATCGGCTAAGAACTGCGGCCCCAGTTCCCGGGCAACCATGTTTAAAAGTTTCAGCGTGATCCACCCCTGGTCGGCTTCAGGGCACTCCGCATCTTCGGTACATGAGATACTGCTTCTAAAGCCGGCGAAGGTCCCGCCCTTGCGCATGGTGGCCCCTACCAGGCCAGGCATCGCAGCCGAGAGCGTAATGATCGCCCCGTCATTCACAATGGCTTTTTCCGGTTCGTCGACCGCTTTAAAATTCAGGAAAATTGTCTGAATCCTGTTTTCAAAATAATCCGCCGCGACCCCCAGTTGGTCGCATATCAATTCTTTCAGGTTGCCGCCGGTCTGAACCCTAAGTGAAATACCGGCCGTGAAAAGGCTGAGAAAACTGCTTAGCATGGCCGGTGCAACACGAATGTGAAGAGAATGTTCAAGCTGGGATTGTTTTGTCGATTCCATGGGCCCCCTTAAAACCTGAAAGGGGGGCTCCGGGCGCCCCCCTTTCCGTGTAAGTACAGTGTAGTGGTCCAGTAAAAACGGACACGGTTTTAAGCAGCATTGTTTAATTGTTCTTTTTCATAATTAATCGGGCTGAGATATCCCAGCGTCGAATGTAGCCGCATCGCATTGTAGAAGCCGATGTAG
>Ga0209783_1000038_pt1 | contig 73284 bp, 73 predicted proteins | sample WorMetfiPIANOSA1_FD_187395 | JGI IMG/M metagenome (GOLD analysis project Ga0209783, IMG submission 187395) | Marine gutless worms symbiont microbial communities from Max Planck institute for Marine Microbiology, Germany - Olavius filocauda... | ecosystem: Host-associated > Annelida > Digestive... | reverse complement strand
AAAACCCACAAAGCCGCACTCGTCGCATGCGCCAGAAAGCTCCTCATCTTCGCAAACGCCGTCGTCGCAAGAGGAACACCGTGGACCAAAGCAAGCCACGCTACCTAATGGCTGCTCACCATGAGGGTTAAATGCTGTCGCGACGCCTCCATTTATCCTCACCCTGAGGAGGCACGCGCAAGCATGCCGTCTCGAAGGGTATGGCTGCAGGCGGCGCGCTGCAGCACGTATAGCGGCTTGCTCCAACGACTCGATCTTGGGCGATCGCGCTCTAACCCGACAGACCGTCCATTCCAACAATAGGACCATACAGGTCGGACCGTCTATCCCGAAACAGCCCCCAAGAGGCGCGCGCCGCCCGCAATGCGTCAAGGTCGAACCGGGCCGTGACCGCTCCTGGCGTGCGGTCGTCCGCCGGCGCGACGATGGCGACGGTCGCCTCGGCGATGAAGGAGTGGCCGTAGAACGTCATTTCCGCCGCGTCCGATCGCTCGGTGCCGATGCGGTTGCTGGCGACCACCGGAACCATGTTTGCGCCGGCATGGCCCTGCATGACCCGTTGCCAATGGTCCTTGGAATTCAGAGTCGGATCCTGAGGCTCGCTGCCGATTGCGGTCGGGTAAAACAGGACTTCCGCGCCCTTCAGCGCCATGATCCGGGCGGCTTCGGGGAACCACTGGTCCCAGCAGACCGCAGCGCCGATGCGGCCGAAGGCCGTGTCCCAGACCCGAAATCCGGTGTCGCCGGGATTGAAATAGAACTTCTCCTGATAGCCGGGGCCGTCGGGGATGTGGCTCTTGCGGTAGAGCTCCAGCAAACGGCCGTCCGCATCGATCACCACCAGCGAATTGTAATAGGCGTTGTTGGCCCGTTCGAAAAAACTGACGGGCAGGACGACGCCCGGTGCGCGCGCCAGGTCACGCATCCGCTCCAGTACCGGGTTGGCTTCGACGGGCTGCGCAAGGGCGAAGTATTCCTGCTTCTGGTCTGGGCAAAAATACGGCGTCTCGAACAACTCCTGCAGCAGGATGACCTGGGCGCCCTGGTCGGCGGCCTCGCGGACCAGGGCCTCGGCGCGGTCCAGGTTCGCCTCGGTCCGCCAGGAACAGGCCATCTGCGTCGCCGCAACCGTGAGCGCACGCCCCATCGCTAGGGCACCGCGGGCTGCTGTTGGGTGATGCAGTGGATTCCCCCGCCGCCCTTGATGATCTCCACCGCAGGGAGCTGGACGACGGTGCGGCCCGGCATGGCCACCGCCAGCCGGTCACGGGCCACGTCGTCCATGGGATCGTCGAAAGACGGCATGATGACGGCACCGTTTGCCGGATAGAAATTGACGTAGGACGCGGGCAGCGGAACGCCCTGCCATAGCATCCGTCGGGGCCGCGGCAACCGGACAATCGACAGGCGCCGGCCCCGCGCATCGGTTTCCGCCGTCAGTGTCTCCAAATTGCGCGCCAGGGCGGCGTCCATCTCGTCGCCCGCCTCGCCCGGCTCCATCGCCGCGACAGCGCCTTCGGCCAGAAAGCAGGCCAGGTTGTCGACATGTCCGTCGGTGTCGTCATGTTCAAGCGCCAGTTCCAGCCAGATCGTCCGCGTCGCGCCCAGCCAGTCGCGGAACACCGCCTTGGCGTCGGCGCGGGCCAGGCCGGGATTGCGGTTGTCGTGCAACGGCACGCTGGTGGTGGTCACCGCCGTTCCGGCCCCGTCGGTGTGCAGCGCGCCGCCCTCCATCACGATGGGCGCCGGATAGCGGGCCAGGCCCAGCCTCTCCAGGACGGCGCCTGCCACCGCTTCGTCGCGACGGTACTCGGCATAATTCCCGCCCCAGGCATTGAACCGCCAGTCGACGCCGGCAATCCCGCCCTTGCCGTCAGTGACGAAGGTGGGGCCGGTATCGCGCATCCAGCTGTCGCTCAGCGGCATTTCCACCACGGACACGCCGTCGCCACAGCGGGCCCCGGCATCGGCGGCGTGTTCCGGATTGGCGAACATCGTCACCGGCTCGAACCGGGCGATCGCCCGGGCCACCGCCGCATAGGCGTCCCGCGCCGCCTCCATGGTGGCGCCGAAGGTTTCCTCATTGCAGGGCCACCCCATCCAGCAGCCTGCGTGGGGCGCCCACTCGGGCGGCATGTGGAAGCCATCTTCGCGCGGTTTCCGCATCGCCGTCTCCCTCATGCCTGCGCCGCCATCTGGGCGTCCAGCCTACGTTGCCGTTCCTGACGCTTGGCGACCAGCGACGCCACGACCACGCCGGTCGCGACCAGCCCGACCAGGATCGTGGAGACCGCGTTGATCTCGGGCGTCACGCCCAACCGCACCTGGCTGTAGATCTTCATCGGCAGGGTGGTTGCGCCAGGCCCGGTGGTGAAACTGGCAATCACCAGGTCGTCCAGGGACAGGGTGAAGGCCAGAAGCCAGCCCGACACGATGGCCGGCATGATAATCGGCAGGGTGATCGCAAAGAAGGTCCGTCCCGGCGGACAGCCCAGATCCATCGCCGCCTCCTCCACCGACCGGTCGAAGCCGATCAGCCTGGACTGCACCACCACCGCCACGTAGCACAGCGAAAAGGTGACGTGGGCGATGGTGACCGTCCAGAAACCGCGGCTGAAGGAAACCGCCACGAACAACAGCAGCAGCGACAGGCCGGTGATCACCTCCGGCATGACCAGCGGCGCGTAGACCATGCCCGAAAACAGCGTGCGGCCCCGGAACGTGCCAAAGCGCGCCATCACAATACCCGCCATCGTGCCCAGCACCGTGGCGACGGTGGACGACAGGACGGCAACCTTGAGCGTTACCCAGGCAGCGTTGATCAGCCCCTCGTTGCGCAGCATCTCGCCATACCATTTGAGCGAGAAGCCGCCCCACACGGTCACCAGCTTGGACTCGTTGAAGCTGAACAGGATCAGGATCACGATCGGCAGATAGAGAAAGGCGAATCCGATCACCAGCGCCGAGACCGAGAACCAGCCAAAGCCCCGGTTCATAACAGCCCCACCTCCTGCTGGGCCTGGCGCCTTTGAAACAGGACGATGGGCACCACCAGGATCAGCAGCAGGACCACCGCCACCGCCGCCGACAGCGGCCAGTCGCGGTTGTTGAAGAATTCGACCCACAGGGTTTTGCCGATCATCAGCGTCTCCGAGCCGCCCAGGATGTCGGGGATGACGAATTCGCCGACGGCCGGAATGAAGACCAGGAAGCAGCCGGCAATAATGCCCGGCAGGGAGAGCGGCACGGTGATCAGCCAGAACGCCATGATCGGCCGGCAGCCCAGGTCTGAGGCCGCCTCCAACAAAGATTCGTCCATCTTCTCCAGGTTGGCGTAAAGCGGCAGGATCATGAACGGCGAGTAGGTGTAGACGATGCCGATATAGACGGCGATGTCAGTGTTCAGGATCGTCAGTGGCTGGTCGATCACCCCCGTCGACATCAAGGCAAGGTTGAGCAGGCCTTCTTTCTTCAGAATTCCGATCCAGGCATAGACCCGGATCAGGAACGAGGTCCAGAACGGCAGAATCACCAGCATCACCAGGCCGGCGCGCCATTCCTGCGGCGCCCGCGCCATGGCGTAGGCGACCGGATAGCCGAACGCCAGGGACAGAAGCGTGGAGATCCCGGCGATCTTGACGCTGGACAGGTAGGAGACCCAGTAGAGGTCGTCCTCGAACAACAGCGCGTAGTTCTCCAGGTTCAGCGTGATCCTGGGGATCAGCCCCTCGACCCATTCGAACAGCGGCGCATAGGGGGGCATCGCGATCAACGGCTCGGAGAAACTGATCTTGAAGACGATCAGGAACGGCGCCAGGAAGAACAGCAGCAGCCAGAGATAAGGAACCACGACGACCAGGCTGCGCGGACGCAGACCCAGCCGGACCAGAACCTGGACCGCCACCCGATAGGGCGCGAACAGCAACAGGCGGGCATGAAAGCCGCCCAGGGAATCCTGCGCGGCGGCCCGGCCGGAAAAGTATTCGACCTTACGCCGCAACCCGCCCGATGTCTGCGCCATGGTTTCAGCTCGCCAGCACGACGCAGGATTCCGGCGGCCAGGTCAGATAGACCTGGTCCTCCCAGGTCAGACCCGGCTCGGCATGACGGACCTGGTTGATCTGGGTGGCGATCACCGTGCGCCCGGAATCGAGCCGGACATGGTAGATCGACTCCTTGCCCATATAGCCGATGTCCCAGATCTCGCCCTTCATACAGTTGGCGGACGGATCGGGCGGCGCGTCCTTGGAGATCGACAGTTTTTCCGGCCTGATGGCAATCCAGACCGGCGCACCGGGCGCGACGTCCACGCCGTGAGACGGCCGGATCGCACACCCCGCCTCGGGACTGTTCACCAGGATCTCGCCATTCGCCCCCGGCGCCAGTTTGCCCTCGAACATGTTCACGTCGCCGATGAACTCGGCCACGTAGCGCGAGTTGGGGAATTCGTAGATCTCCGTCGGCGTCGCGACCTGGACGATGCGCCCATGATCCATCACCGCGATCCGCGAGGAGACGGTCATCGCCTCCTCCTGGTCGTGGGTCACGATGACGAATGTGATGCCCAGCTCCTCCTGCAGGTTCATCAGCTCGAACTGGGTCTGTTCCCGCAGTTTCTTGTCCAGCGCACCCAGCGGTTCGTCCAGCAACAGCATCTTGGGCTTCTTCGCCAGGCTGCGGGCCAGGGCCACCCGCTGGCGCTGGCCGCCGGAAAGCTGGTGCGGCTTGCGTTTGGCGAACTGGCCGAGCTGGACCAGCGTGATCATCTCGTCGACCCGCTGCCTGATTTCAGGCTTGGGCATGCGGTCCTGTTTCAGCCCGAAGGCAATGTTCTGTTCCACGTTCATGTGCGGGAACAGGGCATAGGACTGGAACATCATGTTGACCGGCCGCTGGTAGGGCGGAACGGTCGACATGTCCTCGCCGTCCAGCATGATGCCGCCGTCGGTGGGGACCTCGAACCCCGCCAGCATCCTGAGCAGGGTGGTCTTGCCGCAACCGCTGGGCCCCAGCAGCGAGAAGAACTCGCCACGGAAGATGTCCAGCGAAACCGTGTCGACGGCGGTGAAATCGCCGAACCGCTTGGTCACGGACTGGATTTGTATATAGGGGGTCTCGCCCGGATCGTTCCACGGTTCCCAACTGGTGCCGGCAGCGGCGCGCGCTTCGCTCATGGTGGACACCCCCGCATACGGTTGAAGCGCAACGCCCCGCGACCGAAGACCGCGGGGCGTTGCCTTTATGGCTATTGGCCGCTTTTGACTCTGGTCCAGAGCCGTGTCACCTGGCGCTGGGTACGCGGCCCGTATGGGGTCGTGGTGTAGAGCTTCGGCATCACCGTTTCGTCGGGATAGACCGCCGGATCGCCGATCACGTCCTCCTCCAACAGCGGCTGGCTGCCCTTGTTGCCGTTGGCGTAATAGACATAGTTGGACGCCTTGGCGATCGCCTCGGGCCGCATGATGAAGTCGATGAACTTGTGGGCGTTCTCCGGGTGCGGCGCGTCGGCAGGGATCGCCATCTGGTCGAACCACATCAGGGCGCCTTCCTTGGGGATGACATAGTGCACGGTGACGCCGCTGCCGGCCTCGTCGGCCCGGTCGCGGGCCTGCAGCACGTCGCCCGACCATCCCACCGCAATGCAGATATCGCCGTTCGCCAGGCCATTGATGTATTCGGACGAGTGGAACTTCTGGATATAGGGACGGACGGCCGCCAGAACCGCCTCCGCCTTGGCGATGACATCCTTGTCATGGCTGTCGGGATCTTCGCCGATATAGTTGAGCGCCGCCGGGATCATCTCGTCGCCGGCATCAAGGACATGGATGCCGCAGTCGGCGAACTTGGCCGCATATTCCGGATTGAAGATCATGTCCCAGCTGTCGACCGGTGCGTTGGGATCGATCGCTTTGATCTTTTCTTCCACGTAGCCGAAGCCGGTCGTGCCCCACATGTAGCTCACCGAGTGCGCGTTATCCGGATCGAACTTCTCCACGCGCTTGGCAACCACGTCCCACATCTGGTCCAGGTTGCCCAGCTTGGCCTTGTCCAGCTTCTGAAACACACCGGCCTGAATCTGGCGCGCCAGGAACGTGCCGCTGGGCACGACCACGTCGTAGCCGGTCCCGCCCGCCAGCAGCTTGGTCTCCAGGATGTCGTTGGAATCGAAGACGTCGTAGACGACCTTGATCCCGGTCTCCTTTTCGAAGTCCTGAAGAATCTCCTCGTCGATATAATCGGACCAGTTGTAGACGTGCACCACGTCGCCCTGGGCCGAAGCCGGTGCGGCGCCGAACGCCACCGCCACAGCCAGGGCGGTCGCCGCGGACGCCACCGTCGTCAGATGCTTCTTCATTATGGTCTCCCTGTCCTCTGAGTGCCCCGGCCGTTTCCCCGGGATTTGTGCCCGGCAGGCGGTTTCGACCGCCCGCGGTCCTTTTCTGGCCGCCATTTCAGTCATCGGGCGGTCACTTGTCAATCAGCCGCGGAGGTCGGCCAGGGTACGGTCCAGGCAGACCCGCGCCAGGCGGACAATCTCGTCGATCTCGCCCGGCTCGATGATCAGCGGCGGCGACAGCACCATGGTGTCGCCGCATGCCCGCATCACCAGGTTGCTGGCAAAGCAATGGTCCCGACAAAGGGTGCCGGCCCGCCCGAAGGGCTCGAACCGGGTATGTGCGCCCTTGTCGGCGACCAGCTCGATCGCCCCCAGCAGCCCGACCGAGCGGACCTCCCCGACCAGCGGGTGATCCGCAAGGCTTTCCAGCGCACGGGCCAGGTAGGGGCCGGTGTCGTGCGCCACCCGCTCGACCAGTTTCTCGTCGCGGATGATCTGGATGTTCTTGCGCGCGACCGCCGCCGCGGTGGGATGGCCCGAATAGGTGAAGCCGTGGAAGAACTCCCCGCCTTCGGCAATCAGCACGTCGGCCACCCTGGCGCCGACGCCCAGCGCCGAGATCGGCAGATAGCCCGACGACAGCCCCTTGGCCATCGGGATCAGGTCGGGCTGGATGCCATAGGTCTGGTGGCCGAACCATTGGCCGGTCCGCCCGAACCCGCAGATCACTTCGTCGCAGACCAGAAGCACGTCGTGTTCGCGGCAGATCCGGTTGATCTCCGGCCAATAGCTGTCGGGCGGGATGATCACCCCGCCGGCGCCCTGGACCGGTTCGCCCACGAAAGCCGCGACCTTGTCCGGGCCGATCTCCAGGATCCTCTCCTCGACCGCGCGGGCCGCCCGCAGCCCGAATTCATGCGGCGATTCGCCGGGTTCCGCCTCGCCGTACCAGTAGGGCTGCATCACGTGTTCGATATCCGGGATCGGCAGGTCGGCCTGGGCATGCATGGCCTTCATCCCGCCCAGCGAGGCCGCCGCCACGGTCGAGCCGTGATAGGCGTTCCAGCGGGTAACAATCGTCTTCTTGTCGGGCCGGTCCATCAGGTTCCAGTAGTGCCGGACCAGCCGGACCATGATGTCGTTCGCCTCCGAACCGGAATTGGCGAACAGCAGGTGGTTGAAGCCGTCCGGCAGGATGGTGGCCAGTTCCGCCGCCAGCGCCGCCGTGGGCGGCGTCGCCGTCTTGAAGAACTGGTTGTAGTAGGGAAGCGCCAGCATCTGCTCGAACGCCGCCTCGGCCAGGGCGCGCCGGCCGTAGCCCACATTGACGCACCACAGGCCGGCCATCGCGTCGATGATGCGGTGGCCTTCGGAATCCCAGAGGTAACAGCCTTCCGCCCGGGTGATGATCCGGGCGCCGCCTTCGGAAACCAGCGCCTGGGTATCGGTGAATGGATGCAGGTGATGCGCGCTGTCCAAGGCGCGCAACCGGTCTGGATCAATGGAATGCGAATTGCCAGACATGTGAGGAGCTCCGTCGGTTCATGCCGAAAAGGGGCGGAATCAACCGGCGGCGCGCTAGGGCGTGTAGTCGATCCTTGCGCACTGAATCAGAAGATCGGCATGCGCCGATCGGCGTGTGGCGGTCACGGGCACGGGCTGCGGTTCCTGTATCTGCTCGGGCTTCAGCTTAAATCAAGATGTTCCGTCGCTGAGGCATTTGCGTGGTTGCAGCCAGATGCTTCGTGACGGGCCTTCGGCCCTCCTCAGGGTGAGGGGTGTTGTATTGCCCTCATGCTGAGGAGGCGGCGAAGCCGCCGTCACGAAGCATCTGGCTGCAACCGGCGCAATCCTGCGCGCCGTTGCCGCGCAGCGTCACACGTTTAACAGCAGGTTCTCCCGCTCCCAGGAGCTGATCACCTGCTGGTAGAGGTCGTATTCCGCGTTCTTGACCTCGATCAGCGCCTTCACGAACCGTTCGCCCAGCACCTCCTTCAGCGGCTTGGCGTGGTTCAGCTTGCCCAGCGCGTCGGCCTGGTGCCGCGGCAGCGTGAAGGCAAGGCGGTAGGCGTCGCCTTCCACCGGGTTGGTGGCCTCCATGCCTCCGGTCATCCCCAGATAGCCGCAGGCCAGGGTCGCGGCGATGGCCAGGTAGGGGTTGGCGTCGGCGCCGCCGACACGGTTCTCCACCCGCCGCGACGCGCCGTCGGAAACCGGCACCCTGAGCCCCACCGTGCGGTTGTCGCGCCCCCAGTGGACGTTGATGGGCGCGTCGGAATAGGGCGTCATGCGGCGGTAGGAATTGACGTTGGGCGCCAGCAGCGGCATCGCCGCCGGGATATAACGCTGCAGGCCGGCGATATAGCTGTGGAACAGCTTGGATTCCCGGCCGGCCCTGGTGGAAAACACGTTCGCGCCGGTGCGCTTGTCGACGACCGACTGGTGCACATGCATGCTGGAGCCGGGCTGGCGCTGGTGCGGTTTGGCCATGAAGGTGGCGTGGATGCCGTGGTCGACGGCGCATTGCCGGACGGTCCGCTTGAAGGCCAGCACCTGGTCGGCCCGCGACATCGCCTCGCCGTGGCTGAAGTTGATCTCCATCTGCGCCACGCCCGCCTCGTGGGCCATGGTGTCGATGTCCAGGTTCTGCTTTTCGCAATAGTCGTAGATGGCTTCCATGATCGGGTCGAACTCGTTTGCGGCTTCGATCCCGTAGGCCTGGCGGCCCGACTCCGCCCGTCCCGACAGCCCTTCGGGCGGCTGCAGCGGCTGGTCCGGATCGGTGTTGCGGCGAACCAGGTAGAACTCCAGCTCCGGGGCAACGATGGGGCGCCACCCCTTGGCCTCGAACAGCTCCAGCACGCTCCGCAGGACGGCCCGCGGGGCGATCTCCACCGGCGTTCCGTCCAGATAGAAGGCATCGCAGACGACATGCGCGGTCGGCTCTTCGTACCAGGGCACCACCCGCAGCGTGTCGGGGTCCGGGCTGAGGAAGAGATCCACGTTGGCCGGGTTGGCGACCTCCGTGTCATAGACGAAGTCGCCGGTCACCGTCTGGATGAAGACGGCCTCCGGCAGGCGCAGGCTGCACGCCGCAGCGCCCTCAAGGAACCGCGCCGTCGGCATGATCTTGCCGCGGGCGATGCCCGACATGTCGGGCACCAGGCATTCGACTTCTTCGATCCGGTTGGCCGCCAGCCATTTCTTCAGCTTGGCCAGCGCGGCACTGTTTACGCGTCCGTCACGCGGCATTTCAGTCACCATTCATGTCACTTTAAAATAGGGTCGGCGGCGCGGCATGTCAGTGCCACACGGGCGGCGCTCCGATCAGCCAGACCTGGAGACCGTCCTCGATGGCGCCGTCGCGGTTGTGGACCACATAGCGGATCTGGTGACCGCGATCGTCCCCGCCCCAACCGAAGGACCCCTTGCCGCCGCCGAGGGTGCGAAAAGCGCCCGATGCGGTGCGGCCCGAATCGCACCACAGTGCCCAGGATCCGACCTTGTGCCAATGCAGGCTGTAGCGGATATCGCAGGTGTCGTTCGCGCGCGACACCGCGGCGCGGAACCGTTCGCCGCTGGGGGTGCGGCCGAGGAAGTCGATGCTGAACCGGTCGACCGATGCGTCGCCTTCCCAGTAGATCGAGATCACCCGGGCGTCGGCGCCGTTGCCGGCCTGCCGGGGCGCCTCGGCGGGCGGCGGCGTTGCGGCGCAGCCCGCCAGCGCCAGGCCGGCGGCCAACGCCGCCAGCAGTCGTTGCAGGGTAAGCTTGCCCGGCATCATGGATGACACTCCGTCAGTCTCGCGCGGCCGGCCAAGGAGCCACCACACGCATGGGTTTTTAATCAGCCCGGGCTTGACGGTAAATACCGATTCCGTCCGAATGGGCGGAATGAAGACGGTTTCTCCCGAAAAGACCGCCGAAGAGTTCCTTCGCCGGCATCCCGACGTCACGGTCGTCGAAGCGCTGCAGCCGGATATGTGCGGCGTGCTGCGCGGCAAACGGGTCATGGTCAGGGCGATTCGGTCGCTGCTGGCCGACGGCATCAGGCTGCCGGGCTCGACCTGCATCCTGGACACGACGGGTCAGAACATCCCCGCGGTTCCCTACGGCGGCGCGGACGGCGACCCCGACCAGTATTGCCGCGCCGTGCCCGGGCGGCTGAGCCACGTCCCCTGGACTGACCGGCCGATGGCGCAGACACTGTGTTCGCTGTTCGAGGCGAACGGCACGCCCTATTTCGCCGACCCCCGGCACGTCCTGGCGCGCGCCTACGCGCCCTTGCGCCAGATGGGCCTGACCGCCGCCGTCGCGATCGAGCTTGAATTCTACCTGCTGGATCCGCGCCCGGACGGCCGCGGCCGGCCGCGCCCGGCCGCCGTCCTGGACACCGGCAGGCGCCCGGACACCTCCCAGGTCTACGGTCTGGAGGAGCTGCATGATTTCGACGGTTTCATGGGCGATGTGGAAGCGGTGTGCGCCGCCCAGTCCCTGAATGCCGAAGCCGCAATAAGCGAGTATTCGCCCGGCCAGTTCGAGATCAACCTGCACCATGTGGCCGACCCGCTGGACGCCTGCGACCAGGCGGTGCTGCTGAAGCGGGCGATCAAGGGCGTCGCCCGCAAGCACGGCTTCCTGGCGAGCTTCATGGCGAAACCCTTCCAGGAGCTGACCGGCAACGGCCAGCATGTGCATATCAGCCTGGTGGACGAGGACGGGCGCAACGTCTTCGCCCGGGGCCGGACGGCGGGCCGGGCGAGACGCACCGCCACGCCATCGGCGGCCTGCTGGCGGGCATGGCCGAGGCGACGGCGATCTTCTGCCCCAACGCCAATTCCTACCGCCGATTCCTGCCGGGCTTCTTCGCCCCCATTGCGGCCGACTGGGGAGTCAACAACCGGGCGGTCGCTCTCAGGGTGCCGCCATCGGGGCCGGCCGACGCGCGGATCGAACACCGGATCGCCGGCGCCGACGCCAACCCCTACCTGGTCACGGCCGCGGTGCTTGCCGGCATCCATCACGGCATGACGAACGAACTGGACCCCGGCCCGCCCACCGACGGCGCCGGAACCGGAACCGGCGCCGCCCTGCCGGACCGCTGGGAGGCGGCGCTGGAGCGGTTCCGCGCGTCTGTATTCCTGCCCGGCTATCTGGGCGCGGAATACTGCAAGACGTTCCACGATGCCCGGCGCTGGGAATGCGACCAGCACCACGCCCAGGTGCCGCGGCTGGACTACGACTGGTATCTGAGGACCGTATGAACGCGGGCCCGACGGAGAGCTGTTACGCAGCGACTGCAAATGCCTGGGAGCGGCAGCCGCCGCTGGCCGGCGATCACGTTACAGACGTCTGCATCGTGGGCGCCGGTTATACCGGTCTGTCCGCGGCGCTGGAGCTTGCCGAGCGCGGGTTCAAGGTAACGGTGCTGGAGGCGGAAACCATCGGCTGGGGCGCCTCGGGGCGCAACGGCGGCCAGGTCTGCACCGGACCGAATGGCCCGATGGAAAAAGTGGAACGCCGGCTGGGGAAGGCCGACGCGCGCATCGTCTGGGACGTCACCGAGGCGGCGAAGGACCTGATCCGCACCCGCGTGGAACATTTCGGGATCGACTGCGACCTGAAGTGGGGCTACCTGCACGCCGCGGTCAAGCCGGGCCACCTGAAGGAAATGGACGAGATGGCGGCCGAATACGCCGCCTACGGCTACGGCCCGGTCGAGATCCTGGACACCGACGCGATGCGGGCCCAGGTCGGCTCGGAGCGTTTTATCGGCGGCCTCTCCGACCCGGGGTCGGGCCATCTGCATCCGCTGAACTACTGCCTGGGACTGGCCCGCGCGGCCAAGCAGGCGGGCGTGACCCTCTACGAGGACTCGCCCGTGATCGGCGTGGACACCGGCCCGTCGCCCGCCGCCCGGACCGCCGCGGGCACGGTCAAGGCGCGGTTCCTGGTGCTGGCCGGCAACGCCTATCTGGGCGATCTGGTTCCGCGCCTGGCGCGCCGGATCATGCCGGTGACCAGCTACATCCTGGCAACCGAGCCCCTCAGCGAGAGCCGCGCCCGCACGCTGATCGCGAACGACGTCGCGGTGTCGGACCTCAACTTCATCGTCGACTATTTCCGCCTGTCGGCCGACCGGCGGATGCTGTTCGGCGGCCGGGCCAGCTACACGACGCTGGCGCCGCGCGACCTGTTCCAATTCATGCGCCCGCGCATGCTGCGGGTTTTCCCCCAGCTTGACGACGTGCGGCTCGCCTATTGCTGGGGCGGCAAGATCGGCATCACCGTGGACCGCCTGCCCGACCTGGGCCGGATCGGCCCGGCCACCTATTACGCCCAGGGCTATTCCGGCCACGGCGTCGCGCTGAGCGGCATGTGCGGCAAGCTGATCGCCGAGGCCATCGCCGGCCAGACCGAACGGTTCGACGTGATGGCCCGGTTCAAACACCCGCCGTTTCCGGGCGGCAAGCTGCGGACACCGCTGTTGGCGCTGGGGATGCTGTATTACCGGTTGAAGGATGCGTTGCCGTAAGGCGGGGACAGGGTCCAAGCTCGCACTGAACAGAAAGAGACAGACCGACAAGCCTGTCTGGCAATTGTTTCAGGGATGGGAGTCGACTTATAGCGCGGACCATCTTGCGATTTCGCTCGGAAACAACCGAATACACCTGAGCAGCTATCGCGCCCGTCGATCGAGTTCGTCACCTCTGAGTTGATGGAGCGGAAACCGACGGCCGCCAAGGTCGCTGCCGGACGAACTGTTGTAAGATGCACAAGCTTATGGCTTATGCTACCACGCATTTAATAAGAGAAGGCACCTTCCCCTAGTAACGTAAGGAGGGAGTAGAAATGATGCCACCATTCCTGGAACCAAACGCATTTGAGCTCGACAATCGGGCCTCACGGCTTGTCCTTGCGTTTCAATTGTACTTGTTGTGTGCGTTCGCGGTGGTGGTCTCGGCGTCATCTGCGCGAGCACAAGAAGTCCCGACACTTGTTGTCACGAAAAGTGCGATCGCAAACCTTGCCGAGCCCGTGACACGAGAAATCCAGACTCGGGCCTTTCTTTTTATTCCGGCTGGGACGCGCGCGCTTCTCTACAAGAAAACCGATCCAAGTGGAGTTCGAAGCCTTCTGCTGATGGAGTTTGGTGTCTGGGCGTACCTGAAGAAAGGCAATTATGAGGATCTGGCGAAGTATGGTGCAGAGGGGAAGATTCTGTTCATGACCCGGAACTTCCCACTTCGGGTGAGTCAAAACTTGACTGGCGTTCTGACTCCGTCCGAATGGTACAAGGTCATCGAAGAGGGAGAAACCATATACAAAATCAAGCTGGACAATAGGAAATTCCCGGATCTCAGAGATGATTGGACGAAGGCCTACTGGATCACGAAGGACGTAGCGAACGTCGTGGATCTGGGCGACGACATGCTTGAAGCAGAAATCGACTACTTCACGCGTGGTTTCATAGGCAAAGTGTTCGAGTTCTGGAAGCCCTGCCGGGAAACGGACGTTCGAGAAACGACATATAAGGGCGGCGTCAGTGTCGATGTTTCGTTTTTCGAGCGCTTCAAATTACTTCTAGATGCACAAGCGGAGAAAACGAGAGTCCGGGAATTCAATGAGAGTGAGATTGTTCACAGACGCTACTACACGAAGAAACACAGTGGTGGGGCATACAGCCTGACCAAGATAGAAATCTGTCGCGATGGCCAAAGAGGCCAAATCGAATACCACTGGATCACGCCCGAACCGAATGAGTATATCATTGATAAATCATGGGCCACTTCGAACAATCTTCGCATCGACGACAGAACCAGTGAGGTCATCGTCTCATGCTATGACGAGTATGATAAGTATACGCTCGCACTCGCCAAAGACCTGAGGGTTCCGCTCAACGATATTCCGTTTCTGATTTCGCTGACAGCCCGGTGGCAGGAGGCCTCCAATTATTCGACCTGTTCACAGCGCTGACCGTACAGAGAGGGTAATTGCCTGACACTGCCGCGCCCCAAGTCGCGCCCGCCCTACCCCAACGCCAGCGTCACCCGCACCACCGACGGATCGTCCTGGTCGACCTTGCTGGTGAAGCCCAGCACTTCGCACAGGCGCAGCATGGTGGAGTTCTCGCGCAGCACGTCGCCGTGGATGAGTTTGATCCCCCTGCCCTGGGCGTAGTCGATGATCCGGCGCATCAGCACGATGCCCAGGCCCATGCCGGTCATCTCGCCGCGGATGACGATGGCGTATTCGGCCTCCTCGTTGTCGGGGTCGGCGGTGATGTGGACGACGCCGTAGATCTCGGTCTCGCCGGCCACGCCGGGGTCGGTCAGGACCAGGGCCATCTCGCGGTCGAAGTCGAGCTGGGTGAAGCGGGCCGCTGCCATGTGGCTGAGGGTCTTTTTCTGGACGAAGAAGCGCAGCCGCACCTCCTCGGGCGTCAGCTTGCCGAAGGTCTCGGTGAGTGACGGTTCGTCCTCGGGCAGGATCGGCCGGATCAGCAGGTTCCGACCGTCGCCGAGCTCGATCGTTTCTTCAAGCTCCTTCGGATATGGCCTGATCGCCAGGCGTTCGACCGCGGTCTTGTCCGTCTTCTGCAGCCGGATCCGCGCGTCCGCCGCAAGGACGCCGGCGGAATCGGCCAGCAGCGGATTGATGTCCAGTTCGGCGATCTCCGGAAAGTCCGTCACCAGCTGCGAGACCTTGATCAGCGTCAACGCGATTGCATCAAGGTCGACGGCCGGCCTGTCGCGGTATCCCTGCAACTGCTTGCAGATCCGGGTTCTTGAAACCAGCGCACGCGCCAACTGCATGTTGAGCGGCGGCAATGCAAGCGACCGGTCGCCGATGACCTCCACCGCCGTTCCGCCCTGACCGAACAGAATGACCGGTCCGAACTGATCGTCCTCGTGCATCCCGACGATCAGCTCGAATGCGTCCGACGTCGAGACCGCGCGCGTCTCGCCGACCGGGATCTCGTATGCCATCAATAACTGTTTCGCTTCCGGGCCGGCCAGGCGGCCGCGGCCTTCGCCCAGGGCCTGGTCGACCAGCCGGCGGGCAAGCGCCCGGTCGGGCTCGAACGCCTCCGGAACCGAGGGCGGCGTCTCCATCAGGAGGTCCTGGCTGCGTCGGTAGTTGACCAGATACATAAACGCGCTGATCGCCTGCTCGGGCGTCTCGTAGGTGGGCAGGTTGTTTTCCGCCAGAAGGTCGCGGGCTGGGCGCGCGGTGGTTCCCCCGACCCAGCTGGTCAGTACGAGTTTTCGCGGCCGGGCGCCCAGCGCAGCCACCACTGCCTCCGCCGCCTCGTGGCTGGACGCCACTGCCGTCGGACAATTCATGGTAAGAACCGCGTCGACGTTCCGATCCTCCATGACGACGTCCAGGACATCGGCATAGCGCTGGGCCGTCGCGTCGCCGAGGATGTCCAGCGGATTGCCATGCGACCAGTTCGCCGGCAGGATCCTGTTCAGCCACGCGACCGTCTCTTCGGAAAGCTCCGCCAGCCGCCCGCCGGCCTGCATCAGGGCATCGGTCGCCATCACGCCCATGCCGCCGCCGTTGCTGACGATGGCCAGCCGTTCGCCGACGGTCTTCGTCTGATAGGACAGAATCTCGACTGCGTCGAACAGCTCGTGCAGCGTGAGAACCCTCAGCATGCCGGCGCGCCGGAAAACCGCGTCGTAGACCTGATCGGCGCCGGCGAGCGCACCCGTGTGCGATGCGGCGGCCTGGGCGGCCTCTGCAAAGCGGCCCGCCTTGACCACGATGACCGGCTTCATGCGGGCGGCGGCGCGGGCCGCCGACATGAACCTGCGGGCATTCGTCACCGCCTCGACATAAAGCAGGATGGCGCGGGTGTGCGGGTCGTTTGCCAGGTAGTCCAGCATGTCGCCGAAATCCACATCGATCATGTCGCCCAGCGACACCAGATGGGAGAAGCCCAGCGAATGTTCTTCGGCCCAGTCGACGATGGATGCGACGATCGCACCCGACTGGGCCACGAAGGCGAGCTTGCCGTCCGCCGGCGCGGCGGTAGCGAAACTTGCGTTCAGTCCCGATTGCGGCACCAGAACGCCCAGGCTGTTGGGACCGACGATTCGCAGGAGATGCGGCCGTGCGGCATCCAGCGCCGCCTGCTGCAACGCGCGACCGTGTTCCGAGCCCCCTTCACCGAAACCGGCGGTGATGACGACTGCCGCCTTGGTGCCGCGCTTGCCCAGTTCGGCGATCACGCCGGGCACCATGTCCGGCGGCGTGCAGACCACGGCCAAGTCGGGCACGATGGGGAGGCTGGCCACGTCGGGATAGGCGATGACACCGTGAACCGACTTGTGCCTGGGATTGACCGGCATGACCGGCCCTTCGAAGTCGCCGGCCAGCAGGTTGTGCGCCACCACCGACCCGACCGATCCGGGCCGGGCGCTGGCGCCGACCAGCGCCACCGATTTCGGCCGGAACAGAAAATCGAGGTTACGGACCGTCATGGGCCGAGGCGGCGTCCGGTACGGGCGAAGGCAGGCTCACGATTGCGCATCGGCGGACAACCGATCGCGCAGGTAGGAGATGCAGCCGTCCAGGCTGGACAGCTTGGGATAATCCACCTCGCGGATGCGCACGCCCAGGCGCTTCTCCAGGGCGATCATGAAGTTCAGGAAGTCCATCGAGTCGATGTCGATCTGGTCCCGGAAACTGGTGACCGGTTCCAGCGAGGCAAGGTCGGCTTCGGGCGCGATCGTCTGAAGCTCCTCCAGCACGATGTCGCGAATCTCGGTGTCGTTCATGCGGCCGCCTTCCCCCTTGCTACCAGGCCCCGTTCGTCGCCTGGCTCATTCCAGCGTAGACACGTCGCCTTCATCAAGCCCCAGTTCTCGGGCCTTCAACAAGCGCCGCGTGATCTTGCCGCTTCTGGTCTTCGGCAATGTGTCGGTGAAGGCGATTTCCTTCGGCGCGATGGCAGCCCCCAACCGCCGGCGCGCATGCGCCATCAGGTCGCGCCGCAGATCGTCGGTGGCGGCGTGCCCGGGTTTCAGGGAGACGAACGCCTTGACGACCTCCATGGCCATGGCGTCGGGCTTGCCGATGACGCCCGCCTCGGCCACCGCCGGGTGCTCCATCAGCACGTTCTCCACCTCGAACGGGCCGACCATGTGGCCGGAGGTTTTGATGATGTCGTCGGCCCGGCCGACGAACCAGAAATAGCCATCGGCGTCGCGGGTCACCAGGTCGCCGGAGAAGTACCATCCGTCCTGAAAGCAGGCGCGGTATCGTTCCGGCTCGTCCAGATAGCCGCGGAACATGGAGGGCCAGCCCGCCCGCAGCACCAGTTCGCCCGGCTCGCCAGCGGCCTCGACGAAACCGACATGGCCGTCGTCGCCGCGCCGGGCGGCGGCGGCCTCGATGCCGGGTACGGGCTTGCCCATCGAGCCCGGCTTGATGTCCAAGGCAGCGGCGTTCGAAACCATGATCGCGCCGGTTTCGGTCTGCCACCAGGTGTCGTGGAACGGCCGCCCGAACGCTTCCACGCTCCACAGCACCGCCTCTGGGTTGAGCGGCTCGCCGACGCTGGCCATATGGCGCAACGCCGGCAGGTCGCGGCCCGGTCGCAGGTCGGCACCCAGGCGCATCAGCATGCGGATGGCCGTCGGCGCCGTGTACCAGACGTTCACCTTCTCGTCCCTGAGGATTCGGTACCACCGTTCCAGATCGAAATCCGCAGCGTCCACGACGACCGTGGCGCCCAGGGCCAGCGGGGCGATGACCCCGTACGACGTGCCGGTCACCCAGCCGGGATCGGCGGTGCACCAGAATACGTCGTCGGGGCGGAGGTCCAACGCATATTGCGCGGTGGCGCGGTGGGCGACGACGGCCTCGTGGACATGGATCGCGCCCTTCGGCCGGCCGGTGGTGCCGCTGGTGAAATGCAGCAGCGCCCGGTTCTCGGGCCCGGTCCGAGCGGTATCGTACCGCCCGTCGGCCTCGTCCAAGAGCCGGTCGAAGGCATAGACGCCGTCGCCCTGCGGCAGGTCGTTGGCGGCACCGACGATCAGGACATGGCGCAGGTCCGGCAGCCTGTCGCGCTGCGGCGCCACCTTGGTGCGATAGATCGGTTCGGTCGTGACCAGCACTCTTGCCTTGCCGATGGCCATCCGCGCCTGGATCGGTTCCGGGCCGAAGGCGGAAAACAGCGGACAGTAGCCGCTGCCGTGTTTCATGGCGCCGAGCGCGGTCACGTAAAGTGCAGGCGCCCTGCCCAGGATCGACACCACCGTTTCGCCACGGTCGACGCCCAAGGCCTGCAAGACATTGGCGAACCGGTTGGTCCGGTCCATCAAGGCGGCATAGGTGATGTCGCGGGCGGCGCCGTCCCGGCCAAGGCAGCGTAGCGCCACCCGGCCGCCGCGCCCGGCCATCACATGCCGGTCGACCGCTTCGTGGGCGATGTTGAGACCGCCGCCGGCAAGGCCGTCCAGCGCGTCCCGCGCCGCTTCCCAGGTGAAGGCATCCCAAGCCGGTTCGTCGTCGGTCGGACCGGGCGACCCGTCCCCGCGGGCATGCCCATCCTTCTTGATGATCGACCCCGACATCGGGCCTACAGCCCGAGCGCCTCCTCCGCGGGCGTGAAGGGCAGGTCCAGATCCTCGGCCACGGCGGCGTAGGTGATGTGTCCCTCGTGCACATTCAGCCCGGCGCGCAGGTTCGGATCCTCGTACAGGGCCTTGCGATAGCCCCTGTCCGCCAGGGCCAACACGAAAGGCAGCGTGGCGTTGTTGAGCGCGAAGGCGGAGGTCCGCGCGACCGCGCCCGGCATGTTGGCGACGCAGTAGTGGATGACGCCGTGCTCCACGTAGGTCGGCTCGGCATGGGTGGTCGGGCGCGAGGTCTCGAAACAGCCGCCCTGGTCGATGGCGATGTCGACGACCACCGACCCCGGACGCATCGACTTGATCATGTCGGTGGTGACAAGCTTGGGCGCGGCGGCGCCCGGAACAAGGACCGATCCGACGACCAGATCCGCACTGGCGACGTAGCGTTCAATCGCATCGACGGTCGAATAAATCGTGTTCAGGATCGGGCCGAACTGCATGTCCAGCTCGTTCAGCCGCTGCAGCGAGCGGTCGATCACCGTCACCTTGGCTTCCATGCCCATGGCCATGCGCGCGGCGTTGGTTCCGGCAACGCCGCCGCCGATCACGACGACGCTGGCGGCTGGCACGCCCGGCACCCCGCCCAGCAGGACACCGGCGGCGCCCTGCTCCTTCTCGAGGTGATGGGCGCCGCACTGGATCGACATCCGGCCGGCGACTTCGCTCATGGGCGCCAGGAGGGGCAGACGGCCCGCATCGTCCGTCACGGTCTCGTACGCGATGGCGATGCCGCCGGTGTCGATCAGACCGCGCGCCTGCGGCGCATCGGCGGCGAGGTGCAGATAGGTGAACAGCACCTGCCCCTGACGCAGCATCTGCCATTCCTGCGGCTGGGGTTCCTTGACCTTGACGACCAACTCGGCGCGGTCGAACACGTCCTTGGCCGATCCGGCGATCTCCGCCCCGACCGCGGCGTAGTCCTCGTCTCTGCAGCCGATCCCGCGGCCGGCGCCGGCCTCGACCAGGATCTCGTGGCCGTGGTGTTTCAGTTCGCGAACGCTGGAAGGCACCAGGCCCACCCTGTATTCGTGGGTTTTGATCTCCTTGGGGACACCAACCAGCATCACTCCCTCCTCAGATACAGCCGCGCGGTCTCGGATTTCGGGAGTGTGTCAGAGGGGCAAAGGCGCGGCAAGCGAGCCCTTGCCCGGTCAGCCGTGAACTTCTTCCAGGGTATGCCCCAGCCGCGCGCAGATCTCGTCGACCTGCCGTCGTTCCGCCTCGGAGAACTCGCCGTCGGCGTTGCTGATCGAGACGCAGACCTTCAACAGCACCAAGGACGCGTCGGGCACGTCCTTGACTTTTTCGACCGCGGACAAGGCGGCGGCACGGCCCGCCTGGCCGCTTTCGCGGATATTGTCCAGGTAGTCGTTGAAGACATCGATGGCCTCGTGCACATCGAAGACTCGCAATTGCGTGAGGTTCTCGATGATCTGGTCGACCTTGTTGCGTTCGGAAAACGAAACGACGCCGTCGGCGATCGCAACCAGGGCGCTGGCTGCCATGGCGGCCTCCATGAAAGGCCGGTTCCTGTGGCGCTCCACTTCCTTGGCGATCGAAGCCTTGAGACCCTCGAACATTGTGCCTCGCCTCCCCCTGCTCGCGGTATTGTCGCCACAACGCGGCGGGCGGTCAACCGGATCGCGGATCCGCGAAGTTAGGGTTTTCTCCCTCTCGGCAGGCCATATATCCTGTTGAAATCCCGGGCTGTCCGGAGAATTGGTTAAGGCGCGTTATGAAAAGACGGTGCATTCCGGCCCTGGCGACCATCTTGATGATTCCCGCGGCATTCGGATCGGGCCCGGCCTCCGCGGCGGCGGAGACAGAGGCGGAGGCCCTGGATCGGCTTGCGGCGACCCTGCTGGCCTCGGTGCCGCACGGGAAGGCGCTTGCCGTCCGCCCCTTCACCGAGGCCGAGACGGGCCTGCCGCAGGATGTCGCCGACCAGCTCTACGACAGGCTTCCTCTACGACAGGCTTCTGAACAGCCTGTTCGAGGCCAGCCGAGGCCGCCACCAGCTCAGGGAACGGGAGGAGCTGAAGGCCCTGTTCAGTTCGGCGGCGGAGTTCTCCAACACGGAGATCAAACAGGTGCTGGAAGCTGCAAGGGCCGACGTGGACGTGTTGTGCGACGTGACGCCAAATCTGCGCGGCGTCCAACTCTCCTGCCGCGCCACAGACATCCTGGAGGCAACCATTGTCGGGCGCGGCGAAACCCTAGTTCCGGTGCAGGCCGCAAATGTCCAGCCGTTCGGACCGGCCCTGATCGGACTTGCCGCAGATATATGGCCCTATATCAGCGACATGGGCACGATCCAAAGCGAGGGCATCCGCGACCAGCAGACCGGCTCGCTGACGAATCTCGGGACCCATGTGGCCGACCGGCTGATGGAGCAGTTCAACGCCCGGTTTGCAGACGCGGAACTGAAACGAAAACGCGACCGGGACTTCCAGGAGGCCGTCGCCCCGGGCGAATCGAAGGAGTCGACGCTACGGGACTATCGCCTCAGCGGCGTGATCTGGACCCTGGACGAGGAGTTGATCGACATCCGGGCAAAGGTGAAATGGCAGGGTCGTGTGGTCGCAACCCGCAGTGTGCGGGTTGCCAGAGCCACGGTCCCAGAAGCCCTGCGCGCGGTAACGGGCACGCGGGCGGAGTTCTACGAAGCGGTCGGCGAGGCCGTTGTCTCGGCCCGGCTGGACCGCGAGGCGGCGACCCGGGCGGCCCGCAACCTGGCGCGCGCCCGGGTGATTGCCCAAGCCGTCGGCGTCAGCGGGCCAACCACAACCGAGGTGACGGACGAGGCCGATGCGGCCACGCTGATACAGTTCCTCAGCTACGGAATCCCCCGGAACGAGCGTTCGACTCCGATTCCCACTGGAGGCGACCGCAACCGCGTCGCGGTGTCGGTGAAAGCGCAGGTCGTGCCAGTCGGGTCGGCCGCGGCGCCGGCGATCTCGGCATCCCTGAACAAGCCGATCTACCGCGCGATGGAACCGATCGCGATCGAAGTGACGAGCCCTGTCACCGCCCATCTGGGTATCTTTGCCTGGGGCGCGGACAATATGGTGGTCCGTGTCTATCCCAATGCCGCAGTGACAGATGTGGTGATCGAACCGGACCGGCCCGTAAGCTTTCCTTTGCCGGGCGAACAAGTCACGATCCGCAGTGCGCCGATGCCGGTCGCCGGCAACCGCGAGGACCACGAAGCATTTATCGTGGTCGCGGCTGCCACGCCGATCAATTTCCGTGGCATGGCGGAGGCCGCCGGCGGGACGTTGGACGAGACCTTGCAGTTCGCCGTGCCGGCGCCTCAGTTCCTGTCGGCTCTGGGCAAGTCCGATCTCAGGCGGACGCGCGTCCTGTTCCTGCCCTATCAGGTGCGCAAGTAGGCCCGCAGCTTATTCGGTGATCGCCTCGCTGCCGCCGTCGTCGGCGCCGTCTTTCTCCGGCTTGGGCGGCGACAGGTTGACGACCTCCACGCGGCGATTCTCCGCGGCGTTGGGCTGGCGGGTGTTCTTCAACTGCTCCTCGCCATAGCCGAAGGTGTCGAACAGCGCCGGATCCAGCGAGAAGGTCTTCACCAGGTAGGCCTTGACCGCCTCGGCGCGTTTCTGCGACAGGCGCTTGTTGTTGTTGGCGCCGCCGCTGGCGTCGGTATGGCCGTAGATACCGATCTCCGCCCCTTTCAGCGGACCGTCGCTGAGCGTGTATCCCAGCTCGTCAAGCTGGGCGCGCGCCCGTTTCGTGAGTTTCGCCGAGCCGACCCGGAATTCCACGGCCAGGTCGATCGCCGGGCCGCCGGAGATCGGCTGCCACAGGCTCTCGACGATCGTCTCGCGCGAAACGACCTCGCCGGCGCCGGCCGGCGCGTGGCCGGCGGCCGCCAAAAGGATAACCAGGACGAGGAAGGAGTGCTTGATGCGCATGTCTGTCTCTCACTGGGCCAGGCGTGTGTCGGGTAAAGAAACCACAATTCGCCGCACGGCGTCATCCGCGACCGACAGCCGCACGTCGGGATCGGCATGCTGGGCGCCGGCAGCGAACATGTTGAAAGCCGCGGACAGGAACGACGTGGGCAGCCCGCCTTCGGAGCGGGTCGCGGTATGCCGGGCGCGCCAGACGACGAAACCGTCGCGGGCGCGCCGCATGCGGACATCCAGCCCGATCCGGGCCTCTGACCAGAACAGGGCGTAAGTGTCGCCGTCGCGCCAGGGTTCGGCCTCGACCAGGTGACCGCAGCGCTGCAGGCGCGCAAACAGGCGCCGGCCCCCCTCGTCGGTCAGATCGACCGCCAGTTTCTGCTCCAGATGATCCCGTTCCCGCGGTCCGATGACCCGGTCCAGACGCCCGGCCAGGTGCCGGGCCAGGGTGCGTTCAATGACGCCGGAGAAGGCGACGGGGCGGCCGTCGACCCGGACCGGCAGGACCACCGCGCAGAACGGCGGGTCGCGGTAGAATTCGTTATCCAGCACGTATTCGACCTGCCTGGGGCCAACGGGCGGCTCGTTTTCTGCGCCGCCCCAGTCAACATATTCGGTGTTGACGCAGGCCGCCAGCAGCACGGCAGGAGACAGCGTCGCGGCCAGCCGGACCAGGATGCGCCGTCGGGTCATCGGCACCGTCCTCCGCGGGCCGAGCTGAGCGCCACCGGATGCGACACCGGCCGGCCGTCGGCGGTAATGTCGCTGACCAGCAGCCGACCCCCGACCAGGCGGTAGCGGCCGCGGATCGCGCCTGCCCGCGCATAACCCTCGCCCAGCAGCCCGTGCAGACCGCCCAAAAGCGAGGCATCGACACCGCGCGGGAAGACCCGCACGATCGCCGCGGACCGCGGCAGGCGGTGGCGTACCGCAATGCGCTCGGCCGCGCCCCGTTCGGCCGCAGTGATCCGTCCCTCGGCCTGGCGCACGAAGCCGCTGTACCGGTCCATGTTGATCGCCCACGGCGCCCCCCCCGGGGGGGGCGGCGGCGACGAACAGCCGACCGCCGGTATCCATCAGCGCGACCTGCATGCCGTGGCAGTCCACCAGGCGCCGGTAGAGGGCCGACCAGGCCGCGGCACCGTCGGGCCAGGCGATCTCGATCGCGGGGCCCTGGCCGTGTTCCAGCACCCTGAGCAGCGACCGCCCGGCCTTTTGCACGGCGGCGCGATCGGACGGCGCCGGGGACGGCGCCGGCTCGGCCGCGGGAACGACGGCCACCTGCCGCGGCGGTCGGGCCGGCGGCTTGGCGGGCGCCGGGCGGGCGACCGGCTTGGGCGTCGGCGCCGGCTCAGGTGCCGGCCGCAGCGCGGGTTTCGTGGCCGGCGCGGGGTGCGCCGCCGGTGCCGGCGCCGGTTCGGGTTGCAAGGCCTGGCGGCGCTTCGGTTCCGCCGGCGGCGCGGGTTCCTTCGGCGCCAACGCCATCCGCTCGACGGGTGGCGGCGTTGCCTTTGGCGGTGCCGGCTCGGGTGCCGGACGCAACGCCGGCCGTGCCGGGGCGGGCGGCTGTTGCGGGGCCGGCGGCGACGGCTGCAGGGCGGGGCGCGGTGCCGGTGCCGACGCGGCGGGCGCCGTCTGGGACATCGGCGGAGGCGGCGGCAGTTCGATCTTCAGAACCGCAACGCCCGGCGCCTGGGGCGGCGGAGTCTCGGCCGCGGGTCGGTCGGGCGGCGGCGGAGTCGGCTGCACGGCCGAAACGGCGGCATCCGTATCGATCACCCGATACAGTGCCGCCGCGGCCAGCAACGCCACCAGTACGAGGGGTGCCAGTCGTTCGGCCCGTACGCGCATCGCCCGACTGTCCTGCCCTATTCGTGCACGCGCGTCGCGTACATCAACTCCATTTCCTGGGCCAGCGAGAACAGTTCCTTGCGCCTGTCCTGGGACGACATCATCGGCTCGGCGATCTCGATCGGACCCTTGGCGGGCTGGGCCGCCACGGGTCCGGTATCGCCCGGCTTGGGAACGCGGTGCGTCGGCACCGTCGCGACCTCACGTTCGGGCAACGGAGCGGCATCCGGCTCGGCCGGAGCCGGCGGGGTCGCAGGAGTCGCAGCCACCCGGGTCGCCGGTTCGGCCTTCGGGGCCGGCTGAACTGCCGGCGCGGGCCGGCGCGGCGGCTCGGATACGGGATCCGGCGCGGCGGCAGGCTGCGGCGACGGCGCGGCCTCCTGGGGCACCGCATCCTCGGGAAGCGGCGCCGGCGGATCCGCCGCCGGCGCGGAATCGGCCCGGCCGGCACTGTCCTGTTGCATCATCTCGACCCGCTCGACCGCCTGTTCGCTGAGCGCCGCCAGCCGGGACATCGCATCGTCCACGGTCTGGCGGGCGTCGGCGCCGGGCTGATCGGCGCCGCTGAACAGATAGATCAGGGCGCTGGCGACAATCGCGTTGAACAGAATAAACCTCATGTCCGGTCTCCTTCAGAAAGAGCGGCTTCGGGTGGCACGACCGCGCACAACGCATGCGGACGGCCGACCACCCGGGCATGGGTCACGGTCAGCAGGGTCCGCAGCACGGCGGCGGTGGGAAGGCCGATCACGGTCGTCATGAAGGCCATGGAAAAGCTGGCGGTCAGGTCCTTGATCACCAGTTGAACCGTCTGCGGCGTCAATTCCTGATCCGACAGCCCGCCGATGCCCAGCGAGATGCCCAACAGCGTGTAGGTCAGCGCCAACGTGGCGACCCCGTTAGACGCCTGCAGCCCGGCCTCAAGCCACGGTCTGTGGCGTTCTTCCGGGCCGCCGTCGCGCATCACCTTGATCCAGGAAAACACCGAGGTCAGGACCAGGACCGCCATCAGCGTGAGAAAGGCCGGGCCGGCCACCTCGCCCGCCCTGGCCAACAGCGCCTCGGCCGGGATCGAGGTGGTCATCACCGCCACGGCCAGCACGATCACGCCGCCGCCGAGGCTGTAGGCGACCGCCCGGCTTCCCGTGTCGATGAGGCTGAGCACGCCGCGCATGTCAGCGCCGCCCGAGACGGGCGCTCATCAGGTTGTGGGTGTTCAGCCCGACCTGGTCCATCCAGTGATCGACGATGAGAAGGTCGTTCTCGGTCGAGGCGTGGACCAGGAAGGTCAGGTCGTAGTTCTGGAACGCCTTGCGCACGATCGGCGTGTTGCGTCCCGTCAGGCTCTTGTCCCTGAGCACCATGCGCTCAAGATCCACCAGCCGGTGGGTGAAGGTGGCGGTCTTGGTGTTGCGCTCTTCCGGCGACATCGCCGGATCCAGCAGGGTCATCACCATCAGCGCGCGTTCCCGTTCGAGGTTCTCCAGGGTATCGGCGCCCGCTGTGGTGCCGGCCGCGGCCGCGACGGCCGCGATCGAGGCTGCGATGATCAATCTACGCATCGTCGTTCTCCTTGTTTTGCGGACCGGCGCTTATTCGCCGGTGAAGAAGTCAACGGCGGAGGTCAGGGTCATTTCGTCCTCTTCCACGCCGTATTCGTCGGCCTCGGCTGCAAGGACCTCCTCCGACAGGGCCATGGCGTCCAGGGCCACCAGCTTTGCCATGTAACCGAGGATGCTTTCCTCCTGGTCCATGATCGCCAGCTCGCTGTCGGTCTGCTGGATCAACTGGCGCAGGAACTCCTCCTTGGTGACCGCGCGCCCGTCGAGCTCCGGACCCTGGGCCATCGGATGGCTCTGGATCGCCGCCACCAGCTTCTCGATTGCCGCCATGTTGCCGGCATATTCCTTGGCATAGCGGCTCTGCGGCATGCTGTCGGACGCGAACAGTTTCATGTCCACCGAGGCCAGCGACCGTTCGAACCGCTGATAGGCCTGGGACTGGCGTTCCACCAGCTCGGCCCGCGCCGGCGTCATGGCCGACTTGTCGCGCGCCACCTTGCGCAGCAGTTTCTGCAACACCTTCTTTTTGGTTTCGACCTGCTTGCGCCGAAGATCGAGCCGCTCGCCGACCATCTCGATATAGGTCTTCTTCTCGACCAGGAACTGGTGCCTGAGTTCGGTCTGGACTTCGCCCTCGGCCTGGCCGACCGCACCTTGCAGGTCGGACAGCGTCCGGGTTTTCAGCCCGATCTGGCCTTCCACGTCGGTCAACGCGGTGGCCAGTTCGGAGCGGGCGAAATCCTGGTCCAGGGCCTTGTCCAGGTAGTTGCCGGGCAGCTTGATCAGCCGCTCGCTGGCCTGGGGATTCCAGGACGGTGCGGCGACCGCCTCGTTGGCGAGCGACAGCCCGGCAACGATCACGGCGCCGGCCAGAAGCGTGGTCAGAAGCGCGATCCGAAAAGCGCGTCCTGGGCGGTAAGGTCGATGCATGATCCTGTCTCCTCGTCCTTCGCGTATGACGCGCCTAGTTCTTGCGCCAATAAGCGACGCGGCGCATTTCGGTCTTCAGGCCGTCGTTGACGTTGAACGTCGAGTAGGGCCCGAGATCGTGGTTTTCCACCTGGCCAAGCAACACGCGGGTGGTGTCGATGAAGCTCGACCCGTCCGCGTAGTAGAGATCCTTGCCGGGGAACGCCGCCTGGAACGTCTGCAGATTGCTGCGGGCGGATTCCAGATCGCCGCCGCGGATGTAGTTTTGAATGCTGAGCGCGTAGGCACGGACGCGTTCGTCTTCGGCGATGCCGTTGACGTCGGGTCCCAGGGCCGATTCGCATTTTTCGATCAGCCGTGCGCTGGCCAGATAGCGGCCGGAATTGCCGGTCGACCGGGCCTGGTGGTCCAGCTCCAGCGCCTCGTCCCGGCAGGCGCGGTACTCGCGCATCGCCGCGATATCGTTGAACCGGGCCTCGCGGAAACCGATGCCGCCGGCCAACGGCGGCGGGCCATAAAGGGTGCAGGCGCCCAGCGCCAGTACCGCCGCGGCCATGGTGACGGCGCGCGCAGCGTTTTGCCGAGCATGCTGTAAGTCTTTGATTTGATTAGGTCTCATAGCGACCCCCATCCTGTGAACGCTGATGGGACGGGCTATGGATGGGACGGGGCGATTTTCCGGCGGCCCTTTCCGGCCGGCCGGGTTCCGCCGATCCGGCCGACCTTGACCCACCTCAATGCCCGAAGGCTGGCGAAGAGGCACTCTGGTCCCCATATCCGGGGCGTCGGATCGGATCTTCCCGCAGGAAAAGGAGCAACCGGCAATGACGGAGAAAGGCAAGGACCTGAAGCGGGTCAAGGCGCAGCAAGACGCCCAGCACGCACACGAGCAGGCTGCCAAGCAGGCCTTCAAGTCCCGCACGGAAACGCACGGCGTCGACATGGCGCGCGGCGTGGAGCAGGACGAATCCCAGCATGCCCACGAGGAACAGGCCAAAAAGGCGTTTCATGAAAAGCCCGGCACCCACGGCGTCGACGTGGCCCGGCGAGTCGCCCAGGAAAAGGCCGAACGGGAAGCCGAAGCCAAGAAGGATGCGCTTGGGCGCAATCTGGGCAGCGAGACCTGACCGCGCGGGCCGGCCGCAGGCGGGCTACTGAAACCGCGGCGGCGGCGCTTCGATGCGGTGCGCCGCCTGGACGTGGGTCAGCCCGACCCGCGCGAGTCGGCGTTCCAATGGCACCGTCGGCGTGTCCGTCCGCATCGCATCTTCGATTGCCTGAAAAAGCCAGCCGGCGCGGGGACGGGTCGTGTCCGTGCCGGCCGCGGCAAACAGGCTCACGGTCATAGGCCGGTCGACACGCTGCGGCATTCTGACGAGCAGCGATGTCTTTTCCCCGGTGGCCAACATCCGGGCCTCCCGCTCGCCGCCGTTGTGAAACGACAGCGCGCCGTCGCCGGCATCGACGGCGGCGACCAGCATCACAGAGAGATCCGGACCGGCGTTTTCCGCCCAATATCCCACGGCGCACAGGCGACGGTTGCTTTCGGCGGCAAATCCGGTATCGAGCCCCAGATGCACCGGCGTCTCTTCGGCAAGGTCCGGCTGAAAATCCAGGACGCGGCAGGTGCGAAAGCGCGGCACAGTCCAGGCGGTTGCGCCGAGAGACAGGCCGCCGGGATCGGGCACCGGCAGATCCAGACTGCGTTCAAATGCGGCGGCGACCCAGCGGCAGGGCGTACAGTCCCCCTCTTCTACCACCAGAAGCCTGGCATCCAGATCCCGATATGCCCCGGAGTCCCCGGATGCGGCCAGTTCGCGCCATTCCAGCACGCCCAGGTCCACAAGCCACCAGGCGAGACCGGCGACCATGGCCAGAACCGCGGCCAGGGCAAATGCCAAGCGCCCCCGCCGGCGCGGCGCGCCTGCATCGTGTTTTCCGATCACGGGTTCCAGGCTGCGCGCTTCGACCGGCGCCGCCGGGACATCCTCCAGGGACGCGGCGGCGGCGCGCGGCAGCCGCTCGATCCCCAGCCAGGCCAGCGCGTCGTGCACCGTTTCCGCCGGCACGGCCTTGCACCCCGCCACCGGGGCGTCCAGCTCCTGCCGGTTGGCGGTGGGAACGAACATGATCACGGTGCGGTCCTCGGCCGCCGCCTGGCCGAACAGCGGCGTCGCAACGCGGGCCTTGTCCGCAATATGGTCGACGGCGCGCACGTGCAGGTCGCGGTCCACCTCGCCGGTGGCCAGCACAACCCGTTCGGCCGGTTCGCCCTTGCCCGCCAACCTGCCCTCGCGGGCAAGGGCGTGCGCCAGGTAGATGCCGAGCTGCCAGCTCAGCCCCTCGGAGATCCGAGCGCCCACATCGACCCGATAGGAAGGGTGCCCGAACTCGGCCTCGATGACGCCCGTGGGCTTGCGCACGAAGCTGTCATAGGCGGCGCTGACCGGCAGCTCCACTGCCTTGCCGTCGAGACACATCACCGAGCGGATTTCGGGATCCTCCTCGGCAATCCGCTGGATCTCGGCCGGCGCCTCGGTGGTGGAAATGTAGACCCTGACTCGGGTCAACGGAGATAGACCTCCGTCTTGGGATCCTTCAACGCGCGCACCAGGTCGGAATCGCTGCGCGCCAGGATCTGGATCGTGCCGTTGACCGGCGGTCCCAGATCCTGCTTGATCGGCGCCTCGCCCGGCGGCTGGATCAGCATCGCGCGCGGCTCCGCCGTCACGCCCGTGCCCAACGCGATCGACACATAGGTCTGGTCTTGCGCGGCCTTGGAGACACGGAGTTCGATCCGGTAGCCCTCGCCGTCCCGCTGCATCACCGCGCCGCTGCTGGCGGCGGCGGCCAGGGGAAACCGATAAAGGGCGGTGCGCTCAAGGATCCGGTCGAGATCGGCCCTGAGGCGCGGGCTGGCGGCCAGGGCGTCGACAACCGCCCCGTCGCCGGCCGCGGTCGGCTTGGTCGCATAGTCGAACAGGTCCTGGATGCCGACGGCGGGCTCGATTCCCTCCGCCGCGGCGCCGGACAGGCGATCCATCGTCTCGCGCGCGTCGAAGGTGGCTTCCGCCAGCTTCCTTTGTTCCGGACTGAGAGAGTTCCAACGCGCAGTCATGTCCTTGCTCCTTCGTAGAGCAGCCTGAAATGGGCGGCAAACAGGTTCCGGTCCGATTGACACAACCCCTGCCAGCCGTCGCCCGGCAGCGGCACGCCGTCCAATCGGCCGAGATAGGCCCGGACCTGCTGGGCGATCCCGTCCAGCAGCGGCACCGCCATCGCATGCGCTTCGATCACGCCGTCCTCGTCCACCTCGTCGTCGCGAAACCCGATGCGGGAGATCCCCTTGAACGCGCGGCGCGCCTCGCCGATCCCCTCCGCCAGCGCCGGCCCGACCCGGTCGGGATCCTCCAAGAGGGCAACGAAACGGTCCGTCACCCGATCGCCATGCAGGGCCACGACGTTGTCTGCGGCGGGTTCGGCGGACCGGAGCGCTTCGGCAACCGGCCCGAGGTCGAGATCGGGCCACAAGGTCAGGATGGCGTCGACCGCCTCGGTTCGCCTGGCCCGGATCAGAATGTGCACCGCCGCGAGCTGGACGTTCCGGATATGCTCCAGGCGGCCCTCCAACTGGGCGCGCCGCTGGTCATAGGTCTCTTCCGCGGCGTCCCGGAACAAAGCCTGCATCTCCGCGCTGTCCGCCTTGCGGCGCAACGCCTGGGAGATCCGGCCCTGGGCCTTGCCGAACACGATGGCGCGCAGGACGGACACCGGCAGGCGCAAGGCCTCGGCGCCGCTGTCCAGCACCAGTTTCAGGTCGCCGGCCTCGGTTTTGTTCAGGAACTTGGCGGCGTTCACCGGTTCCTGCTCAAGCTCGTCCAGAGGGTTCTGGCGCTCTTCGCCGTGTTCGATCGCGCCAAGCACGGCGTCCGGATCGACCTCGCCCGCCTCGCGGTCGGTTCTGATCGACCGGGTGTAGCGCATTTCGTGCTGCGACTGCGCATCCTGCAATGCCCGGATGATGTTCACGAACGACCGCAGCACGGTCTGGAAGGTCACGAAGTCCGTGCCGTCCTCGCTGGGTTTGGGCGATTCGGCGATCCAGAAATCCAGAACGGTCTGGTCGTCCACCATGCTGATATCGAAGTCTTCTCCCAGCCGCGATTTCAGGAAACCCGTCATGCGGTGGAACTTGCGCTGATTCTGGGCCGACGGCAGGTGCTCGCGCAGGAACTCGTAGACCGCGCGCGCAAGTCCGTTGGCGGCATCGGAGACCGCCGCGCGGGTCGCGCCCGCCGCGGTCATCGCGGCAACCGCGTCATCGACCGCCTCGAAACCGATGGCGTTGACCACGAAATCCAACAGCGCGGACAGATAGGGCATCCGGCCGTAGGTCACCGTGAAGGTGCCGTCGGGGTAGTCCACGGTTACCCCGTCGCCGCCGGCGCTGAAACCGTCGCGCGCAAAGGTGCCGGATTCCAGGGCCTGGCGGACATAGCCGCGAAAGGCACTGGGTCGGGCCAGGCCGCTGTCCCAGAAGAAGTAATAGTAGCTGCCGCGCCCGGTGGCGCAGGCATCTGCAATGTTCAGGAGATGGCACAGTTCCAGCAGGCCGCGCGCATAGGACCGGCAGGCAATGTTCCGGACCAGAAGCCGGCAGGTGTCGGGCGTGAATTTCGGGACGCCGTCGACATCCGATTCGGCGGTGCCGCGGAAGACCGCAAGCAGCGTATCGCTCTTCCCGACATCGACAAGCAGTTGATCGATCGAGGGGCCTTCCATCTGTCCCGACTCCACCCACTGGGATCGCACGGCGCGGGCGCCATCATAACGTGCTGTGGGTGTGCGCCAAGCCTCATGGCGGCTCCTGGCGTTGCCGACCGTACCGGCCCGGCCGGGCCGTCCGGGCTGCGGCAAGGAATTCGAACGGTATCCGGATATGGTTCCGGCCGGCCCGGACCGCCGACCCCAGGGCCCGCGGTCCGCAGCGGCCGGCTGTGCGCCTGGTCTGGTCACGGCCGGTCTTCCCAATAGGGTCGGGCGTCGCCCAGCACCGGCTGCCAGCGGCCCTGGTCGGTTTCAAGCGACCAGCGGAACCGCCGCTTCAGGTCGCTTATCCGGCGCTTGAGCCGTGCGGACGGGGCCTCGGCGTAGACAAGCTCGTTGTCGTCCGCCAGGTAGGCGGTGCCGGCGCCATGGGCCTGGGGCGACACGGGGTCGCCGTTCATGGCCAGATCGGCGACGCTTCTTTCGCCGGCGGGCGTCAGCCAGTATTCGGCCGCCTTGAGGTAGTCGCGCCAGTTCTGCTCGATCTGCGGCCCTTCGATCATGGCATAGGCGGCCTCCGCCTGACGCCGGGCCAGCGCCCGATCTTCCTCGACCGTCTGCTGTGCGCTGTCCAGGGCGGCGAGCGCAGTCGTCCGTTCGTAGTCGGTCCTGAGCGCCAGGACCTTGTCCACGTAACCGCGCGTTGCCGGGATCACCCGTGCATTAGGCGGCGTGCCGACGCGTGAGCCGCCGTTATAGTGCGACAGCGCAAGATCCCAGCGGCCGTAGCGGCGGTACAGGCGCTGCAGGAAATCGACGCCGATCTGGATGTTCAGCCGGGCATCGAACAGGTCGTCGCGGCGCACCCGGTAGATCGACCAGGCCGTCTGCGGCATGATCTGCATGACACCGACCGCGCCCTTGTGACTGACCGCGCCGTCGTTGAAGTTGCTTTCCGCCTTGGCCACCGCCAGGGCCAGGGCCGGCGGCACGATCGTTTCCTGGGCCTCGCTGGCCAGCATGCGGCGGATCTGCGTCTCGCTGTAGCCGCCGCCATGGGGCACGGCCTGGGCCGTACCCATGGACAGCCAGCCGGCGACCATGCCGAGCCCGATCCCCAGGCCGACCAGTGTTCTGCGAACGGGTTTGCTCATAATCACGATCATTGTGCGTTCCTTTCCAGGCGCTGCAGCCAGCGTTTGTCGAGAGTGGAGACCACCAGATCGGCGGTCGCCAGAGATGCGCGGATCCGGATCGCCTCCTCCATCGAGATGGCGGGGTCGACGGCGAGAATGATGCGCCGGTCAGTCGGGACGTCGGACAGCGCCACCGGCGCCAGCTCCGAGTCCATGAGACGCCCCGCGTGGTAGATGAGAACCAGGTCGTTCCCGGTCGGGGTCACCAGGGCGGCAGGCTCCGCCTCGGACTTGGGCGCGGCCAGCTTCGCGGCGACCGCCTCTGGCGTGTTGCCGTTGCCGGCGCCCATGGACACCATGGTCAACACCATGATCGAGAAGAACCCCATCGCCAGGGCCAGCGCGATCTCCGTCATCGCGTTTCCGGAACCGACCGTGTCCATGGCCAAGCCCTCCGTCGTTATCGTCCGGCGCAGGAAGTAAGGGGAACGCCGCCGATGCCGTTGATATGGGCGGGACAGGGCTGAAATTCGGGGATGGACCCGTGCGGGCCGGCCGGCGCGCACCGGGGCCGACGGCAGGGCGGCTTGCAAAAGAAAAGCGCGCCACAACCGGGCGCGCTGGGTAATCGGCAGAGCCGAAACGACGCTCAATCGGTGACCGCGTTCCAATCCCCGGCCGGGTTCTTCGGTTCTTCTCCAGCCGCCGGGGCAATGCCGGCGGCGTTGGTGGTCTGGCTGTCGTAGCTGCGGTCGATCAGGACCCATTCAGTGCCGTTGAAACAGACCGTGGCGATGCCCTGGCCGGTTGCGTCCTGGAAATTGTGGATCTGGCACGGCCGGCCCGCCGCGTCGGTGTAGGTATTGACCGGTGACGCGGAGACCGAGACGTTGCTGCCGCCGATAATGCTGACCAACGTCGTCTGACTGATGGTGGTCACGCGTGAGTTGTCGATGTAGGTGGTGTTTCGGGTCTCGCAGGCCGACAGTGCCAAAGCAAGACCGACGGCGACGCCGACGGTTTTCGTTTTCATAAGTCCTAGCCTCCGGAATGGACCGCCCCGCGCGACATGCGCGGGGCGGCTTTGTCTTATTTGAACCGCGGCGTGCTTTCGCCGGTGATCGTCGAGGACGAGTCCACCGCAAGTTTCTCGATCATGATCTCGTTGCCGCGCAAGATCATCTCGAAGTCGCGGTCAGGATCGAAGCCCATGTCCATCAACAGGATGGTCATCCACTCTTCGATCTTCGCCGGCCTCGCGCCACTGGTATAGGAGTAACGCCGCACGCCCGGCCGCTTGGTGATCAGGTCGTGGGACGAGTACTCGGGGAACTCTTCGGACATGACGCCGATGATCGACATGACTTCGGCCGTGTTGAAGTGGCGGAAAGTCAGGGTGTAGGTGCTGATCAAGCCGTCGCCGGTGGACGCCGACACGTTCCGGCGGCCCGGATCGATGGTCAGGCGGTCCAGCTTCTTGCCCAGCACGTCGCCCAGGCTGGTGGCGATCTCGCGGGCATGGTCGCCGACGACCTCGGACAGGCAGCCCGCGTTGCAGTCGGCCGGCGCCGGATAGGATTCCCGCGGGATCTCGAACGTGCCCAGGAAGTTGTTGTTGGTCACGTCGTAGATCTCGCCGTCCAGGCGCACCTGCACCTTGGTCGAGAAGTTCAGGTCCTGTTTGAAGGCGTGGATCCGGAACAGCACCATTGCGCGGACGTGGTGCGAAGCCACGTTGCTGGAATTGGCCAGCTTGGCGACCTGAAGTAGCTCGGTCTTCGGGCGCCGTTCGGTGATCGCCCAGCCAAGATCGACGGCCAGGGATTCCTCGTCCACCATCTGGAAGCCGTAGCGCTGCATGCTGCCCTTCAGCTCGGCGATGACGCGTTTGAAGATGTCGCTGGTCAGCTTCACGGACTTGGGATCGCTGTCCTAGCCCATGACGAGGACACGGATGCCGGTCCCGCTCTGCGCCATCGTTTCGCCAGGCGCGGCAGCGCAAGAGATCAATAGGAAGCCCGCCACGAAGGCAATGCCCAGACGGTTGATGACGCTGTATGGTGTATTCACTTTACCCTCCTCACGGAATACCCAGGAATTGGCTACTCCGCCCTATGCGTGGCCCAGGGCCTTTTTGCCGCCCTTTCGCCCCTGCGGCGCATCCGGCCGCGCCGAGGCGGCCTGACCCCCCCCCCCGCATCTTTACCATTTGTTAAAGCGCGGCGTTTATCCAATTCCAGTGGCAGCTTAGCAGCTTAGGGCCACCGCTGGAACACCTGGGGAGGTGCGGCTTTGTCGACGAAAACCAAGACCTTCGGACAGCAATCCATGGATTTGCGGCTTTCCAGGCCCGTGGCGCGCCGCCAGCTCTGGCGTCCCCGCGGCGATGCCGTGCGGCGGCGGCTGATCGGCGCGGAAGGCATGGCCGCCGAGCTCGATCGTCACATCGGCCGCAGCCGGCCGGTCGCCTTGCCGAGCAGGCGGCACACCGGCAAGTAGCGCCACCGTTCCGGGCCGCCCGGCCCGGTATTCATCATAAACAGGATCTCTGCGTTCGGAGCAGGCGCGAATCGCGGCCTGCGGACGAGCCGTTGCGGCCCTATTCGAACATCGCGTCGATTTCGGCCTGGGTGACCTTCTGTTCGTCCAGTTGCGGACCGTTCAGCAGCGCCTGGTCGGCCTCTTCCCGGGTTTCCGCCACGTCGGCGTCGCGCGCACCCTCCTCGCCCCAGATCTCCAGCATCCGGGTGATCCGATCGTCGACGAATTTCATGGTCCGGACCACCTTGGTGATGCGCTGGCCGGTGATGTCCTGGAAGTTACAGGCCTCCATAATGCGGATGACATGCAGCTTGATGTCGTCGGCAAGCTCGCGATCCTCGTCGTCCTTGGCGTTCTCGTAGAGCCGCACGGCGATCGTCTCGATCTCCTCGACATTGTTGAGGATGGTGTTTGTGGCAAGCTCGGTCGCCTGGACCACGGCATCCAGCTGGGTCGTCGCCGCGTCGATCGGAACCTCGTCGCCGCCGCCGGTGCGCAGGGTGGCGATCTCCTTCTTGGTCTTCTCGATCGCCGCCGACAGCTCCTTGACCTCCATCTTCAGATTGGTGCTGGCCTCCATTTCCTGGCGGTATTGCTCCAGCAGCTCGGCGCTCATCGCCGGAACCGGGATGTCGAACCCGCCCGGGGCGCCAGCGGCGCTGCCGATCGCCGACAGGGCGTCACGGATCTGTCCCAGCGCCGTCATCAGTTCGTCGTGGCGGTCGGTCTTGCCGCCCAGCGGCGCCTTGCCGTTGCGCGGGGCGGAGGCACCGGCTGCGCCGGCCTTGCCCTGGCCGCGGCTGCGCTCGATGCTGAAGACCTTCTTCTGAGGCACCTTTGCCATATTTGTTCCGTTTTCGTTCCGTCTGGGGCCGACATTCTTTCGGGCGTCCAGTGTCCAGAACTCCCTTTTAGGAACCCTTAATTCACCAGCAAAAACGGCTGCTGGATCGTGAGTTGCGCAGCGGATAGGCTCGGCGCGTTAACCAGTTTTGGCGGGCGTGAAACCTACCTGCCACCCCACGGCACAAGGAGGCTGCCGATGACGCATCCCTATCCCCGCGACATGATCGGCTATGGCCGCACCCCGCCGGACCCTCAATGGCCCGGCGGCGCCCGCATTGCGGTCCAGTTCGTGATCAACTACGAAGAGGGCGGCGAGAACTGCATCCTGCACGGGGATAAGGCCTCGGAAGCCTTCCTGTCCGAGATCGTCGGCGCCCAGCCGCTGGAAGGCGTGCGCCACATGAACATGGAGTCCATCTACGAGTACGGCAGCCGGGCCGGTTTCTGGCGCCTGCATCGCCTGTTCACCGCGCGCAACATGCCGGTCACCGTCTATGCCGTGGCCATGGCCCTGGAGCGAAACGCCGAGGCGGTCGCCGGCATGCAGGAGGCGGGCTGGGAGATCGCCAGCCACGGCTATCGCTGGATCGACTACCAGGATTTCGACGAGGCGGAGGAACGGCGCCACCTGCGGATCGCGATCGACATCCACAAGCGCGCCACCGGCGCGCGGCCGCTGGGGCTCTATACCGGCAGAACCAGCCCGAACTCGCTGCGCCTGGCCGCGGAAGACGGCGGTTTCCGGTACTGCGCCGACAGCTACGCCGACGACCTGCCCTATTGGTACAGCCAGGCGGAGCGGCCGCTGCTGATCGTGCCCTATACGCTGAACGCCAACGACATGCGTTTCGCCACCGCCCAGGGGTTCAATTCAGGCGACCAGTTCTACGGCTACCTGAAGGACAGCTTCGACATGCTTTATGCCGAGGGCGCCGAGGCGCCGAAAATGATGAGCGTCGGCCTGCATTGCCGGCTGGCCGGCCGTCCCGGACGCGCGGCCGCCTTGGCGCGATTCCTGGATTACGTGCAGGGCCACGAAGAGGTCTGGGTGACGCGGCGCATCGACATCGCGGAACATTGGTACCAGACCCATCCGCCGGCCTGAGGGGGACCGTGCCATGCTGCTGGGACTGATGGCGGTGTGCCCGTTCGTCTCGGATATCGACCGGGCACGTGAGTTCTATGCCGAAAAGCTGGGACTCCAGCTGACCATGGACGAGCCTGACTACCTGATCTTAGACGTGGGCGGGCCGATGCTGATCGTCGAGGCGTTGGACCCGGATGACCCGGAGGCGGCCGAACTCGTCGGTCGGTTTGCGGGAATCTCGTTCAAGGTCGACGATATCGGCGCCACCTACACGGCGCTGAGCGCCAAGGGTGTGGAATTCACGGCGCCGCCGGAAACCCAGCCCTGGGGCGGCACGCTGGCCCATCTCAGCGACCCGGACGGGAACGAACTGACGCTGGTTGAATAGACCGGCACCCGCCCCCCCACCCGGCTCGGGCTCCACCCTCGCCACCCTCTCCCCGCTGGGGAGAGGGGAAGCCTTATGAAGCGATCTTCTCCTTCAGGCGCCAGCCAGGGCGCGGGAAGTGGCAGGTGTAACCGTGGGGGTAGCGCTGCAGGTAGTCCTGGTGCTCGGGCTCGGCCTCGGTGAATGGCGCCAGCGGCACTACCTCGGTCACGACGGGGCCGGGCCACAGGCCCGAGCGGTCGATCGCGGCGATCATGGCGCGGGCGATCCGCTCCTCCCGCTCGTCGGCGACGAAGATGATCGAGCGGTATTGCGAGCCCATGTCGTTGCCCTGCCGGTTCGGGGTGGTCGGGTCGTGGATCTGGAAGAACAGTTCCAGAAGGTCGGCAAAGCCGGTGCGGTCGGGATCGTAGACCACCTCCAGCGCCTCGGCATGGCCGGTGGCGCCGGTCTTGACGTCGTTGTAGGTGGGGTTCGGAAGGCCTCCGCCGGCATAGCCGACACGGGTCGAAACGATGCCGGGCAGACGCCGGAACAGCTCCTGCATGCCCCAGAAGCAGCCGCCGGCGAGGATCGCGGTCTTGGTCATGGCTCAGGTCTCCTTGGCTGAGATGGGAGATGGTGTCCCTGTCGCGCGCTTTCCAGTCATTTGACCGCTTGCAGCCATGCCCTTCGAGACGCTCGCCGAGGCTCGCTCCTCAGGGTGAGGGTACCTAGAAACAACCTCATGCTGAGGAGCGCCCGAAGGGCGCGTCTCGAAGCATATGGCTGCCACGGGCGCCCCTGTTCATCACTCCGCGGCCCGCTTGGCGGCGCGTCAGGTCCTCGACCGCGTCCAGCACCGCCTCGGCCGTCGCCGGCGGGTCGAGATTGACCGGCAGGCGGTGTCCGGCGAGGCTGCCGACCGCATCGCGCAGGGCAAGCCACACCGACAAGGCCAGCATCAGCGGCGGTTCGCCGACCGCCTTGGAGCGGTAGATCGTCCGCTCCGGGTTCGGGCTGTTTTCCAGGATATGGACGTTGAATTCCGGCGGCACGTCGCGGCTGCCCGGGATCTTGTAGGTGGACGGCGCGTGGGTCCTGAGCGTCCCGCCCTCGTCCCACCACAGCTCCTCCATGGTCATCCATCCCATGCCTTGGACATAGCCGCCTTCGATCTGGCCTTTGTCCGCGGCCGGATTGAGCGATGCGCCGACGTCGTGAATGATGTCCGCCCGCAACACCCGGTTCTCGCCGGTCAGCGTGTCCAGCGCCACCTCCGAGATGCAGGCACCGTAGGCGAAGTAATAGAATGGCCGCCCCTGCATCGTCTTGGCGTTCCAGTGGATCTTCGGCGTCCGGTAATAGCCCGTCGCCGACAGCGAAATCCGGTTGCGCCAGGCCATCTGCGCAACGTCGTCAAGCGACAGGTCGGTCTGACCAACCCTGACGACGCCATCGGCGAATGAAATGCCGGATTCCGGGACCGAATATTCCTGCGCCAGAAACGCCACCAACCGGTTTCTGATCGTCATCGCGGCCTCCTGGGCCGCCATGCCGTTCACGTCGGAGCCGGTGCTGGCCGCGGTCGCCGCGGTGTTGGGCACCTTGTCGGTCCGGGTCGCGCTGACCTTCACCCGATCCAGCCCGACCCCGAAGGTCTGGGCCACGACCTGCGCCACCTTGACGAACAGCCCCTGCCCCATCTCCGTACCGCCGTGATTCAGGTGGATGCTGCCGTCGGTATAGAGATGCACCAGGGCGCCCGCCTGGTTCAGCGCCGGAAGATTGAAGGAGATACCGAACTTCACCGGCATCATCGCGATGCCCTTCTTGATGACCATGCTCTGCCGGTTGAAGGCGTCGATCTCGGCGCGGCGGTCGGCCAGCCGCGCGTCCTTTTCGACCTGGCTGACCAGCGCCTCGATGATGTTGTCTTCCACCTTCTGGCCGTACGGCGTCCGGACGCGGCTACCGATACGATAGAAGTTCCGCCGGCGCACCTCCTCGGGCCTGGCACCGACCGCGCCGGCGATCGCCTCCATCACACCTTCGATACCGACCATGCCCTGGGGGCCGCCGAAGCCGCGGAAGGCGGTGTTCGACACGGTGTTGGTCTTGCAGGCATAGCCCCGGAAATGGGCATGCGGAATGAAGTAGCAGTTGTCGGCATGGCACAACGCCCGGGTCACCACCGGCGGCGACAGGTCCGCCACGTTGCCGGCGCGGGCGGCAAAGGTCATGTCCAGCGCACCGATCACGCCGTCGTCGTCGAACCCGACGTCATAGTCGATGATGAAATCGTGCCGCTTGCCGGTGACGATCATGTCGTCGTCGCGCGACAGGCGCAGCTTCACCGGCCGGCGCAACCGGTCGGCCAGCAGCGCGGCGATGCCGGCGATGATGGTGGGGTGGCTTTCCTTGCCGCCGAAACCGCCGCCCATACGGCGCACCTCCACGGTCACGTCGCTGGAGTTGAGGCCCAGCAGGTGTGCAACACCGTGCTGAACCTCGCTGGGGTGCTGGGTCGAGCTGAACACCAGCATGTCCCGGTCTTCCTGCGGCACCGCCAGCGCGATGTGCCCCTCCAGATAGAAATGATCCTGGCCGCCGCAGGTGACCCGGCCCTTGAGCCGGTTCTTCGCGCGGGCCAGATTGCCGGCGCAGTCGCCGGTCTTCATGACCTGCGGCGCCGAGACGAAGGACTTGGCCTTCAGCGCTGCCTCGATCGACAGCACAGGCTCCAGATCCTCGTAGGTGACAGCGACCGCCTTCGCGGCGTCGCGGGCGGCTTCGAACGTTTCCGCGGCGACGGCGCCCAGCGGCTGGCCCTGGTATTCGGCCACACCCTCGGCCAGGCACGGCTCGCCCGACAGGATCGGCGCGATGTCGTTGGCACCCGGAATGTCCGCGGCGGAAACGAAGCCGGCGACGCCCGGCATCGCCAAGGCAGCGGCGGGATCGATCTTGACGATACGGGCGTGCGGCCGGGCGCTCTTGACGATCGCCGCATGCAGCGTGCCGGGCAGTTCCGGCATGTCGTCGATATAGACCGCCGCGCCAGAGACATGCTTGGCGGCACTGTCATGGATCACGGACGCGCCGACGCCCCCCGTCGCGGGGCCGACCGGCGGCTGTTTTGCACCGCTGCTCATAGGGCCATCACCTCCACAGGCTGCGTCCGGTCGCCGGCATCCAGCCACAGGCGCCGCAGCAGGTTGGCCGCAATCCGGGCGCGGTAGCTTGCGGAGCCACGGAAATCGGTCATCGGCGTGAAATCGCCGGCCAGGGCCGCGGCCGCCCGGTTCACGGTCGCTTCGGACCAGGGCTGGCCCTGCAGCGCCGCCTCGCACGCCGGGGCGCGCTTCGGCGTCGCCGCCATACCGCCATAGGCGACCCGGGCCGAGACGATCGTGCCGTCCTCGATCTCCAGGCAATAGGCGCCGCAGACGGCGGAAATGTCCTGGTCGTAGCGTTTGGAGACCTTGTAGGTCCGGAACAGGGTGGACGGGCCCGGTCGCCGGAAGCGCACCGCGGCCAGGATCTCGCCGGTCCTGCAGGCCGTCTTGCGATAGTCCAGAAAGAAGTCGTCCAGCGCCACCGTGCGCAATCCCTCCCCGCCGACCAGATCCACCTCCGCGCCAAGCGCCAGCAAGGGCGGCGGCGTGTCGCCGATCGGCGAGGCATTGGCGACATTGCCGCAAACCGTGCCCACGTTCCTGATCTGCCGCGAGCCGATGCGGCGCACGAGGGTGGCGAAGGACGGATAGTCCCGGTCCAGGATCTCAAGCGTATCGGTATAGGTCACCGCCGCACCGAACCTGATCGTGTCGTCGTCGACGGTGATCGCCTTCAATTCGGCAATCCCGCCCAGCGACACCACCACGTCCATCATCGTGTGCTGCTTGGTCACGACCAGACCCTGGTCGGTGCCGCCCGCCAGCAGATGGCCCCCGGGCTCGCGGGCCAGGATGTCGGCCAGTTCCGTAAGGGTGCGCGGCACGTAGAGCCGCCGGCCGTCCGATTCGGCGACCACCCCGGCGCGGCCGCCCAGCGCATCCAGCCGGGCGGCGATCTTCGCCTCGTCGCGGGTGAAACAGTCGTTGGCCACGCTTCCCACCCGGCTGCAGGCATCGACGATGGGTCGATATCCCGTACAGCGGCAGAGGTTGCCGGCCAGCATGTCGTGGATGGTCTCCTCGTCCACCGCCTCGCCCGAGTGGTGCCAGGCGAACATGGCCATCACGAAGCCCGGCGTGCAGAACCCGCACTGGCTGCCATGCAGCTCCACCAAAGCCTGCTGCACCGGATGCAGGGTGCCGTCCGGCTCCGCCAGCCCTTCCACCGTCAGCACCAGTTTGCCGTCCAGCTGGCCGACCAGGGCGATGCAGGAATTGATAGCCCGGTAACGCATCCGCCCGTCGACGCTTTCGCCCAGGACCACCGTGCAGGCGCCGCAATCACCCTCCGCGCAGCCCTCCTTGGTGCCGGTGGCATGTTCCTCGGTTCGCAGGTACTGGAGAACGGTCAGGTTCGGCTCCGGGTTGCCGATCACCCGCTCGGCGCCGTTCAACAGGAAATGGATCTCCGCGGTCATGGCCGGCGTCAGCTGCCTCTGTAGGTGGCGTAGCTCCAGGGCGAGGCCAGCAGCGGCACGTGATAATGGCTCTCCGTATCGGCCAGCGACACCCGGATCGGCACTTCGTCGAGAAAGGGCGGATCGCTGATCGGCTCGCCGACGGCCCGGAAGTAGTCGCCCACATGGAAGACCAGCTCGTAGGTGCCGACCGTGAAATCCCCGCCCTCCAGCAGTGGCTCGTCCGTGCGGCCGTCATCGTTCGTGACGACCGACTTCAGGAGGCTTCGCCCGTCCGGCTCCAGCCGGTAAAACTCGATCTTCATTCCCGCGCCCGGCATGCCGCGCGCGGTGTCGAGCACATGTGTCGTCAAAAGCCCCATTCCCGGCCTTTCGGTGGTGCTGCGGATCCGCCGTCTCAAGGCCCGCTCATGGCGGGCAACTGAGGATGATACACCCGATGCGGCCCGACGGGAACGCAGGTTGGCCGCTAGGGCGTCAGCGCCATGGAGAGGGCCGCACCGCCCCAGAGCGCCACTCCGTAGAGAATATGAGCCGCCAGGGCGCCGTAGCGCGGCACCACCGGGTTTGGCGCCTTCGATCCCATGACGCCAACGCCCAGCGCCGGCTGCATCACGAACCAAGGGATGACAACCGACAGCAGGCCGAAGACGAAACCGTTCAAAAGGGTCGGCATGCCGCCCGGCAGCATGACCACGATCCCCAGATAGACCAGCCCATAGACCAAACCGATCAGGTAATGCATGACCCATCCGATGACCGCCTCGTTGGCGACCGGTTCGGCGTCGGCGATCGCCGCGTGGACGAACCGTCCCCGCGGCATGTGGGCAAACCAGCGCCCGACGATGCCCCAGTTGGTCGGCGGAATGCCGACGACGCGATGCAGCAGACGCTGCCAGAGATCCAAAACGATCGTCGCGAAAACGCCCGCCACCACCGCATGCGCAACAAAGCCGTCCATGGCCGCACCCCCCTGCCAGATCGGCGACGCAGTCCTTTGACGACCGCGCCATCTTCACGCGATCCTAACCGATTCCTTGCATTTCTGTTGCAAATCGCGGCCTGGACGGACAGAAATGAGAGGTTCGGGGCCTTGTTGCGGGGTGGGAACATGAGCGGACAGAAGATCCTGGTGGTCGATGTCGGCGGCAACAACGTGAAGATCATGGGCAGCGAGGAGCTGGCCAAACGCAAAACGCCGTCGGGGCCCGAACTGACCCCGAAGAAGCTGGTCGCCGCCGTGAGCGCCCTGGCCGACGGGATCGAGTACGACCACATCACCATCGGCCTGCCCCTGCCGGTGGTTCGCAACCTCCCGACGCTGGAACCGCACAACCTGGGATCGGGCTGGCTGGGCTTCGATTTCCAGGCTGCGTTCGGCAAACCCACAAAGGTCGTCAACGACGCGCTGATGCAGGCGATGGGCAGCTACCAGGACGGCACCATGCTGTTCATCGGGCTGGGAACCGGTCTAGGCGCCGCCCTGGTGATCGACGGCATGCCGGCGCCGCTGGAACTGGCGCACATGCCCTACAAGGCCGGCAAGACCTACGAGGACTATGTCGGCCGGCGCGGGCTGAGGCGCATGGGCCGCAAGCGATGGCAGCGCGCCGTGTTCGACGTGATCGAAGTCCTGCGCGCGGGCATGGTCGCCGACCACGTGGTGATCGGCGGCGGCAACGCCAAAAGGCTGGATAGGCTGCCGCCCCATTGCCGCCTGGGCCACAACGACAACGCGTTCCTGGGCGGGTTCCGGATGTGGGACCCGGGCTTTTCCGGCATGGCCCCGGTGATTTCCGAAACACCCTCGGCCGCGACGTAAACAAATCCCCTCGGGCCGGACGCGCGATTGTCACCGGCGCCGGTCACGGGACCGGCCGGGCCGTGGTCGAGCGCCCGTTGCGCGGCGGCCGGAAGGTGGCGATCACCGAACGATGCCGGAGGGCCGGTCCGTGGCCGGGGCAGATACTGCGATCGACGGCGGCATGACGCGCAAGATGATTCATGTGCGGACAGGCTGAACGCACCCGGTAACACATTGTCAAGGAATGAGCCGCCAGACTCCGCCCGGCGGATGACGCCTTTTGCTGTCCTGTGCGGGGAGTTCGCGGATGAGACCTGGTCACACCCTTGCCTTCGTCGTGCTGATATTGTCCTTGGCCGGCTGCGTGACATTGGACGGCTTTCTGGGCGAGTCCGAGACCGTTTCGGCACTGCGCGAAAAGGCCGCCGCAGGCGATCAGAACAGCCAATACCGACTGGGACTGCGCTACACGCAGGGCTACGGCGTCCGGGAGGACTACCTGGAGGCCGCCCGCTGGTTCGCAAAAAGTGCGAAACAAGGCCACCCGGATGCGGCCTACATGCTGGGCATCGCTCTCTATACGGGTCGCGGTGTGGAGCGCGACGCGTCCTATGCCGTGCCCTGGTTCACGGCCGCAGCGGACAATGGCCATATGCGGGCCCGCTACCAGCTTGGCGATGCCTTTGCGAACGGACGCGGCGTTAAGAAGGAACCGGCCTGGGCGCTGCGTTGGTTCGAATCCGCAGCCCGTATGGGGCATGGGCAGGCACAATTCTCCGCCGGCGTGCTCTACAGCGGGACGGAGGGCGTTCCGCGCGACGACATGCGCGCCTGGTTCTGGCTGACCCTCGCCGCCCAGGCGGAGCAACCGCTGGCCGGGGACGTTCGGCAGCGGTTGGCCGAAACGCTGGACAGGCAAGCTGTGGAGCAGGCCGAAAGGGCCGCAATGCGGTTTTCCGCACTGGAACAGGGCCAAGCGGACTCGCAAGCAACAATTGCCTTTGCACAGTCATCGCTGCGACTGCTGGGCTACGATCCGGGCACCGCCGATGGCCTCGCCGGGCCGGAAACGACAAGCGCCCTTGCGCGTTTCAGACGCGATCTGGGCCTGACGGCCTCCGGGCCCCTCACGCCCGGTGACCTCGACGCCCTCCGGGAACAAATCCGCACACGTCTGTGACGCGGCGCGTCCGGTAGGCGTTCAAGCAATCGTCTGCGGCCCCGGGAGTTCAGCCCCGGGGCCGCAGACGTCTTGCTATCAGGCCTCTATTGCACCGTCGTCGGCGACGGCTCCTCTTCCGTTACCGCACCGGGCTGCGCCTCCGGGGTATCCAGTCCCAGGAGTTCATTGACCCTGGCGACAACGGCGTCATCGATGGGTTTGTTTGCTGCCGCAGCAAGGCTCTCTGAAGCGTCCTGAGCGGCCTGCTCCAACGCCGCTTCGGTATCGGCGAGCTCTTCCTCGGCCCGTTTGAGATCATCGGCGGCCGTGGCAAGGGCCTCGGCCTCGGCAAGGTCCGCCGCCGCGACGTCCGCGGACGCCTGTGCCGTCTCCGCGGACGCGGCCGCAGCCTCTGCATCGGCCTCGGCCTTCGCAGCCGCCTCTACCAGCTCGGCATTGGTCGGGTCTGCTGCGGCGGCCTGTGCAGCGGCATCCGCCGCTTCGGCAAGGGCGTCCGCAAGGGCGGCGGCTTCCTGCGCCTCGGTTGCGGCATCCGCCTCTCGGTCACGCGCCTCCGCAAGCGCGGCCGTCAGATCTTCGACGTCCACGTCGCCAAGCTGCCCCCTCAAGTCTTCGATCTGGGTCGACAGTTCCGCCGCCTCGTCGGTCAGTTCCGTGGATGCCAGGATCGCCTCTTCATATGCGGCGATCAGACCGACCGCGGAGTTCGGAGAGGCATTAAGCCGCGCGTTGGCAGACGCGTGCGCTGCATTCAGCCTGCCCAGCTTGCCGGCGATGGAACGTTTGTCGTTGCCAAGGGATTCGCCGTCGCCTTCAGTCCTGAGACCCTCTTTGCGCGCGTGGCCCGGCGGCACGGCCTTCGCGAAATCGGACGCAGTTCCGCCACCGGACACGCCGCCTGAGCCGGCCCTGGACGACTTTCCGCCCTTGCCGCCGCCTTTGCCGCCACCGCCTTTCCCGCCGCCGTTACCACCGCCGTTACCACCGCCGCTGCCACCGCCTTTGCCGCCCTTGGCATAGGCGGATTTGGCGTCAACCGACAGATCCTCGACGGTCGCGCCTATGGGCAGCGCTGCCAGACAAAGGGCCATGCCCGCCGCAAGGGGTACCGACCACAGGCTCTTCGGGCTCCAGTGGGTCATCATCAATCTCCCGGTCGTCAGATAGGCTCTGCAACGTTTTTCGACCCCCGAAATACGACGAATTCCGCCCTCGCCCGCAAAATCTATCGTTTCGGGTTCGGCTAAAAAGCTTCCTAGTTTCAAATGGTTACCGACGGGTTAGCGCGCCGGGAGCCAGGGTTTGCCGGGTCTTGGCCAGTCTACGCGGGTGCCCGAACGAACATGCCACGCCATGGAGGCGCGGTATCATCAATGAATGGGAGAAAAACCGCCGGTGGCCACGACCCGGCAGCGACCGCCGTTCAGCTTTTGGCCTTCGATTTGCTCTTGGCCTTGGCCTTGTCGTCGTCCGCTGCCTTGCCCGCGGTCGCGGTCTCGTAGCGGATCTCTTCGGTTTCGGCGTCCACGCCGACCAGCGCCGCATCGTAGCCCCACAGGCGGCGGACATGCGCAAGCACCTCGTCGCGGTCGCGTTCCTCCAGCTGAACGCCGTCGCGCACGGTGTGCTGCAGCTTCAGGATCCGGTCGCCGCGCAGATCCACGTCGACCACCTGGATGTCCGGCTCGATCATGGAAATGTCGTAGCTGTGGGCAAGGGACTCGCGGACCTTCTGATAGCCGCGCTCATCATGGATGCCGCCGACGGTGTAATGGGTGTCCTCGGAGTCGTCGTCCAGCACGAACAGCCGCATGTCGCGGATCAGCCGCGGGCTGAGGAACTGCCTGATGAAACTCTCGTCGCGGTAGTTTGCCCAGGCGTCCTTCAGGGTGCCGCGCCAGTCGCCGTTGCCGGCAATCTCCGGGACCCATTCGCGGTCTTCGTCCTCGGGCTCGGTACAGATGCGGCGGATGTCCTGCATCATCGCGAAACCCAGGGCGTAGGGATTGATTCCGCCATAGCGGGGATCGTCGTAATCGGGCTGGAACAGGACGCTGGAATGGCTGTGCAGGATCTCCAGAAACGCGCCGTCGGTGATCCGCCCCTGCTTGTGCAGTTCGGTCATGATGTAATGATGCACGAAGGTGGCGCAGCCTTCGTTCATCACCTTGGTCTGCTTCTGCGGATAAAAATACTGGGAGATGTTCCGCACGATGCGCAGCATCTCGCGCTGCCAGGGCTCCAGCGCCGGGCTGTTCTTCTCCATGAAATAGAGGATGTTCTCTTCCGGCAGCTTGAGGTCCTTCTTGCGCAGCGCCAGCTTTGCGGCCTCTTCGCACTCCTCCTCGCCGTCGGCGCTGGTCGGCACCGTGCGCCAGAGGTCGTTGAACGTGGTTTCCTCGTGCTCGATCCGGGCGCGCTCCTTCTCCAGCGCCTCGCGCAGGCTGAGACGGACTTGCCGGCGATAACGGAGACGCCCTGGTCCATCAATGCGTGGGCGCTGTCCAGGATCTCTTCGACCGCCTCGTCGCCGTAGCGCTCCGAGCATTTGGCGATATAGCCCTTGGCAAACTCCAGATAGTCGAGGATCCCCTCGGCGTCCGACCACTGGAGGAACAGGTAGTTATTCTTGAAGAAGTGATTGTGCCCGAAGGCGGCATGCGCCATGACCAGCGCCTGCATCGCCATCGTGTTCTCTTCCATGTTGTAGCTGATGCACGGATTGGAATTGATGACGATCTCGTAGGCCAGGCCGGAATAGCCCTTGCGGTACATCTGCTCGTCCCGCACGAAGCGCTTGCCGAACGACCAATGTTTGTACATCAGCGGCATGCCGTGCGACGAATAGGCATCCAGCATCTGCTCGGCGGAAATGATCTCGATCTGGTTGGGGTAGATGTTCAGACCCAGATCGTTGAGCGCAATGTCGGCGATCGCATCGTGGGTCCGCTGCAGGGTCTCGAAGTCCCAATCCGACTCTTCGAAGAGATATGCGGAGGCCGGCTTAGGCGCCTCCTTTCCCTCCGATAGCGTGCCTGTGCCGTGCATGACTATCCGCTTTGTGTGGAAAACAGTTCGCGAAACACCGGGTAGATATCGCCGGGGCCGGCGATGCGCTTCATTTCGAAGTTCGGCCAGTTATCACTGACCGTCCTGTAACTTCTCCACAAAGCGGCGCCGTTCTCGGGATTTCCAAACAGACTGGTCTCTCTTTCATCCAAGATCTCGACGTAGGCGTAATACTGGCACAACGGCATGAGCACGTCGTTCAACAATGTGATGCACTTGTTGCTGTCGCCCGAGAAATTGTCGCCGTCGGAAGCCTGGGCGCCGTAGATGTTCCAGTCCTTGGTCGGATACCGGGCCTCGATGACCGTCTTCATCTCCTCCAGGGCCGTACTGACGACCGTGCCGCCGCTTTCGCGGCTGTAGAAGAAGGTCTCCTCGTCGACCACCTGCGCCTGGTGGGTATGGCGGATAAACACCACCTCGATGCGCTCGTAGCGGCGTTGCAGGAACAGGTGCAGCAGCATGAAGAACCGCTTGGCAAGGTCCTTCTCACGCTCGCCCATGGAACCCGATACGTCCATCAGACAGAACATGACCGCGTTGGTGTTTGGCTCCGGATGCGGCTGAAAGCTGGTATAGCGGACGTCGATCGGATCGATGAAAGCAACCGCGCGCCGCTTGCGCTCGAGGCCCTCCAGCCGCCGCTTCAGCTCGGCAAGACGCTCGGCGTCGGCGGGGGAGTTCTTTTCCTCCAGGGCGCGGATTTCCTCGATCAGCGCGTCGACCTGACCCTTGCCGGGCCGCCGCAATGCCAGCCGCCGGCCCAGGCTGTTGCGCATGGTCCGCATGACGTTGAGGTTGGCGGGCATGCCCGCAGTCGTATAGCCGGCGCGCCGCATCTTGTGGGTGGTGATTTCCCGAAGGCTGGTCTTCACCAGATCCGGCAGCGAAAGGTCCTCGAAGAACAGATCGAGGAACTCGTCGCGGGTCAGCGCGAACTGGAACTCGTCCTCGCCCTCGCCGCTGTCGGAGCCTTCCTTGCCGCGGCCCTTGCCGCCGCCGGGCTTTTCGATCCGGTCGCCGGTGACGAATTCCTTGTTGCCGGTGAAGACCCCGGAGCGCTGGCCACCGCTGCGCGAGTGGCGCAGGCGCGGTTCGTGGATCCCCTTCGAGGGGATCTTGATCTGTTCGCCCGAGGCAACGTCGCTGACGCTGCGGTCCTTGATCGACTTGTTGACGACCTCCTTGATCTGCGCGCGGGCCACCTCAGGAAGCGCTGGCGATTGCCAAGGCTTTTGTCCTTCGGGTTGAGCCGGCGATCGATGAAGAAGCTCATCTCATATGCACGGGCTTTATGAACCGGCCTTGTTGACGCGCATGTACCATTCGACCAGGCGCCGAACCTGCCGTTCGGTGTAGCCGCGGTCGATCATGCGGGCCACGAACTCGGTATGCTGCTTGTCGATCTGGCTGTCCTTCTTGGTGCCGAAGCTGATCACCGGCAGCAGCTCCTCGACTTGGCTGAACATCCGCCTTTCGATCACTTCGCGCAGCTTCTCGTAGGAGGTCCAGGCCGGGTTCTTGCCATCGTTATTGGCGCGGGCACGCAGCGCGAACTTGACCACCTCGTTGCGGAAGTCCTTGGGGTTGGCGATGCCGGCCGGCTTTTCGATCTTCGACAGTTCGGCGTCCAACACCTCGCGGTCGAAGATCTGGCCGGTGTCCGGATCCTTGAAGTCGTCTTCCTCGATCCAGGCATCCGCGTAGGCCAGATAGCGGTCGAACAGGTTCTGACCGTATTCGGTGTAGGATTCCAGGTACGCCTTCTGGATCTCGTGGCCGATGAACTCCGCATAGCGGGGCGCCAGTTCGGCCTTGATGAACTCCAGATACTTGTCCTCGGTTTCCTTGGGGAACTGCTCGCGCTTGACGGCGTGTTCCAGAATATACATCAGGTGGACCGGGTCGGCGGCCACCTCCTCGGTATCGTGGTTGAAGGTAGATGACAGGACCTTGAAGGCGAAGCGGGTGCTGACGCCGTCCATGCCCTCGTCGACGCCGGCGGCCTCGCGGTATTCCTGAACCGACTTGGCCTTGGGGTCGGTGTCCTTCAGGCTTTCGCCGTCATAGACCCGGAGCTTGGAATAGAGCGTGGAGTTCTCGTGCTCGCGCAGCCGGGTCAGGCAGGAGAACCTTGCCAGCATCGGCAGCACCTCGCGGGCGCAGGGCGCATCGCCCAGCTCGCTGTTGTCCAGCAGCTTCTGGTAGATCTGCGTCTCCTCGGTCGCCCGCAGGCAATAGGGGACCTTGACCACGCTGATCCGGTCGAGGAAGGCCTCGTTGTTCTTGTTGTTCTTGAACTGCTGCCATTCCGCCTCGTTGGAATGGGCCAGCACGATGCCTTGGAAGGGGAAAGCGCCGACGCTGTCGGTGCCCACATAGTTGCCTTCCTGGGTCGCCGTCAGCAGCGGGTGCAGCACCTTGACCGGCGCCTTGAACATTTCGACGAACTCCAGGAGGCCCTGGGTCGTGCGGTTCAGGCCGCCCGAATAGCTGTAGGCGTCGGGGTCGGACTGGCTGAAATGCTCCAGCTGACGGATGTCGACTTTGCCCACCAGGGCGGAAATATCCTGGTTGTTCTCGTCACCGGGTTCGGTCTTCGCAACGCAGATCTGCCGCAGCTTCGACGGCCGCAGGCCCACCACGGTGAACTTGGAGACGTCGCCGTCGAACTCGTCGATCCGTTTCATCGTCCAAGGCGACGCCAGCCCCGTGAGGCGGCGGCGCGGCACCCCGTACTTGTCCTCAAGCAGGTCGCCGGTGCGGTCCGGGTCGAACAGGCCCAGCGGCGATTCGAACAGCGGGCTGATCTGGTCGCCGGCCTTCAGCACGTAGATCGGCTGAAGCTCCATGAGTTTCTTCAGGCGTTCGGCGATCGAGGATTTGCCGCCGCCGACGGGTCCCAGCAGGTAGAGGATCTGCTTGCGCTCTTCCAGTCCCTGCGCGGCATAGCGGAAGAAGTCCACGATCCGCTCGATCGTGTCTTCCATGCCGTAGAAGTCCTGGAAGGCGGGATAGCGTTTGATCGTCCGGTTGAGGAAGATCCGGCCCAGTCGGCTGTCCTTGCTGGTATCGATCAGTTCCGGTTCGCCGATTGCCGCGACCATGCGTTCTGCGGCGCTGGCATACATTTCCTTGTCTTCGCGACAGCCCAGCAGATAGTCCTGCAGGCTCATTTCTTCGTGACTGTCGCGGACGTGAAGTTCGGCGAAGCTAGACGACATTTCCATGGCCTGTTCCCGTCAATTCACCTGAGGTGCAATTTCTGATCTAACTATGAATGAATATAGTTAATGAGCCGTTTCCTGCCGGTCGAAAGTTCGTGATAGTCGTTTTTTTTACAAGCTGATGCCCGATTCCGAATGGTAGCACCACAGGCGCGAGAGGCCCGCACACTGCGGGCTTCAGCGTGGTCCCGTGGAGCCGATGAAAATTTTTGTAAAGAAGTGTCGCGGCCGCTCACGCAGCGCGATATCTGCAATCGCGGTTCGCGTATCCCGGGTCGAATCGTGCGACTCGGGACGAATTGACGGTTGTACAAGTCAAGCGGTCCGACCGCGACGAAGGCGCGATCGGACCCCCCTGCATTGTCCCCCACCCCCAACGGAAAGTGGGATTTCGGCGGATTATTCAGCCGCGACGGACGGCAATCCGGCAAGCGCCATGGCAAGCTCGCCTTCGTCGTAATCCTGGTCCAGCAGCTTGCCTTCGCGGTAGTCCATATAGGCCTGCATGTCGAAATGCCCGTGGCCGCACAGGTTGAACAGGATTGTGCGTCCCACGCCCTCTTCCCTGCACTTTACAGCCTCGTCGATCGCGCCTTTGACCGCGTGGTTGGCCTCGGGCGCCGGCAGAATGCCCTCCGTCTCGGCGAACTGGATGCCGGCGGCGAAGCACTGCCCCTGGTGGTAGGCGACCGCCTCGATCAGGTCGAGCTGCTTCAGATGGCTGACGATCGGCGCCATGCCGTGATACCTGAGGCCGCCGGCATGGAAACCGGGCGGCACGAAGGTCGAGCCCAGCGTGTGCATCTTGACCAGCAGCGTCAGGTGACCCGTGTCGCCGAAATCATAGGCATATTCGCCGCGGGTGAGCGTCGGACAGGCCGACGGTTCCACCGCGACGATCCGCATGTCGCCGCCGTCCCGCAGCTTGCGGCCCAGGAACGGCAGGCATATGCCGGCGAAGTTCGATCCCCCGCCCGTGCAGCCGACAATGACGTCGGGATAGTCGCCGGCCATGTCGAGCTGGATCAGCGCCTCTTCGCCGATCACGGTCTGGTGCAACAGCACGTGGTTCAGGACCGAACCGAGGGCGTATTTCGTATCGTCGCGCTGGGCGGCAAGTTCCACCGCCTCTGAAATGGCGATCCCCAGGCTGCCGGTGGAATCGGGGTGCTCGGCCAGAACCGCCCGGCCCGACTGGGTCTGGTCCGACGGCGAGGCAACGCAAGACGCGCCGTAGGCCTCCATGAAGGCGCGCCGATAGGGCTTCTGGTTGAAGCTGACCTTCACCATGAAGACCTCGACATCGATGCCGAACAGGGCGCCCGCGAAGGCCAGCGCCGAGCCCCATTGCCCGGCACCGGTCTCGGTGGTGATCTTCGTGATGCCCGCCTCCTTGTTGTAGAAGGCCTGGGCGACCGCGGTGTTGGGTTTGTGGCTGCCGGCCGGGCTGACGCCTTCGTACTTGTAATAGATCTTGGCCGGGGTCCCCAGCGCCGCTTCCAGCCGGTGGGCGCGGTAGAGCGGCGTCGGCCGCCACTGCCGGCAAATGTCGCGGACCGGCTCGGGGATGTCGATGTACCGTTCCTGGGTGACCTCCTGCATGATCAGCGAATCCGGGAACAACGGCGCCAGATCGGCCGGGCCGACCGGCTCTTTAGTGCCGGGATGCGGGACCGGCGGCAGCGGTTCGGGCAGGTCGGCCTGGATGTTGTACCAGGCCTTCGGCATGTCGGATTCGTCCAGCAGGTATTTCACGCGGTCAGACATCGACCCCTCCCTGAATGCTTGTTTGCGGCGCAGCTTAGCGCACTGGTTTGGCGCTAGGTTAGCATGGGTCAAACGCGATGGAACATGGCGCTTGCCCGTCGCTACGCTTCGCCGCCTTCGGGCCCCCAGAACACGGCCCAGGTCCGAAAATCGTCCGAGAAATCCTCGAACCGGTGCACCGCCCCGGCCGGCACGAAGATCACATCGCCCGGCTTGAACGGACGCCGCTGGTCGTCGCGCACGAAAGTCCCGGCGCCGGTTTCGACGATATAGAGCTCGTCCTGGTCGTGGGGCTGCTGCGGGTCTTCGCCGCGCGGCGCGTAGATGCCGACCCGCATCGTCCCGTGGCGGATCGGGTAGAAGTAGCGCTTGCCTTCCGGTTCGTTGGCGATGCTTTCCATGATATCCGGCAGCGACACCAGCCAGTCCTTCATTTGCATCCTCCCATTTTCGTTGCGTTCCCAGGGGTCGTAGGCGATGCCCTATGCCGCAGCGCGCAGCGTACTGGCAATGATGTAGGCGCCCAGCAAAAAAAGCGCGACGAAGAAAATGCGGCGAAACAACTGCTCCGAGAGGCCTTTCCGTACCCGTTGCCCGACCACCATCCCGACAACGGCCGGGACCAGCGCCGCCGCGGACAGCGTGCCGAGTTCGGCCGTCAGCAGGCTGTTTCCGTGCAGCGCGACGGCAAGGGCCAAGGTGGAAACCGTAAACAGCACCCCCATGGCCTGGATCAGCATGTCGCGCGACAGCCCTATGGCCTGAAGATACATGACGCCCGGGACGACGAACGAGCCGGTCATGCCGGTCAGAACGCCGTTGACCGCGCCCACCAGAGGACCGGCCCAAACCTGCTGCGGCGCCGACAGCGCGACGCGGAACCCGACAAGGCTGACCGCCGCATAGACGACCAGCAGCAGACCAAGAAGCGCCGACAGCAGGTTCAGATCGACCCGCGTCAACGCCGCCGAACCGGCCCAGACGGCCAACGCCGCCATCAGCAGAAACGGCCAGAGGCGGCGCAGGACGGCCCGCCCGTGCCCCCCGACCAGCGCCTGCCACAGATTGGTGGCAAAAGACGGCACCAACAGCAGGTTCATCGCCTCCGGCAACCCGAGGACCACCGTCAACAGCGCCAGGCTGATGGTCGGCAAGCCAAGGCCGATCACGCCCTTGACCGCGCCGGCGACCAGGAACGTCGCGGTGACCGCGAACAGGGTAACGGCATCGAACATCCGGCCAATCTATCGCCGGTCTGTGGTGGGTGGAAGTTCGCTCCGCCGCTGCAGCAGAACCGGAGCCGGCCGAGCCCTACCCGCCCCGCTGCGCGACGCCAGGGCCGGACAAAGCGGCATCCTCAGCCGGCAGCGGACTGCCACCGAGGGCCCGGCGAACCTTCTCCAACAATTCAGTCCGCCGATAGGGCTTGTTGACCAGGTCCGTTTCCGGATCGACCTCGTCGGCGCGCACGGCCGCGTTCTCGGTATAACCGGAGGTGTAGAGGATCTTGATCTGCGGGTACATTCCCTTTGCCAGCCGCGCAATCTCGACGCCGTTTTTCCCACCGGGCAGGACCACATCCGTGAACAGAAGGTCGATCAGCGGCCCGCCTTTGAGGATAGCCGCGGCTTCTTTGTGATCGCCCGCTTCAAGGACCTCGTAGCCCTGATTGCGCAGAATCCCGGTGGCGATCTCGCGCACCTGCGCATCGTCTTCGACCACCAGGATGCGCTCGGTCCCCGGCGCGAATGTGGATTCACCCCCTGCAGTCGTCCCTTCAACCGGCAGTCTGGATGCCCGAGGCAGGAAAAGCTCCGCCGTCGTTCCTTCGCCCGGAGTGCTGTCGATTGCGATATGCCCCTGTGATTGTCTGGCAAAGCCATAGACCATGCTGAGTCCGAGACCGCTCCCCTTGCCCACCTCCTTGGTGGTGAAGAAGGGTTCGAACGCCTTCTTCAGGGTCTCGGCCGGCATTCCCATGCCGTTGTCGCTGACCGTCACGGCCACGTAGTCACCGGGCGCGAGGTCTTCAAGCGAAGCCGGCAGGGTATTTCCAACCGTGACGTTGCGGGTCGCGATCGTCAGGACGCCCCCTTCCGGCATCGCGTCGCGCGCATTGAAGACAAGATTGATAAGCGCGTTCTCGAACTGGTTGGGGTCGATATAGGCCGGCCAGGGCTTCGCGCCGTGCCTGACCTTCAGATCGATCGTTTCCCCCAACGTGCGCCGCAGCATATCGGCAAGCCCGTCGATCAGATGACGGACGTCCGACGGAACGGGGAACAGAACCTGCTGGCGGGAGAAAGCCAGCAGTCTCTGCGTCAGGGATGCCCCCCGGTCCACCGCCCGGAGTATGGCGGCAGAGAGCCGCCGCGTCGTTTCGTCCCCGCGCGCGGCCTCCATTAGGCTTTCGGCATTGCCCAGAATTGTCGTCATGACGTTGTTGAAGTCGTGCGCCACGCCCCCCCCCGTGAGCTGCCCGACCGCCTCCAGCCGCTGTGAACGGAACAGCTGCTGTTCCAGCGCCTTGATGTCGGAGAGATCGGTGACGGAGCCGACGAATAGCTTGGCATCCTCCATCGGCATTTCGGCGACAACAAGGTGCATCGGAAACGTCTCGCCGTTCTTGCGCACGCCTGACAGTTCCCTGCCGGTGCCGGAAGCGCCGTCGCCATCGACTTTCGACAGGCTTTCCTGGGACCCACCGGCCTGGCTCCAGTCCGCCTCGGCGATCAGGTTCTTGATGTTGCGGCCCGCAACTTCGTCCTTGGAATATCCGAAGATCTCCTCGGCGGCGGAATTGCAGGTCTCGATGATGCCCGTATCGCTGAAGATGACATTTCCGACCGAGACATTCTCGAAGGCGGAGCGAAAACGGGCGTCGCTTTTCCGCTGCTCCTCCTCGGCCCGTCGCTGGCTGACGACCAGGTCGTCGATGGCGAAGAGCCATCTTCTGATCGACAGATAGCCGATCAGGACCACCGCCAGGACGAAGGCGACAAAGGCGATCGTATCGCGGGTCTCGTCCGCGGCGTTCTTCACCAACAGTTCGTCGTAGGTGATCGTATGCAGTCGTTCAAGCTGTGTCAGGATCGTCGCAAGCGACTTGAGAACCTCGAAGGCGCCCAGGGAAACCGGGTTGGAGGCGGGCAATGCCTCGATCTCCGTGGCAAGATCGCGGGACCGCTGCTTCAACCGCACGGCGATGCCGTCGAACCTTGGATCGGCGAAACGTTCTTGGATCTCCAACACCTCGCCGATCCTCTGCTGAACGACATGTGACGACGCAGACAGGCTGTCTTCGTGCGCATAGTTCCACAGACTGATCTCAGGATCGCTCTCGTGGCCGGGCCGTCGGGCGTTTAAAATGCTCAGGAGGTGGCCAATTTCTTCGCGTGCCGATGCACTTTTGAAGGCGCTCGCCAGATGGAAGTCATTGATGGCGTCCCGCGAGCGCGCCGAACGGTCCTTGTTCCAAAGGACAAACCCCGTCGTGGCAAGACCAAGCAAAGCGACCAGCAAAACCAGCAGTGCAGTGCTGCGGCGAACGACGTGAGGCCAGGGTGCGGGGTTGGTGGCTGGCATGTCTATTCCTGCGCCAAAAGACCGAGGGAACCCGCCACCTGCCGCAGCTGCTCGAAGTCGGTCACCCCGGCGGGAACGAAACTTTTCGCGCCCATCTTTGACAGTATGTCCCGATGCTGCCGATTGCCGTACTCCAGCATCAGATAGGCATCGCGCAGCCGCGTTTGAAGCTCCTCAGAAAGCCGGTCGCTCACCGCCCAGACATAGTCCGGGTATGGTGGCGTCTCCCAAACGACCTGCAGCTCGCCTTCGGTCAGCCGTCCATCGCGGTGCATCGTCCTATAGATCTCGGAATTGACAGCACCGAGGTCGGAGGCCCCGTCACGCGTTTCATAGATTGTTCTGTCGTGAGCGCCCGAGTACCGAACCTCGCCGAAGTGGGTTTCCGGCTCGATCCCTTTTTCGGTGGCCAGGAAATGGCGCGGCATCAGGTGACCCGAGGTCGATAGACGCGAACCAAATGTCATGACCTTGCCGGCCAGCTCGGCACACATGAGATTGGCGCAGTCCGCCAAAGGTCCGTCGGTTTTCACGACGAAGTAGGTGGTGAACCGGGCATCGACATCGCGCATGACCAGGGGCCGGGCCCTGTGATCGATTTGTGCCCTGATATAAGGTCAAGCTGCCGAAATAGGCCAGGTCCACCTCCTGCCGCCCGAACCTGCCCAGAAGGTCGTCATAGGAATCGGGCACGACGAGTTGAAGGCCCAAACCAGTCTGACGGGAGATGTGTTCGAGCAAAGGCGAATACCGCCGCTCGAGTACCGCTGAATCAACGTCAGGCAACACGCCAACCCTTATGACCTTGACCTCGTCTCGCGCCTCAAACCCGGTCGATGGCATGAAAACGGCTGCGGCCGCGGCCGCAGCGGCAACGACAGAAATCGCGATCAGCGTTTTGCCCGCACTCACTTCCAATCGCCCCAAGCCAATGGCCTCCATGCTGATGGGGCCAACAACATTATCAAAATCAAATCTGGGTCCGACAAAGTCAAATGCCACTTTGTAAAGAAGTTAATAATAGGTCCGGCTTCGAACGGCTTGAATGCCGGTGCGGCTTCTCGGGCTGGGGCCGCCCGGACCGGCGGCGGCAGGCCGCGAGCTTTCCTGTTTCGGCTTTGCTAGTCGCGCGTCAGCAGGCCCAGGGCGATTGCAGCCTCCAGCAGCGGCTCGAATTCCTGCCAGCCGACTGGAACAAACGCCCGCGCGCCCATGCCGGTCAGTATCCTCTCCTCGTCCTGGTTCGAGGCATCCAGACTCAAGAAGGCATCGCGCAGCCGGGTTCGCAGCTCTTCCGTGAGCCGGTCGCTGACCGCCCAGACGTTGTCGGGATAGGGCGGCGTCTCCCACAAAATCTGCAACTCGCCTCGGGCCAGCCGGCCATCGCGCTGCATCATCCGATATATCTCGGCATTGACCACCCCAATGTCGGCGTCTCCATCGCGGGTTTGATAGATAGTTCGATCGTGCGCACCAGAGTATCAAACCTCGCCGAACAGGGCCTCGGGGTCGACCCCTTTTTCCGTGTTGAGGAAGTGTCGGGGCATCAGATGGCCCGACGTGGACAGCCGTGAGCCGAAGGTAAAGACTTTGCCCGCCAGTTCAGGACAATCGAGATTGAAACAGTCCCGCAGGGCGCCGTCCCCTTTGACGACGAAGTAGCTCGTGAACCTGACATCGACGTCGCGCATCACAAGCGGCACGGCATTGTGATCTATATGCGCTTTGACGAAGGTAAAGCCGCCGAAATAGGCAAGCTCTATTTCCTGCTTGGCGAATCTCCGGAGCAGATCGGCATAGGAATCGGGAAAGACAAGCTCGAAGGCCAACCCCGTTTGCCGCCCCAAGTGCTCGAGCAGGGGCAGATGGCGACGGTTCAGGTCCGCAACATCCTCGTCGGGGATAACACCGACCCGAATGCGCGTCACATCGGACTGCGCCCCCAGCGGGAACGACACGAACCGCTCGCCGACGACCAGCGCGACAGCGATCGACAGTAGGACCGCGATCAAGACGGTTCTTTTTCTTCTCATCCCTTAGTGCCTCGTCGGACGGCTCTTATCGGCCGTCGCATCAACACCATAGGTCCAACGGGATGACACAACGTTAACAACTAGAACGGATGCTGGCGCCGTCCACATTGCGGGACATGCTTGGTGAATCGGCTGTTAACCCTTTTCCGTTCCGGCGTGACAAGAACCGTGATCCCCACCGCCAAATCGGGCATAAAGCGCCGGTTCGAACCAATAACCGCCCGAAGAGCGTCCGCGTCCATGCCCAGCCTCGATATTGCCGTCTTCGACGTTGGCCGCGTCCTGATCGAATGGGACAGGATGGCGCTCTACCGTCGCCTGTTGGGGTCGGACGCGGCGGCCGCCGATTTCCTGGCCACGGTCTGCACCGAGGCCTGGAACGTGAAGTTCGACCTGGGCATCGGCTACGCCGAAAACATCGCCGCACTGGTGGCGGAATTCCCGCAGCACGAGGCGCTGATCCGCGCCTATGACGAGAACTGGATGGAAATGGTGCCTGACGCCATTCACGGGACGATCGACATCCTAGCGGATCTGAAGGCGCGCAACGTTCCGCTTTATGCGATCACGAATTTCTCCGCCGAAAAGTTCGAACTGGTGAAACGGCGGTTCGACTGGTTCGGCCATTTCATCGATATCGTCGTTTCGGGCGAAGAGCGGGTCATCAAGCCGGATCCGACGATTTACCACCTCCTCTTGGAACGCAACCGGCTGGATGCGGGCGACACGATCTTTGTCGACGACAGCCGGGCCAATGTGGAGGGCGCCCATGCCGTCGGCATGCATGCCGTCCAATTTGTCGGACCCGAACGCCTGAGGTCCGACCTGCGGGACGTCGGACTTTTGTGATGCGGCCATGGCTGGTCTTTGCGAAACCGCTCTTTACCAACCGGTCAAAGAATTCCTGCAAGCCCAGGGCTATGCGGTAAAGGGTGAGATCGGCGCCTGCGACCTGGTAGCGGTGCGCGGCGAAGAGCCGCCGGTCGTCGTCGAACTGAAGGCCACCTTCAGCCTGGCCCTGCTGCTGCAGGCGGTGGATCGGCTGGCGGTCTCGGATACGGTCTATCTGGCCTTTGCGGACCCTGGACCGCGGTCGCTATGGCGGCGCGAGCGGCGGCGTATCTGCAAGCTCTGCCGCTTGCTGGGGCTCGGGCTCCTGCTGGTCCGTCTGCGTGGGACCGAAGCAACGGTCGAACCGGTCCTGGACCCTGCGGTCTACCAACCGCGACGGAACAAACGACGGCAAACACGCCTGTTGAAGGAATTCTTCGAACGCATCGGCGACCCAATGCCGGGCGGAAGCACAGGCCGGCCAGTGATCACCGCCTACCGCCAAGCCGCCCTTGCCTGCGCCGACGCCATCGCCCGCGAAGGGCCGCTGCCGCTGGCCCGGCTGCGCGAAGCCGGCGTCGGGGACGCGGCGAAGATCATGCAGCGCAATGTCTACGGCTGGTTCGACCGGGTCGGCCGCGGCACCTACGCGCTGTCGCCGAAGGGGAGCCATGCGCTGGAGGCCTTCGCCGATGCCGTTGCCGTATTGCGCAAGCGGCAATAGCGCGGCTCACGCGCCGGCGCAGACCGGCGGCTTCCTGTTCGCCCAGGGGCGCGCATCTTCCAACTGCGCCGCCAACCGCAACAACGTCGCCTCGTCGCCGTACCGCCCGGCGAACTGGATGCCGACCGGCAACCCGTCGTCGGTCCATTCCAGGGGTACGGACATGGCAGGCTGACCGGTCAGGTTGAACAGCGGCGTAAAGGGAATGAAGTCGAAGATCCGCCTCGCGGTCGGGTCGATACCGTGCAGCGCCTTGGTCAGCATCGCCAGATCGAAACGCACCAAAAACTTCTGCAGCAGGGCGGTGGCGCCCTTCGCCCGCACCGACCCGGTCAGAATCGGCGGCTGCCCCAGTGTCGGCGTCATCAGAACGTCGTGGTCCTGAAGGAAGGCATGGCATGTCGGCGCCAGGGCGCGCAATGTCGACATGGCGTCGACATAGGCATCGGCCCGGTGCCGGGTGCCGACCAACGCCAACAGCCAGGTCTCCGTCTCGAAATCGCGGTGGCTGGCCATTCGTCCCACCGCCTCCTCGCTTGCCCGGATGTTGACGGCGGTTCCTGCGGCGACGATCAACAGGAACGCATCCAACACCCGCCGGCGATCGAACTGGGGCCGCGCCGGTTTCACCTCGTGGCCCAGCGACCGCATCAGGTCCACGGCCCGCTCCAATGCGGCGACGCATTCGGGATCGACCAATTCGCCCAGCAAGGGCTCGGCCGTATAGGCAATTCTCAGCCTGCCCGGCGGGGTTCCGACCTCGTCCAGGAACGGGCGTTCGGGGGGCGGCGCATAATAGACGGCGGCCGGTTCGGGCCCGGCCAGCGCATCCAGCATGGCCGCGCAGTCTCTCACCGACCGCGTCAACACATGGCCCACCGAGGCGCCGAGCCAGGTGTCCGTGTCGTATGGTCCCGTGGGCGTGCGTGCGCGCGTGGGTTTCAGGCCGAAAAGCGAGCAGCATGATGCCGGGATCCGAATCGAACCACCGCCGTCGCTGGCCTGGGCCATCGGCACGATCCGTGCGGCAACGGCGGCGCCCGCACCGCCGCTGGATCCGCCCGGGGTCCTGGCCAGATCCCAGGGATTGTTCGTCGGCCCGAATGCCTCGGGCTCGGTGATGGGGGCGAGCCCGAATTCCGGCACGTTGGTCTTGCCGACGGTGATCAGGCCGGCCCGCCGGGTCCGGATCGTCATCTCGGAATCGTAGTCCGGCACGTAATCCCGGAAGAACCGGCTGCCGTTGGTCAGGCGGGTGCCAGTGGATGCGTAGAACAGGTCCTTCATCAGGTAGGGCACGCCGGCGAACGGCCCTTGAACCGGAGCCGCGGCGCCGGCCCGGGCCTCTTCGTACATGGGCGTGATGACCGCGTTCAAAACGGGATTGAGCGCCTCGATGCGGGCGATCGCCTCCTCGACCAGTTCCGACGGCGAAACCTCCCCGTCCCGCACCATCGCGGCCAACCCTGTCGCGTCGAGTTCCGTGTATTCGGTAAAGCCAGTCATACCACTCTGTTAACAATGACCTGCTAGACTCCACAGGGCACAAACCAATACGTGTCCTGTGGACGGCGCTGTACGACTCACGCTATGATGATACCGTAGTCTCTATGTGACGTTGGGGTTCCAGTGGACATCGACTTTTCGAATCTAAAGGTGTTGATCGTCGATGACGACCCGTTCATGCGGATCATCGTCGTCTCGGTCCTTGAAAGCCTCGGAGTCGCCGAGGTCAACATCTGCAGCGACGGCGCCGGCGCGTTTGCCGAGACGGTGCGTTTCGGACCCGATCTTCTGATCATCGATCACGCAATGCAGCCGATGACGGGAATGGCCCTGGCCGAGCGGATCCGGCGCGGGCCGACCAGCCCCTACCGGCGTATTCCGATCATCATGATCACGGCCTATGCCGACGAGGAGATGGAGGCCAGGGCGCGCAACGCGGGGATCGACGAGTTTCTGGGCAAGCCGATCACCCCGGAGGGCCTGCTGTCGGCAATCGAAGGGGCGATGGACCCGCGGCGTTCGTTTATCGAATCGCCCAACTATGTCGGCCCGAACCGGCGCCGAAAACGCACGCCCTATTCCGGCGGCGAACGGCGCGACCGGTTGCGCGTGGTCGGCGAATAGCCCGCCCAGACCGGAGCTACAGCGCTTCCGGCAGCACCGCTTCCACCGCACGCCGAAGCTTGCCCGATTGCGGCTTCGTGGTGGAGGCGAACCAGTTCACAGCCCTGCCGTCGGGCGCAATGAGGATCTTGTAGAAGTTCCAGCGCGGCTTGGACATAGCGCCAAGCTCGTCCGCGGCCCAGCGATAGAACGGATGCGCGTCGGCGCCCTTGACCGCGACCTTTTCGGTCATCGGAAAGTCGATTGCATAGTTGACGGTGCAAAAGGCCTTGATTTCCGCAGCCGTGCCCGGCTCCTGTCCGCCGAAGTCATTCGACGGCACGCCCAGCACGACCAGACCGCGGTCGCGGTACTCCTCCCACAAGGCCTGTAGGCCTTCATACTGGCTGGTGAAACCGCAGAACGACGCCGTGTTGACGACCAGAATGGCCCGGCCCCGGAACTGGCTGAGCGGCAGCGGGCCGCCGTCTATCGACGTAAAGTCGAACTCGTGGGCCGAAGACGCCATCGCTGCCGCGGAGATTCCCATCATGATCGATACCCCGATAACGGCACCGCGCAAACAATGCGCCAGTGCCTAAATTGCCCGTATCATCGCCGCCGCGGTTCCTTCAGACCTGCATTGTTCCAGTCGCATCACGACCAATTTACGCAGACCGGCCTGCGGCCGATCACCGATCCCTGCTAAAACAGGCAGACGATGCAGCTCTTTCCGGCCCTGCAACCGACGGTTTGCGCCCTGACCATCTGCCTGTGGGCGGTATGGTGCCAGCCTGCGCTCGGCGGCGCCAGACCGGCGGACGTGCCCGGCTGGGAAGGCGCACGCTGGGGAATGACCGAGGCCGAGCTGGACGCGGCGCTGGGGCCGCGGCTTGACCGGCTGCCTGGCCGCTGGGAATACGGCAACGCCTATGCGACCCGCGCCATCCACGAGGCCAGAGTGGGAGACTTGCGCTTTCGCGCCTTCTTCCAGATGCAGGACGGGACCGAGGCCCTGCAGCAGGTCCTGCTGGAACGCCGGCGCGAGGACTCCAACCGGTACCGGTTCGAAGACGTCAAGGCGACGCTGGAAGTCGCGTATGGTCCGGCGGACCGGTTTTGCCTGAGGCCGCGGCGACCGGGCCAGGAGCGCATTGCGGACATGACCTGGCGTTTCCCGACCACCACCATCCACGCCACGTTTTTCGACTTCCATTCCTTCGGCATCATGTTCAAGGATGCCCGGCTGCCGGTCGACACCTACCTGACCGACCGGGAGCGGCGTCGGGTTCACCGGCGGTCCCTCCCCAAGAAACTGCTGGTCCGATTCCACCCGTCCGAGCGGAACGACCTGGAGCCCAAGGGTGACTGTCTGGAGGTCCCGGAACCGGAGTGACGGGGCGTCGCGCCCAGTGTTCCGGGCATCGCAGGCACCCGAAGACACAACCAATGCGCGCGCCAGCCATGGGTGCGCAAGAACCTTGAGATTTCAGGCCCGAACCTGCCATATTCGCGCCATATGGCGGGAGAGTGAAGAGATGCTGCGATTGATTGTGATTGGGACGCTGGCACTGTGTTTCCTTGGCGCGGAGACCCTTGCGGCGTCGAACCCCGATGCGGTAGCGGTGATCATCGGCAACCGCAACTACGAGGGCCGTGTTCCGAACGTGGAATATGCCCACCGGGATGCCGATGCCGTCCGCAGCTACATCGTCGACATCCTGGGCTACGACGCGGACAACATCATCGATCTGCGCGATGCCACGAAGGCACAGCTTGAAACCACGTTCGGGAACTTCCAGTCGCACAAAGGCAAGCTGTGGCGTTATATCGACCCCGACGGCGGCTCGGATATCACCATCTTCTATTCGGGGCACGGCGTTCCCGGGCAGAGCGATGGACGCGGTTACCTGTTGCCCTCCAATGCCAATCCCGACACCGCGGAGCTGAACGGCTATCCCATCGACCTGTTGTACGAGAACCTTGGCAAGCTGCAGGCGCGTTCGGTCACCGTCATTCTGGATGCGTGTTTTTCCGGCGACAGCCCACAGGGCATGCTGATCCGTTCGGCCTCGCCGGTGTTCGTCAAGTCGGAGATGCCCCAGACCGCGCAGGGGATGACGGTCCTGACCGCGGCCAGCGGCAGCCAACTGGCCAGTTGGGACGACGAGGCCGGGCACGGCCTGTTCACCCGTCACCTTATGGACGCGGTCTACGGCGCCGGCGATGGGAACGGCGACGGCCGGATCACCGCCGGAGAGGTCAAAGAATACCTGGACAAGAAAATGACCCGTGCTGCCCGCCGGGAATTCGGGCGCGAGCAGGACGCCAGCCTGACCGGAAGCCCGGACGTGGTGCTGGCGGCCGCCACCGGCGGCAGCTTCCCCGAGCGCCGGGCATTGTCGGCCGCGCCGCGTCAGTCCCTGGCACCGAAGATCGCGCTGGAGCCGAGGGACACCACCATGTTCGTGGGCGCCGGGCGGGTGAACGTGCGCAGCGGCCCCGGCACCGAGTTCGACAAGGTCGGGACCCTGCCCCCCGGCACCGAGGTTTCGATTACCGGCAAGGTCAAAAACAAGAACTGGTAACAGATCGCGCTGGCCGGCGGCGCAGACGGCTACGTGTTCGGCAAGCCGTTGACCGAGCAGGCGCCCGGCGGGCCGACGCCGGCGGTTGGCACCTTCTCCGAGACCCGCCAGCCCGGACAGGCCTTCCGCGACTGCCCCTTCTGTCCCGAGATGGTGGCGCTGCCGGCAGGCAGTTTCTCCATGGGTTCGCCCGTGTCCGAGAGCGGCCGCCAGGACGACGAGGGACCGGTGCACATCGTGTCGATCCCGCGCCCGTTTGCGATCGGCAAGTACGAAGTGACGATGAGCGAGTTCTCGGCCTTCGTGAATCAGACCGGCTACAGCCCGGACGGCGCCTGCCATACCTGGACGGACGGCGAATGGAAAACGGATGCCGCCGTCTCCTGGCGGTCCCCCGGCTATCCGGTGGCCGCAACTCAGCCCGTCGTCTGCGTAAGCTGGAACGACGCCAAGGCCTATACCCGGTGGCTGAGCACGCAGACGGGCCAGTCCTACCGACTGCCGTCCGAGGCGGAGTGGGAATATGCCAGCCGGGCCGGCACCACGACGGTCCGCCACTGGGGCAACGACGTGAACCTGGGCTGCAGCTACGCCAACATCTCCGACCTGACGGCCAGGGACACCTATTCGGGCTGGACCACGGCGGAGTGCCGCGACGGCTACCTGAACACGGCGCCGGTCGGCAGCTACGGCCCCAATGCCTTCGGCCTGCACGACACGATGGGCAATGTTTTCGAATGGACCGAAGACTGCAAGCACGCCAACTATGCCGGCGCGCCGGCGGACGGCTCGGCCTGGACGGTGGGCGGCGACTGCAACGCGCGCGTGCTGCGGGGCGGGTCATGGTACGTGACTCCACCGACCACGCGGTCGGCGAACCGGGTCACCTATTCCAAGAAGCACCGCTATGATGTGGGCTTCCGCGTGGCACTGGACCTGCAGTAGCGGACGAATTGAAATCCACGATGGGATCGATCCGCACCCGTTCTACTGGGGCGGTGTTCAACTGACCGGCGCGGGGAGCTGATCTGCCGCCGCGTCAGTCCAGCGTCAGGACCATGGTAGCCTCGGAAATGTTGACGCTACGCCGAGTATAGCCGACGCAACCGGTTGAACCTGTCGCTTGCCGGCTATTCCTCCAGCGAGACCTTGACGCCCTCGGGCCCCGCCTTGAGCTGGAGCCCGGTCTTTCCGACCTCGGCGTTCAGCGCCACGCAGTTCGAGTTGGTCAGGGAAATACCCCCGATGCCCTTCACCACTGCGGCGCCGGTGGAGACGCCGGAATAGGTGCCTTCAAAATCCTTGAGATCGCCGAGATTGTAAACGGTGCCCTCGAATTCCGTTGCCGAGCCGCCGATGTCCAGGATCGACCCGCCGGACATCTTGAAATTGAACGTGCGCCCGTCTTCCAGGTTGACTGTGCCGTCGCCCCAACGCGCGCCGATGATGAGGCCGATGCTGGTCAACTCGGCCTTGAATGTGCCCGACTTGACCCACTCCATTTCGGCGCATTCCGGGTAGACGTCCGCCGCCTCCGCCGCCGGGGCGACGGCCAGGGTGGCCACCAATGCCGTCGCGATCAATCCTGCCTGCCTCATGACCCTCTCCTGCTTTGCATGTGATCCTGCGCGACTATAGGCAATCACACATCAGGGGCAATAGCTCTTTGATTTATAACAATTCGGGCCAATGTCCCGGCAGTCCTTGCTTGGCCCGCGTCCATTGGGCACACTGGCGCCGGGGATCGGACCGCTACTACTGGGAGGGCACGCATGCGCAGGGTGGCCTTTGTTCTTGCTGCCGCGTTTCTGTGGCCGGCGACGGCTTGGTCCGTTTCATTGGAAGATTTCAGCCTCAAGAACGGAAGGGACCTGGTGGATCTGTGCGCCGTGCCGGACGGCGATCCGCTGTACAACGAAGCGATGAGCTTTTGTTTCGGCTTCTTCAGCGGCGCCATGCATTTCCACAAGGCGCTGGTGCAGGGACCCAACATAGACCCATTGGTCTGTCCCGAGAGGCCGGTGTCGCGCGCGGAGGCGATCACGGTCTTTCTGGCCTGGGCGCAAGCCAACCCCACCTATCTGGAAGACGATGCAATCCAGGCGGCCATGCGGGCGGCGGTGGAGGAATGGCCGTGCGACGACACGGACGACGAGGCGGCGACGAAGTGACATGGGGGCGATGAGATGACGACGACGGCGAACCCCAGCGCAGGCCGGATGCGACGCAGTGCCTTGCCCTTGGTTCTCGCCGCCGGCCTGGCCCTGGCGAGCTGCGCAGGCGCAGACAGCGACACGGCAAAGCGCACCGGCGTCGGCACCGCAATCGGGGCGATCGGCGGGGTCGCGGTCGGCGCAGCAACTGGGAGTTATCTGACCGGCGCCGCCATCGGCGCCGGCGCGGGCGCGGCCGGCGGCTTCATCTACGATCAGTACAAGAAGTCGCAGAAAGACTAGCCGGGAACGAAGGCCGCGAGGAATTGCGCCACCGACGGGCGCCTGTCATGCTCGGCGCATGACGAAGGACGAAGACGACGCACTGTATGACGAGTTCGCCGCGCACTACCACCTGATCTACGAGGACTGGGATGCGGCGATCACCCGCCAGGGCACGGTTCTTTATCACCTGATCAGGGCGGAAGGGTTCGCGCCGCCGGCACGCATCCTGGACTGCACCTGCGGGGTCGGCACCCAGGCACTGGGCCTGGCGGGGCTGGGCTACAAGCTGTCCGGCAGCGACGTAAGCGCCCCCGCCATCAACCGTGCCCGAGCCGAGGCCGGCTGGCGCAACCTGGACGTAACGTTTCAGGTTTCCGATGTGCGGGGGCTTTCTGATAGCTTTCCGGACCCGTTCGATGTGGTGCTTTCGGCGGACAATGCCCTGCCCCACCTGCCGTCCGAGGACGACATTCTAAAAGCCCTGGCCGAAATGGCAGGCCGGCTGCGCCCCGGCGGACTGCTTGTCATCAGCATCCGGGACTACGACAACGCGGTCTTCGAACGCCCCGTCATCACGCAGCCGCGCTTTTTCAAGTCGTCCGGCTGCACCCGTTTCGTCCACCAGGTCTGGGAGTGGCTGGACGACCGCAGTTACAGGATGCACCTCTATCTGACCGAGGAGATCGACGAGGGGTGGGTCTGTCGGCACTTCGTCGGACGCTATCGGGCGGTCCTGCGGCTGGATCTGACGGACATGCTGAAGGTGGTTGGACTGGTCCGCGGGCGCTGGATCATGCCGTCTGACAGCGGCTTTCACCAGCCGATCCTGGTGGCGCACAAACCGGAGCGCGCCGGCCAGTGACGTAGGGAGTCCGTCCCGGCCGGCGCGTCGGCGACGTCGATCTGTTTGAGCCGATGCCTCAGTAGGCGTTCTGCCGGCTGAGCACGACAAGCGCGGTCTTGAGAACGATCTTGATGTCGAGCCACAGCGACCAGTTCTCGATATAGTACAGGTCGTGCTCGACGCGCTTGCGGATCTTCTCGTCGGTGTCGGTTTCGCCCCGCCAGCCATTGACCTGGGCCCAACCGGTGATGCCGGGCTTGACCTTGTGGCGCGCCGCGTAGTCGTCGACGATGTCCCAGTACGTGCGCTCGCCGACGCCGGCATGCACCGCATGCGGCGGCGGACCGACCAGTGACATCTCGCCGTGCAGCACGTTCAGAAGCTGCGGCAGTTCATCCAGGCTGGTAGCGCGCAGAATGCGCCCGATCCGCGTCACGCGCGGATCGTCGCGGGTGGCCAGCTTGCGGGCGGTGGCGTCGGTCTGGTCCACGTACATCGTGCGGAACTTGTAGACGCCGATCAGGTTGTTGTTGAACCCGTGCCGTTGCTGCCTGAAGAAGACCGGGCCCGGCGAATCGAGCTTGATGAGGAGCGCGACCAGCGCCATCACCGGCAGCGCCAGAAGCACCAGCAGCGGCGCCGCGACGCGGTCCTCCAGCGTCTTGACCACCGACGACCATCCCGAGATCGGGCGGTCGAAGACGTTCAGCATTGGAACGCCGGCCAGGAAGCTGTACCGGCCGCCTGCATGGTCGAAACCGGTGAAGTCGGGCGCCATGCGCACCTGCACCGGCAGCAGCGACAGGCGATGCGTGACGGCGTGCAGCCGCTCCTCGGCCTCCCAGGGCAGCGCGATCACCACCTCGTCGACTTCGTGGTTGCGGACCATCCGTTCCAGCACATCCAGATCGCCCAGCAGAGGATAGCCCTCCAGCATGCCGGGCGAGCGGCTGCCGCGTTCGTCGATGAAACCCATGACCCGGGTGTTGATGTTGCCGTGGTCCCTGATGTGCTGGGCCAGGCGCGACCCGTGCGGCCCGGCACCGATGATGACGGTGCGCGCCCTCAACAGCCCTTGCTTGGCCCAATGTGCGACCAGACCCACCAGAACCAGACGGTGCAAGACCAGCGCGCCGGTGACGGAAGCGATCCAGGTCGCAAACCAGATGCGGGAGTAGAGATCCGAGGTCTTGAGCCCGAACGCGATCAGCAACAGAAACCCGATCGTGGTGGCCCAGGCATACACCAGCGGCCGTACCGCATCGGTGCTGCTGAACAGACGGCGCTTGTTATAGGCATCGAAGTTCCGGAACGCGATCGCGGCGATGAACAACGCCAGCAGGATGGCAAGGAAGTAGTCATCCGAATTGGCGATGCCGTTCTCCAGCACCAGAACATGGGTCGAGACGACGCCCAGTGCGCCGATGATCACCATATCCAGCGCGCGGGAAAGCCCAAGCACGATCGGAAGAGATACCTGCTGCGATGGTTTCTTGCTGTCCTTTACGGCAGCAAAGCTGTCGACGTGGCTAACCATTCTTATTCTTCTTACCTCCGAGGACCCCAACCGCCGGCCCTGTTGATCCGGCGATACTCAGACCGATTTATTCGGTCCGTCTCTGTTTGCCCCCGTGTGCAATGCCAACGCTCTGAATGCACACATGCGTATGATTAGATAAAATTCTCAATAAATGCATAACAGCGTATGCTGCATACAATAATAACCAATATCGTTTCGAAATCCTTGCCGTTCAGCATCCCTTAAGCGGCTCTTCAGGACACTCACCGATGTCGCAAAACGAGGCGGCCGGCGTGCTTAAGCATCCGTTTACCGTGCCGCACGAACCCTGCCGCCGCGCAAAGCAAAGAACCGAACAAGGACGAACAAGGAAGCGTCAGAATGGCGACGGTTTTGGTGACGGGAGGCGCCGGGTATATCGGCAGCCACACTTGCAAGGCACTGGCGGCTGCGGGGCACCGCCCGGTGGTTTACGATAACTTAAGCAATGGCCACGCCTGGGCGGTGAAATGGGGTCCGCTGATCGAAGCGGACATCCTGGACCAGGCGGCGCTGGCCCAGACCATCGAGATCTACCGCCCCGATGCGGTCATCCATTTTGCCGGCTCGATCGAGGCGGGAGAGTCGGTGCGGGGTCCGGGCAAGTACCACGGCAACAATTCATTCGGCTCGCTGTCGCCGCTGAAGGTGCTGGTCGCATCCGGGGTTGGCCAGGTGGTGTTTTCCAGCACCGCGGCCGTCTACGGGACGCCCGAACAAACGCCGATCCCCGAGGACCATCCGCTGCTGCCGATCAATCCATACGGAAACAGCAAGCTGGCCGTCGAACGCATGCTGGCCGACTACGAGACCGCCCACGGAATCCGGTATGTGGCGCTGCGCTATTTCAATGCCGCCGGCGCCGATCCGGACGGCGAGATCGGCGAGGCCCACGACCCCGAGACCCATGTCATTCCCCTGGCGCTGAGGGCGGCACAGGATCCGGAAGCCGGTTTCACCATCTTCGGCACCGACTATCAAACTCCAGACGGCACCGCGGTGCGGGACTTCGTTCATGTGTCGGACTTGGCAGAGGCCCATGTGGCGGCGCTTGGCTTCCTGTCAGGCGCGGACCGTTCTGACTGCTTCAACATCGGCACCGGTGAGGGACACTCGGTATCCGAGATCGTCAAGGCCGTCCAAGAAACGACCCGCCGGCGCATGCAGCTGACCTTTGGTCCGCGCAGGCCTGGCGATCCCGCCATCCTGGTGGCCGATTCGGCAAAGGCCCGGCAGGTTCTGGGCTGGGAACCCCAGTTTCTCGACATCCAGGAGATCGTGGCCACCGCTCACGAATGGAACTCCAACGGCCTGCCCCGACAATCGCAGCACATGGCGGCGCGCCGCGACACGGCACCGCTTCGGCCCGCCAGCGACGCCGCCTGACCCGGCCATCGTTAAGCGATTGTTAGCCGGTCTCGACGTTTCATTGGCCCCTAGTCCTATCCCATCATGACGGAGAGCACGATGTCCGAAGTGGCGCTGCCAACCTCGCCGGTCCCCGGCGGCGCGGGCCAGGCGTTTCGGACGGCCATCAAGACGCTGTGCCGTTCGCTTGGGCTGAAGGTCCAGAGGTTCAATCCGCGCTACGACGAGACCATTTGGCTCGTCAAGCTGATGCAGCAGAACGGAATCGGCCTGGTCTTCGACGTCGGGGCCAGCACCGGCCAGTTCGGCGTCGATCTCCGGCGCGAGGGGTATGCCGGCCGGATCGTCTCCTTTGAGCCGCTGAGCCGATCGCATGACCGCCTGTCTCGGCTGACGGCCCGCGACCCCGACTGGCAGGTCGCGGCGCGCTGTGCCGTGGGCGCCAGCCCCGGAACCACCCGAATCAATATCGCCGGCAACGGCGACAGTTCCTCCATCCTCGGCATGCTGGACCGTCATCGCGACGGCCTGCCCGGCGTCGACTATGTCGACAGCGAAGAAGCCACGGTCACCACGCTGGACGCCTTTATCGACGAGTCCGGCCTGCGCTGTCGCGATGCTGCATTGAAACTGGACACTCAGGGTTTCGAAATGGAGGTCCTGAAGGGCGCGGAACGGCACATTCAGGACATGAAGCTGATTTATACGGAATTGTCGTTACAGCCGGTCTACGAGGGTGCGCCTGGGTTCCTGGAGCTGTACCAGCACCTGACCCAACGCGGTTTCACCTGCGTGTCGCTGATGCCCGCATTTGTGGACACCGTCAATTACGAGGTACTGCAGGTCAACGGCGCATTCTTGCGCAAATAACCGGCCGGTCAGCGCAGCAGCAGATACTGCACAATTCGACTGACCGAGATGACGGTCATGCCCGCCACCATCGCCCAGGCCACCTCGACCGGCCCGGCCATCGCGTTCAAGGTGAGCCATCCAAGACCCGAGAGCGTCGTGCCCAGCCCGGCCAGCGAAAAGAAAAGGTCGCGCCGAACCAGATCGCGGAACTGCAAAACCGCGCTGATCGGCGAACTCAGCGTCAGGATCACGTTGCCCAGCATCAAGACCATGAAGATGTCGTAGGCCTCGACGAAGCTCGGGCCAAACAGGCGTAGAATGTATTCCTCGACAAGGTAGACAGCCAGCAAGGCCAAGGCGCCGCATCCCGAGGTGATCAGGATCACGGGCTGCAACACCTGTTTTTGTTCTTTCGACCAGCTCATACCCAGTTTGGAGGAGATGAAGGGCGTCACCACGTTGTAGCTGATCAAGCCGACGATCTCGGCATTGCGCGACAGAAAGGCAGCCGCTGCGTAGCGGCCCACTTCGGCCGGCTCCGCGACCTGTCCCAAGAAAATGCGGTCAATGTGAAAGAAGACTTCGTAAACGAAGATCAGCGAGGTCATGCCGATCCCGAACGAGAGAATCCGGCCGGACGGCATGCGAACCCGGTTGGCATAGCGCCGGCCGGTCGCACCGGCATTCACGAAGGCACGCCGCAGATAC
>Ga0209783_1000037_pt1 | contig 74471 bp, 67 predicted proteins | sample WorMetfiPIANOSA1_FD_187395 | JGI IMG/M metagenome (GOLD analysis project Ga0209783, IMG submission 187395) | Marine gutless worms symbiont microbial communities from Max Planck institute for Marine Microbiology, Germany - Olavius filocauda... | ecosystem: Host-associated > Annelida > Digestive... | reverse complement strand
CTACATCGGCTTCTACAATGCGATGCGGCTACATTCGACGCTGGGATATCTCAGCCCGATTAATTATGAAAAAGAACAATTAAACAATGCTGCTTAAAACCGTGTCCGTTTTTACTGGACCACTACATGGTTCCCATTGGCTACCAGCGGGGTTGACTGCCGATTTCAAATGGTACACCTGAATGCGAAATGCGCTCAGCTAATCGTCACAGTAGGTTCTGTAAATCATCAGTCTAACAACTAAATTCCTAACCTGAGTACTACGATCATTATTCCTCTGTTTTCAGGATCTGTTGAAAACTGCATCATATTGGCAACAATCCGTGGTTCTAATATTTAGTGGTTGAAACTCTGGCGACTGAAAAAACTTTATATTTGCTAAATTTTTATGCAATAATGCCGATAGCCAATTTATGAATTCTTTCATCTACTAACCCGCCCTTGAGGAGATGGAAATGGGGTTGATAAGTTTTAATGCTTACCGGTGTAGTAAGAACCTGTTAATTCAGATCTTTCTCATACTTGCTGTTTTTAACCTTGCAAATGCACAGAATTCTCAGCGGGGTTTGTCGGTGGACCCAAGATCCAGTGCTTGGGGGAAATACCACGCCCTTATCGTCGGCATTAATGACTATTCAGAATGGCCACGGCTGCAAACGGCTGTGAAAGATGCAAGTGTCATCAGGGACATCTTGGTATCGCGTTATGGATTTGAAAAAAAGAACGTCATTCTTAGGACGGATAAGAAAGCCAGTCGTTACCAGGTTAACAGGGACCTTCGTTATTTAGCAACATCGATGGGCCCGAACGATAACTTACTTATCTATTACGCAGGCCACGGCCAGTTGGATGATATCACCGGGGATGGCTATTGGGTTCCCGCAGAAGGTAAATTGAAGGATCCCACCACCTGGATATCCAACGCCTATATAAAAGCGCTTCTGAGTTCTGAAAAGGTTAAAGCCAAGAATGTGGTAGTTATTGCAGACTCTTGTTACAGCGGATCAATGTTACGTGGTGGCCCTTCTTTAATGTCACTGGATGATCAGCGTTATCAGGAAAAACTTGCAAAGAAAGCGGCACTTCGATCTAGACAGGTGATCTCTTCAGGAGGTATTGAGCCTGTTGCTGATGGTGGTGCAGATGGGCACAGCCTGTTCGCATTTTATCTTATCAATGCGCTGCGAAAAAATGACCGTGTAGTGGTTGATCTTGAAAACCTCTTTCATACCAAAGTCTGGAAGCCAGTTACGGAGATCGGAGACCAGCGCCCTAATGTTGGTCGATTAAAGACACCCATGGACCAGGACGGCCAGTTTGTACTTTATAATCTGTCCGTTGACCAAGCCAAACCGGTAAATGAGCAATCGGCCGAAATAAGGTCAGAGAAGACAACCATCGCATCTCCTCAAAACTTGAACGCCGAGGAAGAGTTGTGGGCGATTGTAAAGACCTCTTCAATTATAGAGGACTATAACTTTTTCCTAAATGAATATCCCAATGGCAGGTTTAGTAGTGCCGCCAGACTAAAGATACAGCAAATAAAGCGGAGACAAAATGCACAGAGGATGGTTGCGGCAGTTACACCAGATACTCAAAAGCAAAATCCAGTGATCAAAATTGCTACTCCCAAAGCCAAGGTCGCTAAAACTGGGGAAAATTTCGTCAAGTATTCCAACGGCGTTGTTTTTGATAAACATACAGGCTTGGCTTGGTATCAAGGCCCTGTTAAAGCACAGTGGCTTGAAACACAACAGTGGATAAAAAGCATTGATCTGGATGGTGGGCCTTGGCGTTTGCCAGCCATAAAAGAACTTGAGACATTATACAGAAAAGGAACTGGGAAACGCAATATGCCAACGCTGTTTAAGAAAGGTGCTTGGTACGCATGGTCTGGTGATACAAGGGGGTCTGTACACATATCGAGATTTAATTTTAAAACTGGCAAGACTGAAATGGTCAATACTTTAGTCCAGGGGAAAATCTCACAAGCTATTGCAATCAGCCGAAATAAGCCTCCTATAGCCACGGATTCAAAAATAGAGAAGCGAAACGCAAAAAATAGGCTATCATCGCAACAAAAGGAATCATCTATATCAATTGACGCAACAACCAAGCATCACGCTAAATCTCAAAGTGATATGAATTCTGCACAACGAATTTACAAAGCAGCTTTATTTCCGATTAACTTACAAAGCGATTGGGGGCACGAAAACATTCTTACAGAGGAAACAATTAAAGAAGTCGCGGCCCTTTTTGAGGATGAGGGCCAGATAGACTTTGTGCTTACATATAAGCGAACTGAAGGACTTCCAGGTAGAATAAAATTATTATCAGAAATTGACGACCAAAAAAGTGTTGACGTGTGGACTAAAAGATCACTTTTTTCTAAATATGAACCTAACTGGATACTGATGAAAAAGACATGGACAACACTTGATGCGGATTTAGCAATCTTGATAGCGGCTCGTATTGGATCAACCAACTCACTTGATTTATATCTATATGATTTTAAACATGAGAAAGTCTATTCACAGCAAAATGTGACCACGGGCGGTCCTAACGTTGCCAGTACTGCCAGAATGCACTTACACAGTCAAATTATAAAATTCTTAAAACACCAATAGATACAGTTTGTTCAATGCCAACGCTCATTGCACATCTGGGGTAAAGTTCCTTTGGCAACTGCAATGATCGCCAACATATCAGTTCATTGAAAAATTTTTGATATCTCCATCAAATCACAATATCGAAACTGCACACAAAGACCATTAGTCATCTGTCGCATAAATAGAAAGAAGGTGTGGATTATCTGGTATAGTTCATGCCACTAACAGCTGCAGATAGACCCTTCACGTAGTGTAAAGCTACTATCGTCGATATATCCGCAATGATATTTATAGGCCAAGATCGCTCCAAATAGTGGTATCTCAAGCAGCACATCTTCTTTATATCTGGGGGCTGGGTTTTACTTCGTTCTTTTCACCTCTCCGGCAGCCACCAGATACCCCAGGGCATATCCGGCGTCCAACCACAGGAGTTCAGCGGCTTCGCGATCGTAGATGGCGCCGATGCCGCAGGCTCCCAATCCCAGGGCGGTCGCCCCCAGGTAAGCCATCTGGCCTAAAAAGCCAGCCTGCAGCACGGCGTAGCGGTATCCCCGCGGACCGCCGGACTTGTCAAGCTCAGCGGGGTTCAGCATAAACAGAAAATGGAGACCGGCGTTTTTCAGCCAGGCCTGATCCAGGCAGGCGGCTGCCATGGGACGGATCAGTTGACCCGCGGACACCAACCCGAATCGACTGTTTTCCGGATCCAGCAGGTAAAAGCCCGCCTCCAGGCCCGCTACGTTCCCGGCGATAAAACCGCTGGAAATGAAGGGCCGGTCCGCGGGCCCCATGGACACCCGGCCGTGGTAACAGCCGGAGATAAGCGACAACAGGTGCTGGAAGGTATCCCGGGAAAGTTCGCGCGGTACATAGTTGCGTGAAGAGCGACGGCGTATAATGGTTCGGACAGCTGACTCCGCCTGCGGCGGCGCTCCCGTCTTGTTTAAAGGCCACCATTTATCAGGTTCCGCCGGAAGCGACCGGGGGGCCGGCTCCGGTTGCGTAGCCGGGGACGGGGCCGCCATCATCCGGAGTATCTCGGGGTATTCAATCTCCCGCCCGGCAACCCGGGAGGCAGCTGCAAACTCGGGCGGCAGCTCCGGGAGGCTGTCCGGCAGGGTGAAAGCCTCCCGGTGGGGGGTCTCCCGGGAGCCCACATCCAGCCGGGCCACCGGCGTCTCCCGCTGTTCATCGATACCCAGCAGCAAAATCGTGCGAGTATCGTCCAGGTCGTAAGCCAGTCGGTAGGGCCTTTTTTGGGCTTTCAGGACCAGGGCCAGGTTGCCCAGCAGGTGGCCGCTATCCAGCAGCACGTAGCGATAGGCCCGGGCCCGGTACTTCCAGGCACTCCGGTAGGCTATACCGGTTACAAAGATCGAGAAGGATAAGCCGGCCCCGGCATTGGCATTGAAAAGACCGGGCGGCTCAGCAGGTCTAATTACTTTTAGCGCGTGCTCGCCCACGTGGTAGTAGTAGATCCCCGGCTCCAGCCCCTCCAGATCATAGACCGCGAGATAGACTTCACAGGGGTAGAGGGCCCCGGCGGACGGTGCGCTGCGGTAGTGAAAGGTCTCGCGCGGGTAGCGTACCGCACCGGTAACACCATAGCTGAGACCGAGCAGCTCGGACAGATCAAGCACTTCCGGCCGTGCGGTAGCGGGATTTTCGGACTGGATCGCCAGGATGCCCCAGATTGTCTCCACCTGCAGCCGTCCGCCCGCGCGCGGCAGCTCGCGAGTGGCAGCGTGGGGATACTGTTTGTAAAGTTCGGGCCGGAAGGCCCAGTCGAGGGCATGGCCGCTCATCCGGCGACGGTCGTAGGCGGTTTGCCAGTGGTAGGGGTCTTTGCTCATGTGACGTACGCATCCCTTAAAACAGTCGACAATTGCTGCACGACAGCAAAGGCTTTATCAACCGTTTTTTCTCCGTCGGGATTCACCAGGCAACAGGTGGCCGGTGACAGCAACCCCTGGGCCACAAGCATCTCCCGGTCAACGCCCCGCTCGAAAAGTGTGCTCCAGAACTGTTCGAGGCGTTGTTTGAGGGTCCTGATCGATTCCGCTTGGAAGGGTTCGACATTGGTCGGCACAATGCCCCAGGCGATTACCCCGCCCCGTTCCAGAAATCGTTTGATCGCCCCGGCATAGGCACTGAAGACTTCACCATTGCCGAATACGTCCAGCGAGAGGATGTCGAGATCAAGAGACAGCATGAAATCACAGTCGGGATTTCCACACAGGTGGATGCCCCGCGGTCGTTTCGCCATGGACAGAAAGGTTGCCAGATCGGTTTTGGCCTGCACACTGTCGTATCCTGACATCGCACTGAACACAAATTGCAGACCAGGCTCATCCACGAACATGAACGCATTCGGGTTGCGTCGAAGCAGTCTATCGAGCTGCACATTTATACGTCGGGCCAGAAACTCGAACAGGTAGGGACGAATGGTATCGTCGAAAAGTATGGGGCGGTCATCCTGGTCCGCAACATTGAATCCAAAACTCACCGGACCTTCCATCTGGCCGCGAATGGCAGGGCGCGCACTCAGGTCCAGATCCAGGAAGCGGTGGTACACCTCAGAGTAACCGGGGCTGATGTCGTAAAAATCGTCCTGGTCCTCGTTGGCAGCCGCCGCCTCGAACTCCTCCATGAAACGGTCCATGGAAAAGGAGAGCTTGCGCTGGTCGAGGTCGAGTACGATTCCAGGAAAGTTTTCCGAAGCCTGGACGTACATGTCTTCGAAGTAACTCAGGTTGGGAAGCTGGGGCCAGAACGGAATGTCCAGCGAGAGAGCCGCCTCCAGCGCCTGCCGGCTATCCTTGTGAGGCATCACCGCCATGGCGGTGGTGAGAAAGTTGCCGGGAATGGATGGTTGGGTCGTCGTCACGTGGACTCCTTTTCATTCTGAAGGCTGTGCGCTTTAACGCAATAGATCAGCCAGGGCGTGCTCCGCATCCGGATACCGGAACTGGTACCCGGCCTCGGCAAGTCTGCTCGGCACGGCCCGCTGGCTGCTCAGCAGGACGCCGCCTACTTCGCCCAAAAGCAGCCGCAGCATGAAGGCCGGGGCCGGCATCATCGCCGGACGCCCCAGAACTTTCCCCAGCGTCTTGGCAAAATCTCCATTGCGCAGGGGATTGGGCGCCACGAAATTAAAAGGGCCGTCGAGATCTTTGCGGTTGACGATCAGCTCGATGGCACCGATCAGGTCGGCCATGTGGATCCAGGGAAACCAATGGCGTCCGTCGCCGACCGGTCCGCCGGCAAACATGCGGAAAGCCGGTACCATTTTTGCCAGCGCCCCACCGCCGTCTGCCAATACGATCCCAAAACGCATCAGGGCCACGCGGGCACCTTTCTGGGCGGCGGCCCTGGCCTCCTTTTCCCAGTCGATGGAAAGAGTTGCCAGGAAATCCGCACCGGGGGTTGTCTCCTCCGTAAGGATGTCTTCCCCCCGGGTACCGTAATAGCCCACCGCCGAGGTGCTTAAAAACACGGTTTTGCTTTCCGGGGGCAGGGCCGCGACCAGGTGGCGGGTCGTGAGAATGCGGCTGTCGATCATCTGCTGCTTGTAGGCTTTGCTCCAACGCTTGAATATGGTCCGCCCGGCCAGATTGATAATTACATCGGCCGCGGGAACCGCTGTTTGCCAATCGCCGGCCCGGGTGGTATCGGCCCTGATCCAGGTAAACCTGTCCTCCTGGGGAAAAGGCGAATGCGGCGAGGTACCCAGGCCGGTGACCGACCACTCTTTTTTCAGCAACGCCCGGCTTAAGTGGCCGCCCACGAAGCCGGATGCGCCGGTAATAAGTATGTTCATGACGCGGCTACTCCAGCCAGGTATTTCATGTGACTTTCAATATCAAGTTTGGACAGCGTTCCCGGCAATGTATTGACCAAGCGGCCACCGTTGAACAGGAGCAGGGTGGGCACACTGAGAACATTGAAACGCGATGCAACCAACGGGTTTTGATCGACATTCAGCTTGGCTACTTTCACAACCCCGGCATACTGCCCGGCCAACTGGTTGAACACCGGTGCCGTCACCTTGCAGGGATTGCACCACGGAGCCCAGCAATCCAGCATCACGGGACCGGGAAAGGTCATGACCTCCTGTTCGAAGTTCGCATCGGTTACAACTACCGGCAGGGTTGCCGCTGAAGGCAATTGTGCCCGACATTTTGCGCAGATAGGCCGATCGGCCAGTCTGTCCCGGGGCACCCGGTTCCTGGTGCCGCAATGGTTGCACCTGAGTATTCGGCTATCGTTCGTCATCTATCCCCCATGATTGTTTGTCTTTTTACTATAGTAGGCAGGAACGCGTGTTTGGCAACCTCAAGGGCAACCCGAAGTGCTTGCCTTGCCTGATAAGGGCTGAATACAAATTACATGCCATGCTCTTTGTCTTTTTGGCACAAGCCTTGCTGTATGTAGAAATCGAATCCATTGGAAAGCCGCCGTAGATAGTGTCAGCGGTACCGGAGAACTTGTAAAACCATCATCATGAACAGGAGGCGCAATACCATGGGAAAAAATCGCTACCAGATTAAATCAGCCTGCCCCCAGTGCGGATGCAGCTACCTCACACACCTGTCAGCCGAGGAAATCCAGGCCAAATATCCGGATGTGGACAATGTCGAGCTCGAATGCGGTGAATGCATGCTGCAATATGAAACCAAGATGGCGGATGCCTGCCCCGAGTGGGACGATGAGTGCAAACTGAAAGAGTAAATCGATCTAAATTGAACTGTGGTTACAGGCAGTTAAGTCCTCCATAATTTGACTTGTATCCGCCGGGCAACTTGTGCCATAATACGCGAATCCGTAGGTGCGGTGTGACCGCAAACCAAAATTAAAATGTCTTAAGGAAAGGAATCCGATCAATGAGTTACGACTTTAACGCGGACGACATTTTTGAAATCGCCGTCCAACTGGAACGCAATGGCGCCGCCTTTTACCGGAGCGCTGCCGGTTCGGTCGCAGATGAAGACATCAAGGCATTTCTCCTGGAATTCGCCGCCATGGAGGACGAACATGAAAAAATCTTCGTCAATCTCCGGAATGAACTCACGGCGGCTGAAAAGACCCCCACCGTCTTCGATCCGAACAACGAGGCGGCCCTCTATCTAAAAGCACTGGCGGACACCCGGGTGTTCTTTAAAAAGGAGATGGACACTTCAACCGTGGAAGGCATTTTCAAAAGTGCCGTCACGGCTGAAAAAGACTCCATTATCTTCTACCTGGGCATGAAAGATCTCGTTCCGGAAGCGCTTGGTAAAGGCAGAATGGATGCCATTATCAAAGAGGAAATGGGACACATCAAAATCCTGAGCCAGAAACTCGCCACGCTGAAAAAGTAGGCCGACGGTATTTGCAAACAGGTTACTACCGGTTTCCCCGTTACCGGCGGGGAAACCGAACTGCCTCAACTATGGGACTGCCTCAATAAACGAGACACAACTGTCTCAAACTCTAAATTTAGCGCCACCAATCCCTACCAGGTCCAGCCGTCGGTTCCTCTCAATCCTGAGCAGAGGACTGCGCAGGCCCAGTTCCCGGTATCAACCACCCATCCAGCAACAACTACTTGTGCAAGGGAGGTCCAGTGTATGACTGACAACACGATCGCCGCGGAAACCTTCGCAGAGTTCCGGAAATCCTTCTTCTATGGTTCCCGCTCCAACCTGAATTTTAAATTCATCGAACACTTGTCGGATGAACAGGCCAACGAATTCCTGCAGGACCTTTTTCGGGAAATCGCCGTAGCGTACGATCAGGGGCAACCCGCGCGGATTTACGAACATGTCCTGAAATGGCAGACAGTCGGCTACCGGCACCAGAAAAATTTCGATTACCGTGAGGGGCCCTTTGCAACGCCGACCAAACCGGTCAAGGAGCGCTCGATCGCCCTGCTCACTTCGAGCGGCCATTTCGTGGCCGGGGACGACCCGCAGCCTTTCGGACTTGAAAAGATGACCCAGAGCGAAGCCGAGGCCCGCATCTTCGATTTTCTGAAGGAAGAACCGATGCTGTGCGAAATCCCCCGCGGGACCCGCTCGGAAAACCTGGAAGTCCGGCATGGGGGCTACGATATCTGCAGTTCGCTGGTCGATGCCAATACAACGTTCCCGCTGGAAATTCTGGCCACCCTGGAGGGTGAAGGGCGCATCGGCCGCCTGGCTGACCAGGCTTACTCATTTGTCGGGGCGTGCTCCCAGAAGCGCCTGCTCAAAACGTCCGGTCCGGCCTGGACGGCCAAACTTGCCGCCGCCGGGGTGGAAGCTGTTGTCTTGGTGCCCGTCTGACCGGTGTGCCACGTGTCCGTGGGACACGTTGCCCGGCTCCTGGAAGACGCCGGCCTAGCCACCGTCATTATTGCGAGCGAGGCGTTTGAAATCCGCATGCGGATGATGACGCTACCGCGGGTGCTGCTCACCCCCCACCTCATGGGGCGGCCGGTCGGACCCCCGAATGACCGCGCCCGCCAGCGGGCATGTGTACTGGCCGCGCTTGACCTGCTGGACAGTGCGCAAACCGCTGGAACTGTTGCGCGACTGCCTTGACATTACTACGTTGTGGTATATATTCAGTTGGCCAAAAACGACATCCATTTTCCCGGTCAATTGCAGACTTTAGGAGGAACCATGTGGGATTATACGGACAAGGTTAAAGAACATTTCCTGAACCCTCGCAACGTAGGCGTGGTTGAGGATCCCGACGGTATCGGTGAAGTCGGTTCCATGGCGTGCGGCGATGCACTCAAGCTGACTTTCAAACTGGACAATGAAGAGAAAATCAGCGACGCGAAATTTCAGACATTCGGCTGTGCCAGCGCCATTGCTTCCTCTTCGGCCCTGACGGAAATCATCAAGGGGCTTTCGCTGGATGAAGCGATGCAGATTACCAATGATGATATCGCCCGGTATCTGGGCGGCCTGCCCAAGCAGAAAATGCATTGCTCGGTGCTGGGCCGCGATGCCCTTGAAAAAGCCATCTCCTACTATCGCGGTGAACCGGACAAGAAAATCGAGGGTGAAATCGTCTGCGAATGTTTCGGCATCACCAACCTGGACATCAAGCGCGCGGTGACTGAAAACGGGCTGCAGAGCGTAGAAGACGTCACTGACTATGTAAAAGCCGGCGGCGGCTGCGGCAACTGCCATGACAAGATCGAAGCCATTATCGCCGATGTGCACGGCACCGCCGTTGTGGAAGAACCCAAGCCGCGCGTCCTGACCAATATCCAGAAAATCCGCCTGGTGGAAGAGACCCTCGAACGCGAAATCAAACCGGTATTGAAAAAAGACGGCGGCGACATTGAGCTGGTGGACCTGGACGGCAATCGCATCTACGTTAGACTTCACGGACGCTGCTCCACCTGTGCCGCTTCCCAGGTAACGCTCAAGGATTACGTCCAGGCCAAAATTCAGGAACTTGTGGCCCCCGAACTTGAAGTGGAAGAGGTGCAATGATGAAACCGATCTATGTCGATAACAATGCCACGACCATGGTTGCGCCGCAGGTCGTGGAAGCCATGACACCCTTTTTCACGGAACTGTACGGCAATCCCTCCAGCATGCACTCATTTGGGGGCCAGGTGGGCGGTGCCATCGAGGAGGCCCGGGCGAAGGTTGCCCGCCTGATCAATGCCTCGGCCGGCGAAATCGTTTTTACCAGCTGTGGTACGGAAAGTGACAGTACCGCCATCAAGGCCGCCCTGGCAGCCAATCCAGACAAGCGCCATATCGTCACCTCCCGGGTCGAACACCCGGCCATCAAGAATTTGTGTGAACAGCTGGCCACCCAGGGGTACCGTACGACATACGTACCGGTGAACGCCGATGGCGAACTGGATCTGGACTATCTTTACGATAACCTGACGGACGGCACTGCCATCGTCAGCATCATGTGGGCCAACAACGAGACCGGGGTCGTCTTCCCGGTTGAGGACATTGCTGCCGAGGTGCGCAAACGCGGCATCGTTTTCCATACGGATGCAGTCCAGGCAGCCGGCAAATTCCCCATCGATGTTCAGGCTACCCCCCTCGACATGCTTTCGTTATCCGGGCATAAACTGCATGCACCCAAAGGTGTCGGGGTTCTCTATATTCGCAAGGGCACCCGCTTCTCACCGTTCATGGTCGGCGGCCATCAGGAAGGCGGCCGGCGGGGCGGAACTGAAAATGTGGCCTCCATTGTCGGCCTGGGGGCTGCGGTAGAACTTGCCGGGGAACACCTGGCGGACGGCAGGATTGCCAAAATGGCCGCCTTGCGGGATCGCCTGGAGAAAGGCCTTCTGGAGAGCGTCCCGCGTTCCATGGTGAATGGAACGGTAAAAAGCCGCCTGCCCAACACCACCAGTATCAGTTTCGAATATATAGAAGGCGAGGCCATCTTGCTAATGATGGACCAGTTGGGTATCTGTGCCTCTTCGGGCAGTGCCTGTACATCCGGATCGCTGGAACCATCCCATGTTCTAAGGGCCATGGGCGTACCTTTTACGGCGGCCCACGGATCCATCCGCTTCAGCCTCAGCACGTTCAACACCCAGGATGAAATCGATTATATCATCGAAAACATGCCACCGGTCATTGCCCGCCTGCGGGAAATGTCACCTTTTTGGGAAAAAGAAGCGGTGTAGTTCCGCGCCAAGCTGCCCGGCCAAAAAGCTGGGTCCCGCCCATCGACAGATATCATCCGCCCGGTTCTCCCAGTGAGGCCGGGCTTTCTATTGCGTTTTGGGTTTACAATGGTGACTCTGGCCAATGTGTCTCATGATACGATTGTGTACCACCTCTATTCGCCGAGTGTGTGAAAGCTTATATGTCTTAAATTTTCAGATAGTTAAAAAATATTCCCGCCCCTAAACCATGCGCCCATTCGTTTTATCTGTATCGCAGCTTTCCTCATTTCCAGCCTGTTGGCTGTCGTTGGCTGTCGGGCTTAAAAGTGAAATCCGCAACTAATTGTTATTAAACGGATTTAAGCCAAGCAAGATTGTTGGCATGTATATTGAAATACATCTGCGCGAAAATCGTGGTTGTGCGACCGCTGATTGCAAAGAACTTGCAAAACGGTGGATTTAGTAGCTTTTCACCGTTGTAGGATATTCAAGACCTGGCCAGCGAACAGCACTTGAAACGACTGGCACTCGAACCCGCCGGGAAATGCGGGTGAAACAAACCTCTAACGGTTTTTTCTATACGGACGATATGCCCTGCGACATGTCGACCCCGGAAGGAGAAAGTCATTTGAAGCCCTGCGACGAAAACATCATGAAGACGATTATGTTGGCAGATCAAATGCTGGTACTGGCAGATCAGGGTGACGCCCAGAGCGAGGACGCCGGATGCGGAATTCTATACGGCATTATGCGCGATTCCGCTTACAAGATCCTGCAGTTGGCCGAAGAGGAAAAACAAAAACATATCAACAAAGGATGGTGGCGGGATCGCTGTTGAAGCCTCTGCCCCTCCCTGATTATACACCAACATCCAAACACAAGGAGACAATTGCATGCCTAGTTTAAAAGGAAGTGAAACCGAAAAGAATTTATTAGGATCTTTTGCCGGAGAATCGCAGGCCCGCAACCGCTACACCTATTTTGCCAGCCAGGCCAAGAAGGATGGTTACGTCCAGATTGCTGACATCTTTGCTGAAACAGCCGACCAGGAGAAAGAACACGCCAAACGCTTCTTTAAGCTGCTCGAAGGCGGCGAAGTGGAAATTGCCGCTGCCTTTCCCGCCGGGGTCATTGGCTCTACCCTTGACAATCTGAATGCCGCCGCAGCCGGTGAGCGTTTTGAGTGGACGGAACTATATCCCAGCTTTGCCAAAGTGGCCCGGGAAGAAGGTTTTGAAGCCGCCGCGATCGTATGGGAGATGGTTTCCGTGGCCGAGAAGCAGCACGAAAAGCGCTACGTGGAACTGGCCGGCAATATCCAGGCCGACCGGGTCTTCAAAAGAGAGCAAAGCGTTGTCTGGCGCTGCCGCAACTGTGGCTACCTGCACGAAGGCACGGCCGCACCGGAAATGTGCCCGGCCTGCGCCCATCCCCAGGCCCATTTTGAATTGCTGGGCGAAAACTGGTAGCCAATAATGAACAGCGAAGTTTCTTACCCCACTTAATCAGGAGGTAGTCATGGCTGAAAGATATGAGGTTTACAAATGTGAAGCTTGCGGCAACATCGTGGAAGTCCTGCACGGTGGCGGCGGCGAGCTGGTCTGCTGCGGAGAAGCAATGAATCTGCTTACCGAGAATACGGTAGATGCGGCCAAGGAGAAGCACGTTCCGGTTATCGAGGCAGTTGACGGCGGCTACAAGGTCAGTGTCGGCGAAGTCGCTCATCCCATGGAAGAAAAGCACTACATTGAATGGATCGAGCTCATTGCCGACGGCGCTACTTACCGCAAATACCTGGAACCCGGTGCGGTTCCGGAGGCGGTATTTACGGTTACCGCTTCATCCGTAACCGCCCGCGAATTCTGCAACCTGCACGGTTTGTGGAAGGCCTGATAAAGGGATCATTCGCGTACCTATCCAGGGGGTTCGGTGTCGCTCGACCGGGAGTTGATCCCGCGCGCCACTGAATCCCGGGATTAAAAGGAGGATACTATGTCCAGTTGGAAATGTCAGAATTGCGGTTATACCTTTGAAAAAGACACGCCTCCGGATACATGCCCTTCCTGCAAGGAAAAGTGTGAATTCGTGGACAACTCATGCTACACCCCCGATTGTGTACCCGGTGGGTCAGACCCCAGAATAAAATAGCGGAGAATACCATGGCAAAAGTACTGATCGTCTTTACAACCCGTTCCGGTGAAACCGAAAAAATGGCCAATATCATTGCCGAAGGCATCCGCTTCTCCGGCAACGAGGCCGTGGTAAAAAGTGTCAAGGATATCAGCTCGGAAAATGATTTTGCCGGCTACGACGCCCTGGTACTGGGTTCGCCCACCTATCATGGTGACATGATTCAGCCGATGAAGACCCTTCTGTTCCTGGCGGAAAAGGCGGAACTGGAAGGCAAGCCGGGCGGCGCTTTTGGATCGTTCGGTTGGAGCGGCGAGGCTCCGGATCGGATTTTCGATACCATGAAACATATCTATAAGATGGATATGGTCAGTGGTCCGCTGCGGCTCAAGTCCACCTACATTGGCGGCGGGATCACCATGGCCCAGGATTACGGCAAGGAAATTGCGAAAAAGATGGCGTAACACCGCCGGGCCAACGGGCTCTGCCCCCTAGGTCCGGTGGCAAAGTTCAGCCCCCTGGCAGCGCCCGCTTCAAGTGCAGCCAGCCCTGGAAGAAAGGGAGATTATAAAAAGAACCTGCAAGCATTCATAAGGAGAATACCATGTCTACTCCCCAACATTGCCCTGGATTTGAAAATTTCAAGAATCTGCAATCCTTTATCTGTAAATGCAGTGAGTGCAACGAGTCGATGGAGATCTTCTCTGACGAATTTGACAAGCCGAAAAAGTGCTCGAAATGCGGCGCCCAGATTGATTTCGCCGAATGCACCCTGGAAGCCAGCTCCTGATTGGTCGCTGCCCGTCACACCTTGCATGGCCCGGCCAGCATCCACCCGGATATGGTGAAAGCAGGCAGAGGGCTGGTGCCCACAAGGGCTCAGGCGCAGTTTGTCACTTGTCATTGCCATCCGCACAGATGTGAACCGCCGGCGGGCTATCCCGCCGACAGCGGATTGACAGCATGCGGCATGCAAGGATGGACCCGCCGGTAATGCCCTAAACAATCAGATGCCAACACGTGCCCGATCGGTACATCCGCTCTGGACCAGGATCACCGCTGAGGCCCTGGCCATGACAAGGCCGACGGGACACGCGGCACGCTGAAGCATTGGCGCGGACAGGACGGCATCCCCTTGTTGTAAAAGCTATCTCCCGGCTCCTGGTCAGTGGTCGGGAGATTTTACTGTCGGTTTAAATTAAAATAAGGTATTGGATAAACGTTAGAACCATCTCAAAAAAGTCTGCATGTCCGGTGTAGCCTGGAAGGCGTAGACGGGATTTTGAACCAAAATCCACTATTTGAGATAAGTTCTGGGTAATCCAAAAACGGAGTAATACATTCATGATCAGACACATCGCCCTCGCAGCGGCCCTGCTCGGGCTCCTTATTGCGGTGGCCGCTGTAGCGGCAGTCGAAAACGGCGCTGAAAACATGGAACTCGATGGCGGCAAACGCGGCAAGGTGCCGTTCCCGCATCGTGCCCACCAGGAAGTCCTGGGCGACTGCAACAAGTGCCACGACCTGTTTCCCCAGGAGCCGGGGGCCATCGAGCGGCTCAAAAAAGCCGGAGATCTCAAAAAAAAGCAGGTGATGAACAAAAGCTGCGTCAAGTGCCACAAAACCATGAAAAAAAGCCGTGGCAAAGCCGGGCCCGTCACCTGTGCGCAATGCCACATTAGAGGATAAGAACATGCTCGTCGTCGGACTGCAGGGCAGCCCCCGTAAAAACGGCAACACCACCTATCTGTTGGACCGGTTCCTGGATCAGGGATTTGACCGCGGCGCCGATATCGTCAAAGTTCCGGTGGCCGAGAAGAACATTATCCCCTGTATCGGCTGCAACAGCTGCATGAAAACCGGTCAGTGCGTCATTCAAACGGACGACATGTTTGGCGAAATGTATGACCTGCTGCAGAATGCCGATATCATCGTGGCCGCCACCCCGGTCTTTTTTTACGGCCCCAGCGCCCAGCTCAAGGCCCTGATCGACCGTTCGCAGACCCTCTGGTCGCGCAAGTACGCCCTGAAGCTGGATGACCCGAAAGCAAAGACCCGCAAAGGCTTTCTGCTTTCAGTGGGCGCCACCAGCGGCAAACAGCTATTCGATGCGATTCGCTTGATCGCCCGCTATTTTTTTGATGCGGCCGGGGCCAGTTACAGCGGAGACCTGACCTTCAGGAATGTAGACGGCCCCCGGGATCTTAAAAAACTAGCCGGCCACCTGGAGGAAATCGAGAAAAGTGCGGCGGCCCTGTTTAAATGAAAAGCACCGTCCATAGGGTGCCCTAAATGAAGAGAGGAGTGTAAATGGCTAACCCGGAAGATATCTACCAGTGCCAGACGGCCAGCTGTGGCTATATGTACAACCCGGATAAGGGTGACCGGAAAGGCAAAATTAAAAAAGGAACCGCCTTTAAGGATCTGCCCGACGATTGGAAGTGCCCGGTCTGCGGCGCCAGTAAAAAGATGTTCAAGCCGCTGGGTGGCCCCGACGCAGTAAAGTAATAGAAGCTATCTCAAAAAAGTCTTTTGGCCCAAACTCGGCGTTGGGCGCTCGGTTCAAATCCTCGAAATACTCCAGTATTACTCCGGGTTGAACCTCGCGGCTGCCTTGATTTTAAACCAAAATCCGTTTTTTGAGATAGCTTCTAGCCAGGTAAGGACTTGAATTTTAATTTTTGACAGGTAAATTAACGGATACTGTCTCCACAAAATTCTAGCAGGAAAACCAATATCATTACAGGAGGAACTCATGGATAAGTATGTATGCACACTTTGCGGTTATGTCTACGATCCGGCCCAAGGCGACCCTGACAATGGTGTAGCCCCCGGCACCAAGTGGGAAGATGTACCCGAAGACTGGGAGTGCCCGGTCTGTGGTGCCGCCAAAGAAGATTTTGAAAAAGAAGAGTAATCCAGTATCCGCGGCCGACACCGGCAGCGGGTGGATGCATCTGTCCGGGCCGATGTACGTCGGTCCGGTGGAACCAATCCAATCGTAACACCCCGAGGACTATATGGAACCGATTAAAATTGCCGACAATATATACAGCGTCGGTGTAAACGACTGGAACATCCGTGATTTTCACGGATACTCAACACACCTGGGCACGAGTTACAATGCCTTTTTGATCCTGGATGAAAAAAATGTCCTGGTCGATACGGTAAAGGACGGCTTTTCCAAGGAATTGCTGAACAATATCACCAATATTATCGACCCGCAGGAGATTGACATCGTCATCAGCAACCACACGGAAATGGATCACTCCGGGGCCCTGCCGCATGTCATGCATCGTGTGGGCCCGGACAAACCGCTCTACTGCTCCAAGATGGGGTTGAAGAACATGCAGCGCCATTTTTCCCAGGATTGGAATTACCATGCGGTTGAAAATGGGGAAACGCTCAGCATCGGCAAGCGGACCCTGACTTTCATGGAAACCCGGATGCTGCACTGGCCGGACAGCATGTTTACGTATGTGACCGAGGATAAGATCCTTTTTTCCAGCGACGCCTTCGGCCAGCATTATGCCGGCAATGAAGTCTTCGACGATGAGTCCCAGGATGCGATCATGCTGCATGCCAAAAAGTATTTCGCCAATATCCTGATGCTCTATTCGAAAAAAACGATCAAGCTGATCGACAAGATTGTTGAATCAGGGCTGGAAATCGACATGATCGTCCCGGACCACGGCATCATCTGGCGTGAAGACCCGGGCCGCATCGTCAATGCCTACGCCCGCTGGTGCAAGGCGGAACCCAAAAATAAGGCCGTCGTGATCTATGACACCATGTGGCACAGCACTGAAAAGATGGCCAATGCCGTCGTCGCCGGTCTCCATGACGCCGGGGTGGATGCCCGCCCTTTCAATATCCGCAAATCAAACCGCAGCGACATCATGACCGAAGTGCTGGATGCCAAGGCCGTCGTGGTCGGATCACCGACCCTGAACAACCAGCTTTTCCCGAGCGTGGCCGATATGCTCACATACATGAAAGGCCTCAAACCCCAGAACAAAATCGGGGCCGCATTCGGTTCCTATGGCTGGAGCGGTGAAGCGGTCAAGTACATCACCCGGGAAATGGAAGAAATGAAGTTCGAACTCCCCGTGACGGGCCTCAAAGTTCAATATGTGCCCGGCGACGATGCCCTGGAACAATGTGTTGATTTTGGCCGGGAAATCGGCCAGGCCGTTGTCGCTGCTTAACGGCAGCCGGTTATGAATCAAAAGGCATGGTGCTACCATGAGCATAGTGGGACACCATGCCTTTTCTAATTGGAGTGAAAGATGAAAAAGCCGGTTGTTGACATGTCCGCTTGCACCCTCTGCGGCGGCTGCATCGAGGTCTGTCCGGAGGTGTTTTCGGAAAACGAATACGGGCACATCGTAGTGGCCGACCTTGAAGAATATCCCGAGGATACGGTGAATGAAGCCATAAAGTACTGCCCGGAAGACTGCATTACCTGGGAGGAATAAAGATGGGACACCCCGATAAAAAAGCCGCCCTGTTCGTGTTCAACGGCGACCCGATGTGTTTTATCCATGTCCTGCTCAATGGACTCAACCTCGCGGACAACGGATATACGGTCCGCATGGTCATTGAAGGGGCAGCCACGCAATTGGTCCCCAAACTTGATGAAACCGGCAACCCGCAGCATCGTTTGTGGACGGATGCCAAAGCAAAGGGGCTGGTGGCCGGCGTTTGCTTGGCCTGCGCGACCAAGACCGGGGTGGTAGACGCCTGCCGGGAACAGGGTTTGCAACTGCTGGATGACATGTCCGGCCATCCATCCATGTCGACCTACCTTAACAGAGGCTATGAGCTCATCACGTTCTAAGGAGCCATGCATCATAGAGCGCTTAAAAGAATTGTGCGCGACCTGCTGGTCCGCGAGGACCTGACGACCGCGCTTGGCCGCTTGTACCAGATGAATCTGCGCCGGGTGATCAATCCCCTGTTCGCATTTTTCTGCAGCGGGGATGAACTCCTGCGCTGGCGGGCAGTGACGGCGGCCGGTGCGGTCATATCAAAGATGGCCGACACGCAGATCGAAGACGCCCGGGTCATGATGCGGCGGTTGATGTGGACCCTCAATGACGAATCGGGCGGCATCGGCTGGGGATCGCCCGAGGCCATGGGGGAAGCCATGGCCCGCAGCCCCCGTCTGACGAAAGAGTATGCAAACATCCTGGTCTCCTACCTGAACCCCGCCGGCAATTACCTGGAACATGAAACGCTCCAGTGCGGCGTTCTCTGGGGACTGGGACGGCTGGCCGGTGCCCGCCCCCTGGCTGCAGCAGCGGCGGCCCCGTACCTGACGCCCTTTTTCGCAGCTACCCTGCCGCTGCACCGGGGCCTGGCGGCCTGGTGTGCCCGGGGCATCGCCGGGGCGGCCCCCGTGGTGCTGCCCGAATCGCTGCATGCGGACAAAACCGTCATTCGGGTCTACCACGACGAAACCCTGCAGGACATGCAGGTCCGGCAGTTGGCCGGGATGACCGGAATAGGTTGAAAATCTAAACAAAATGCCCTATTATCGGGCAGCTTTAACGTATTGCCATCATTCCAAATCAAACAAACTTTTACAAACTAACGGGGGACCCACCGTGGAGGTATATCGTTCTGCCGCCAAACTGATGTGGCTGTGTTTCCTGGCTTTCTCTGTCCTGGCACCGGTCGGCCTGATGGCCGGCGATAAACATCTTCAGTCCGCTGCCGGACCTGTCCGGGCACCCCAGGCACCCATTTCCCTGGAAGAAGCCCTGGCAATTGCCGATGAAGGCAACTTTGACCTGGTCATGGCTTCCCAACGTATCGCCAGGGCAGCCGCTGCGATCAGGCGTGCGCAGGCCGCGTTCTATCCCCAGGTAGGCGTCTCCCTGGGCTATATGCAGGGTGATGCCCCGTCGCGGTATCTGATGACTGCCATCGACCAACGCCAATTTCAGCCCGGTACAGATTTCAACCAGCCGGGATGGTTTGAGAACTGGGAAACCGCCGCGGTGGCCGAAATGAACCTTTATAACGGCAACCGCGATCGCCTGGGAGTCCAGATCGCCGAATCGGAAAAGAAATACCGGGAGTCTGCCCGCAGTGAGATAGCCAATGGTATCCGGATAGCGGTCATCCAGGCCTGGTATAACATTCTGGCCAGCCGCGATTATGTGGAAATCTCAAATGAATCCCTGGATACCATTTCCGCGCAGTTGGAAATCATGTACGTCCGCTACCGGGCCGGCGGGGCACTCAAGTCAGATCTGTTGTCTCTGGAAGTCAGGCAGGCGCGCGCCCAGGAGGAAGTGGTGCGCAGTAAAAACCGCCTGGAAATTGCCAAAACGGCCCTGGCCAGCGCTATGGGCCTCGACCCGGACACAATATTGGAATTGAAGGCGGGGACCGGGGTCCTTTTCAACGTTCCGGGCACGTATGACGAAGGTTTGACGGCGGCGCTCTCTCTACGGCCGGAAATCAGGAAAATACGCGAGAAAGTATACCAGGCGGAAAAGGCCATGTCCCTGGCTAAAAGCGGCTATATCCCGAAGGTGGATTTCAAATCGCGCTACTGGATGGCAGACCCGGACGGCAGTTTCAGTACCAACCGGGACAACTGGACGGCCGGCGTGGTACTGACCTGGGCCTTGTTTACGGGGTTTTCCACCGACGCCCAGGTTAAAGAAGCCACCGCCGGATTAAATGAAGCCCTGGATGCGGATCGTAAAACGCTGCTCGCGGTAAAAGCCGATGTAAAAACCGCCTACCTGCGCCTCAAAGAGGCCGGAGAGCGACTGGCCGTGGCGGAAAAAAGTGTTGAAAGTGCCAATGAATCATTTGAACTGGTGCGCCAGCAATACCTGGGCGGCAGCGCCGGCATCACCCGTTACCTGGACAGTGAACTGGCCCGCAACCGTTCGCGTATACATACGGCCACGGCTTATTACGACCGGGAAAGATCGCGCGCCGATGTCTGCCGGGCCATTGCCTGCTGGGAAGACACAGCGGTTAATACGGACTAAGATTCATTATCGCTGTCCACCCCCAATAGCGACGTGTATATAGGTGGACGCCTAAAGGAGAATTAGACATGCGACTTACCGGCAACCTCATTATCGCAGCCTTCTTACTTTTTACAGTGCCCCTGGCGATTCTGGCCGGATGCGGGGACAACGGTACAATCCAGCCGGGCAAATCAGGTCCTGTCTCGGGTTTGGAAGCGACGCCGGTTGCAACCGACCGGGCCCGCGTTGAATTGGTCCGGCGCTGGTTTGAGGCTTCCGGGACAGTCCGACCCCGTACGGAGTCCCGCATAGAATCCCAGGTGACGGCCCAGGTCGTAACCGTCGCAGTCCGTCCCGGCAGCCGGGTGAACAAGGGGCAGGTGCTGGTTTCGCTGGATAACCGCCAGTTGCTGGCGCGGTTGGACCAGGCCCGCCAGGGCCTCAAGTCCGCCCAGGCCTCCCGCGAACAGGCGGCCGCCAGCTTCAAACGTACCCGGACCTATTTTGAATCCAAAGCCGCCACCCAGCAAGACCTGGAAAAAGCGCAATCGCTCTACAGCCAGGCCAAGGCCGGCCTGGCCCGCGCCCAGGAAGCGCAAGCCGGAACCCTGGCCGGCATCAAGCAGGCCGAAGAGGTGGTGCGTGAAGCGGAGATTGCCCTGGGCTATACCCGTATCCTGGCACCGGAAACCGGTGAAGTACTGAAACGGCTGGTGGAACCCGGAGACCTGGCCCTGCCCGGCAAACCGCTGCTGGTGCTGCAAACCGCCGGGACCTACCGCCTGGAAGCCCACGTGCGCGAGGGCTTGATATCCAGGGTCCGCCTGGGCATGCAGTTGCCGGCTACCATCGCTACCCTGGGCAAAGAGGTCCGGACGGATGTAGAGGAAATCATTCCCTATGCCGATCCGCAGACCCGGACCTTCCTGGTAAAAGCGGCCCTGCCGCCCATCAGCGGTCTCTATCCCGGCATGTTCGGCAAACTGCGTATCCCGGTCCAGACCGAGAATGTCGTCGTTATTCCGGACAAGGCCCTGCGCAAAGTCGGCCAGCTTGAACTGGTTACGGTGAAAGAAGGCGCCCACTGGACGCGCCGCTATATTAAAACCGGCCGCCGGTTGGACAATCAGATTGAAGTTCTTTCCGGGCTTAAGGGTGATGAAACCATCGGCCTGTATTAAGGTAGAACCAATTTCCCAAAGGGGTAGCGCATGCCTGTCGAACCTAACAATCCCCGCGGTTTAATAGCCGGTATCGTCCAGAAGTTCCTTTCTTCCCAGTTGTCCCTGATTCTGATTATCGCCTCCTTGTGCCTGGGCGTCGCAGCGATCCTGGTGACCCCGCGGGAAGAAGAGCCTCAGATTGTGGTGCCCATGGCGGATATCTATGTCCATGCTCCCGGCGCCAATCCGGAGGAGGTTGAAAACCTGGTGGCCACGCCGTTGGAGCGGCTACTCTGGCAGGTGGACGGGGTGGAGTACGTCTACTCCATGTCCCGCCAGGATATGGCCATCGTGACCGTACGCTTTTTTGTAGGCCAGGATCGGGAGAACTCACTGGTCAAACTGCACAACCGGATCATGATGCACCAGGACCAGGTGCCGCCCATTGTGCAGGGCTGGGTGATCAAACCGGTTGAAATCGATGACGTGCCTATCGTTAACCTGACCCTCTACTCGGACCGGCATGATGATTACGCGCTCCACCGCATTGGGGAAGAGGTCCTGGCACGGCTTTCCCAGGTGGAAAACATCTCCCGCACCGCCGTATTCGGGGGGCGCCAGCGTGAAATCCGGGTCGAGCTGCTGCCGGAAAGATTGTCCGGCTTCGGTATCTCCCTGCCGGAAATCAGCCGGGCCCTGCAGGGCGCCGACTCTTCCGTCACCGCGGGTGTTTTTTCCAAATTCAACCAGGAGTTCACCGTTTCCGGCAACGCCTTTCTGTCATCAGCAGATGATGTCGCCGGTCTGGTGGTCGGGGTGCAGCACCATCGCCCGGTCTATCTGAAGGATGTGGCCGCGGTCATAGACGGCCCCCAGGAAACGGAGACCTACTCCCGCATCGGTTTCTCGCAACACTATCGCACTACCCATGGGCTGGAGAATGCCCCCCGGCGCTATCCGGCCATCACCCTGGCCGTTTCGAAAAAGAAAGGTACCAATGCCGTAAAGGTGGCCGCCGAAGTACTCGACCGCCTGGCCGAACTCCAAGAAGAAATTATCCCGGCCGGGGTCCGGGTAGAGGTCACCCGTAACTATGGTGACACTGCGCAGCAGAAAGTGAACGAACTGCTCAGCTCCCTGGGTTTTGCCATCGCCGCAGTCATCATCCTGCTGTCGGTGGCGCTGGGCTGGCGTGAAGCCCTGGTGGTGGCGCTGGCGGTCCCGATCAGCTTCGCCCTGGCCCTGTTCGTCAACCTTCTCTTCGGATACACCATCAACCGGGTCACCCTTTTTGCCCTGATCCTTTCCCTCGGACTGGTGGTCGACGACCCCATTACCAACGTGGACAATATCCAGCGCCATATCCTCATGGGGCTGCGTAAACCGGTGGATGCAACCCTGTTTGCCGTCAGTGAAGTATTACCGCCGGTCATCATGTCCACGCTGGCCATCATCGTATCGTTTACGCCCCTGTTTTTTATCACCGGTATGATGGGCCCTTACATGGCCACCATGGCTTCTAATGTTCCCCTGACGGTGATCTTCTCCACCTTCTGTGCCTTGACCATCGTCCCCTGGTTCAGCCACCTGCTTTTAAGAAAGCTCAAACCGGCGGGCACGACCTCGGCTGCGGAGCAGGAAGTCAAAATGAAAGCCAGCCGCCTGCACCGGGTATACCGCAAACTGTTAAACCCGTTTCTGGCGTCGCGAAAAAAACGCTATCTGCTGCTGGCCACGGTCGTGGGACTGCTGCTGGTGTCCATGAGCTTGGCCCTTTTGCGTCTGGTTCCCCTGAAGCTGCTGCCCTTTGACAACAAGAATGAATTCCAACTTGTTCTGGACCTGCCCGACGGCACCCCCCTGGAGGCTACCGATGCAGTGGTTCGGCGGTTCGAAGCCTACCTGGAAACCGTCCCGGAAGTGACAAACTTTGTCTCCTACACCGGGTTTGCCTCGCCCATGGATTTTAACGGCATGGTCCGGCACTACTTCTTGCGTAAGGCCGGCAACGTAGCCGACATCCGCGTCAATCTGGCCGATAAAAAGCACCGCGCCCAGCAGAGCCATGCCCTGACCCTGCGGCTGCGCAAGGATCTCGAGGAAATTGCCGTGGCAAACGGCGTGGCCTTGAAGATCGTCGAGACACCCCCCGGACCGCCGGTTTTGTCCTCCCTGGTGGCTGAGATTTACGGCAGCCTGGAGCAACCCTACAGCCGGCTGACCGCCGGTGCGGACCATATCAAAAAGATCATGCGCCAGGAGCCGTTTGTGGTGGATATCGATGACTCGGTGGAAACCACCCGCTCCCGAATCAACTTTGTGCTGGACAAGGAGAAAGCCGCCCTGCACGGCATTTCCACGCAGACCGTCAACCAGACTTTGCGCATGGCCGTCAGCGGTGACACGCCGGCCACCGTCCACCTGGCCGGAGAGCGCCAGCCATTGTTGGTCAAGGCCATATTGCCGGTCGGCAACCGCAGTGGGGAGTCCTTTCTGGCCCAGATTCCCGTCAAGACCGCCACCGGCACAATGATCCCCCTGGCGGAACTGGTCAAACCGGAATTAATTCCGGCTGAACAGACCATCTACCACAAGAACATGAAGCGGGTGGTTTTCGTCACCGCCGAAATGGCCGGCCGCGCCCCGGGCGAGGCCGTTTTGGATATGCAGCGCAAATTGAAAAAGGATCCGGTACCGGACGGCCTGCGGGTGCAATGGGCCGGTGAAGGGGAATGGAAGATTACGATCCGCGTCTTTAGAGATATGGGCATCGCCTTTGCCGCGGCCATGCTGGGCATATACATCCTGCTGATCATCAACACCGGTTCATTTTTTATGCCGGTATTGATCATGATGGCCATTCCTTTGACTCTGCTGGGTATCATGCCCGGCTTCTGGCTGCTCAACCTGCTGACAGCCGAAAGCGTGGGCGGGTTTGCCAACCCGGTCTTTTTCACGGCTACAAGCATGATCGGTATGATCGCCCTGGGCGGCATCGTCATCCGCAACTCGCTGGTACTGATCGAATTTATTCAGGATGCGGTGGATGCGGGGTTGGATTTCAAGGAGGCGATTTTGCGCAGCGGCGCCATCCGCATGCGGCCGATCCTGCTGACCGCGGCTACTACCGCAATCGGCGCTTTTCCCATTACCCTGGACCCGGTCTTTTCCGGACTGGCCTGGGCCCTGATCTTCGGCCTGCTGGCTTCAACGGTTTTTACCCTGCTGGTGGTGCCGGTCACCTATTTTGCCCTCTACCGGCAGCAGTTCAAAGTGACCGCCCCAGTCAGCACAGACACCTCCGCGTAAAGCATCCTTGCCGAGTGGTATTTAAATCCAGACATCGCCCGCGGCCGTCAGTTCACCCCCGGTATCACCGGTGTTGATGACGCCGCGCGGTTCTATGACGAGAATGCGGCACTCTTCGGCCGCCAGCGGCTTGTGCTGCACACCTTTGGGCACGACAAACATCTCTCCGGCCGCCAAATCGACCTGGCCGTCCTTAAAGACAATCTGCATCTCGCCTTCAATGACAATAAAGGTCTCATCGGTATCAGGGTGGTCGTGCCATACGAACTGGCCCTTGATCTTGACCAGTTTGAACTGGTAGTCGTTCATCTCGGCAATGACCCTGGGGGACCAGTGCTTGCTGAACAGGGTCAGTTTTTCTTTGAAATTGATCGCCTGATACGCCATCGGCAATATCTCTCCTGATTGATAATGAATAACTGCAGCGGGGTTAAAGGCGCCAGCGGATGGTGCGCTTTTCAAAATCGATCTTGTACTCCACGTGTTTCAGGAAATTCATACCCAAAAGGCCTTTGCTCATCTCTTCACTGCCATGGTGCGGGATGATGGCAACGGCGTGGTTTTTCATCCGGAAGGGACCCACCTGGATGTAGTCCAGGGTTGCTTCCGAAGTCTCTACGTAACTGCCGTCGGCCACCCGTGATCGTGAAGCGACGCTGTCGTCGATCTCCAGGGAACGGGCGATCTCCGACTGTAGAGAGGTACGGGTCGCACCGGTATCGAAAGTCAGCAATAGCGCTGATTCCGCACCGCGGTAGCACACTTTCACCGGGATGAATACCCGGTCGTTTTCGATAAACACTTTGGTCTCGACGGTCCGCCCCTGGACACCTTCGAGGGTAAGCGGCCCTTCATCGGGCGAGATGTAGACCGGTTCGCCCTGCAGAACCGAGAGGCTGCTCACGTCAAAATCATTGCGCGATTTGGAAAAACGCCGCACGCCGGACGCGTCTACCCAGGAAAAAATCTCCACCTTACCGCCGGCAGATGAAGCTGGAGCAATTATGGAAGGGGTGAATTTGTTGATCTTGATAGGGGTGGGGGGTGTATAGGCATTCTCCGTTACCCGGTCGTTGGAAGGGACCGGTGTCAGGGCCGTCAAGAACGCATCCAACCGGTCGGTGCGGACCAGGTAGAGGGTGATGGCCACCGCGTGAACGGCCACAACGACCGCCACGGTAATAATGAGAGAACGCCTGTTCATGAGTCGATCCTGCACTAAAATTCGAGGATCGCTATATAATATAGGTGGTTAGCTAACGGCGTCAACAAAAAAACCACTTTTGGCCGGTATTCGCCTGCCAGCTGCGGGTGCTTTGAGGGGCTGACAATTCAAATCGAAGAACCACTTAACCCTCCGGGTTGGCCGGTATATAATCACAAAAGGGGTCTTTCTCCGCGAAGATGTCCAACCCCAGGCTGTAAGCAACGGCCAGGCAACCCCGGCAAACCAGGTTCTTTGCACAGGTGGTGCAAGCCGCGCTGCCGGCCCGGTACCGGGCTGCCGCCTGGCTATGATAGATGTCGAAGAGGTTGTCTGCCTGGATATTCCCGATCAGGGAAGGAAACTTCCGGCAGGCAGGCACTTCCCCGTCAGGCAACAATGATAGAAAATTGAAGGCCGCACCGCAGCCGAAACCGGTACATCCGCCCGTCAGGACATGGTCGCCTTTCCGGTCAATCAGGCTGAACAGATTGTCTTTGAATCCCAGAATCGGATTGGACGCGGCGGCCTTCTGGTAGTCGCGCAAAAACGTTTTGAAATCTGCATTGGTCGGCATCAACAGCCCGGCCCCCTCACCCACGGCAGCCAGCCGGTTAAAATTGAAGGCATCTGTCCGCCCTTTGAGCAGATCGGCCAGGGGCAGCACCTGATCCAGGTTGTCCCGGGTCAGGGTCAGCATCACCATGGAGTAGATGCCCAGCTCCCGCAGGTCGTCCAGAAAATCCAGGGAGCGCTCGAAATGACCGGCACCACGGATGAAATCGTTGTGGGCCGCCAGTCCTTCCAGGCTGATCTGGAAAAAAAGCGGGGGCGCAATCTCCAACAGGCGGCGCATTTTTTCTACGGGGGTAGGGTTACCCAATATGGCTATTGCGAAACCGAGCTGGTGTGCACCCCGGTACAGTTCCTCCAGGTGCGGGTAGAGCAGCGGATTGCCACCGGAAAATGTAACCTGGCCGCGAACGTGCATCCGCCGGCAGAAATCGTAAAAATCGTCCAGGACTGCCCGCGCCTGTTCCAGGGGCAAGGAAATGCGGCTGCTGCGGTCATAGCAGTGCTTGCAATGCAGGTCACAGGACTGGGTCACATGCCATTGCAGAGTGAAGATATCAGCTGCCAGAAACGGCTCCAGTTCAGGCTGCTCCGGAGTTTGTGGGTGTACGTCCCGTCGAATTCGGGAAGCGGGCGCTAGGAGGATACCCTGGGCCACCGCCTGATCGATGACTATCTGGATGTTCCCCGTGGTTACCTGCCCCTGCCGGGCCGCCTCCCGGGGTTCGATCTGCTCCGCGGCGATTTTCAGGGCCAGCAGGTCGTTTTCCACAGCTTCCCGGCACAAAAGCTGTCCGGTTTGCGGCTGGCGCCAGGTCATGACATGCGCAGGTTCTTTGGAAGGTGGCTCCCCACCGGCCTGGTCGTCGAAGAAATACGCCAGGTTTTTCCACTCTAACCGCTGCAGGGTTAAAGATGGGTTGACCGTTAATGCTGCAGCGAAAATTGCGGGATCGTTCGCATCGGTTTGGGTGCGGTAGCGCACCCATTCCAGGCGCGCCAGATCCACCAGGTAACCGGGCAGGTCCAAAGATGCAGTCAGGGTATCTAGTGCTTCGGGAAAGGACTCCCCGGGCAGATCAGCATCCAATGCCGCCCGCACCCTGCCCCAGGTATCTCTGCCAAGGGTGCGCCGGCATACGGTGAATATGGCGTCGAGTGTATCGACAGGGGTCGATCTCAAGGTGGTTCGCTTGGTTGGTAAAGGTTGACTTTTCGGCCGCCTCAAACGGATCACGCAAACTGCGTGAGGTCAGGTCAGGCTCAGCCGCTTTTCCCGGACTTCTTCTTGTCATCATCGGTGCCCCCGGCTCCGGCCTTATCGCCGCTTCAGGCGCTTTGGCCGGTTGCTCAGGCGCTCAGGGTGAAAGTGGACCCGGCAATCAGGCCGGCAATACAGAAACCGGCCAGAATCTTTTTCAGGGCATCAACTTCCATGTTGGCCTCCTGCTATTTAGGGTGGCTATAGGTCCATTCCCCGGGGCGGAGAATCGGCAGACAGAACCCGGCCCAACTTTGGCTGCGTGTGCAATGCTTCCTTGTTGGGGTTTGGGTTGGTAACCTAAAAGCTATCAAATAGACGAAAAAGTGTCAATCGAACGTTCCCGGCAGCAAAGTGCCGGGAATGCGCTCGCTGATCGGATCAGCTACGGCAGGCGACAATCCAGGAACGCGGGTTCAAATACCGAGCCGATCAGCATGCGGTCTTTATAGACGGCCGCGACACTCGCACCGGAGAGCACTTCCCCCTGGGAGAGGTAGATTTCATCTATCCGCGGTTTGCCGTGCGGGTTCAGCGTGACCCTCAAAACCTGGGACGGCGACCGTTTGGCGGCGTCTTTTGAGTGGGCCACAAATTTCAGCAATTGGGGATGTGCTCCGATCCACAGGGCGCCGGCGGAATCGATTTCGATATTGTCCAGTCCGGTGTCGAACCGAACGCTTGCGGCGAGTGCCAATTCTCCGGATTTCAAATCGCGATCAAAGATTTTCAGCGTCATCTGGGTTGTTCCGACCACGTACAATTTGCGGCCATCCGGGCTGATGTTAATGCCATTGGCATAGCCGAACCCGTCGGCCGCCACCTTGAAATCACGGCCATTGAAAAAAACAACGTTGGCCAGGGGCAGTTTGAGGTAGTCCTCCCCTATTTTCAACAGGCCGTCGGTAAACCGGTGATCATTGGTAACATAAAAACGCTCCCGGTCCACCGCCACGATATCATTGGGCGACACCAGGGCCGGATCGCTGACCGTGCGGCAATGCGCCAGGCCATCCGGCTTCAGGTCATAAATCTCGACTTTGTGGGTGCCCCCGGAGTGATTGATGACAAACAGGGCATCCTGGCCTTCCGGGTCCACGTAAAGACTGATGCCGTGGGGCTGGAAATCAGGGCCGGGACCGGATGTCAACTTGACCGGCACCGGCTGCAAGGCCGTCAGGTCGTAGGCAAAGATGCCTCCCCGGCCGTTTTGCCCGGTCTGCAAAGCCCGTCGGTCGCAGGCGGATATATAGGCCATTCCCGTCCGGGGGTGGATCGTGATGTCCTCCGCACCGGTAACCCCCGAAACCGCCTGACAGGATCCGGCAAAGTGGGGCTCGATGGTCTTGAATTGGCCGGCCGACCACAACAGATGGGCCACCCAACCAGCGACCATCAAAACCAGCACAAGGGCAATGTACAGAAATTTTCGCATGGTGTGCTCTGAGTAAAGACTCCTGGTCCTGAGGGCCAAGTTTTGGGTTGCCCCTTAAAGGGGCTTTCAACCTAAAGCTGATGAGTGTGAAGTGACTAAAGTGATCTAAAGTTATTGAGTCGCTACGCTCAACTGATTTTATCTGATTGGCAGGATACCTTAACTTTAGATCACTTCATTTCTTTCCTTTCAATACCGTAGAGGCTGTTTCAGTAGAGAGTTTTGGAGTAAGTTCCCGTCTACGCCTTCCAGGCTACGCCGGACAGGCAAGGCGGACGGAAGGTTCAACCCGGAGGAATACTGACAAGTATTTCGAGGATTGAAACCGAGCGCCCAACGCAGAGATTGGGCCAAAAGGCTCTGCTGGGGCAGCCCCTTAGTCTGAGACTCAGACGTCTATGGCCCCCCCTCACGTAAACCCCGCGCCGGCCGTACAGGTATAGCAGTAATCGGCAACCGAGATGGCACTGTCCACGGCCGGCGGTCCGGTCAGTTCGGACACATGTATCTTTTTGCCGCCCAGTGGCAGGTTGGCGGCCAGGTTGAAATCACAATCGTAGAGATACCCGTCCCAGGAGATGGATACCTGGCTGCGGCACATCAGGCCCTCCACCGCACACGGGTTGAAACTGCCCGCCAGTTTGCCGATATAGCCTTCCAGGTTGCCGGAGCGTTCCAGCCAGTTGCGGAAACGCCCCAGGGGCACGTTGGCAAAAGCGAACAGATTGTTGAACACAATGCCATACTTGTCCTGCAAAATCTGGCGGAACCGCTTCTGGGCGTGTTCCTGGCCCTGGGGCAGGAAGGCCCCTGAGGGATTGGACACCAGGTCTAGTTCCAGTCCGGTGTCCTTTTGGCCGTACCCGCGCTGGTTGAGTTCCTGCAGGACGGCCACGCTTTTTTTGAAAATGCCCCTGCCACGGTGGTTATCGGTCTGGGCGGCATTGATGGAAGGGAAGGAAGCGGTAATCACTACCTTCTGTGAGACCAGGGTCTCCAATAAATCCCTCTCTGCCTGGTCATGCAAGGCGGAGAGATTGGAGCGAAAAATAAGCCGGGGAGTCAGGGCGGCCAGGCTGCGTACGAAGGCCGCGATGCCCGGTACGAGTTCCGGCGCGCCACCGGTAATATCAATAACCTTGAAACCGGAGCGCTCGGCAAACGCCGCGACGGCATCCATGGTTTCGGCATCCATGGCTTCCGGACGTGTCGGTCCCGCGTCCAGGTGGCAGTGCTTACAGGCTTGGTTGCACACCAGTCCCACATTCACCTGCAGGGCGTTGGTTTCCACCCGCCGGAGTTTGATGCCGTGCGTAGCGAGTGCGGCACTGAAAGGTATGTTCTTTGGGTCAGCGCTCATTTTGAGTTCTAACGAATGGCTTTAATCCAATTATATACCGATTATTCGTTTACATTGAAAGTTTTTCTGCAACATTTCTCATTTGCAAACCATGTACCAACGATGCGTCGCCTCGGATGGCGTTGACAACGTGCACTGCTTCGGTCATCTCTGACAGATTGGAGCCCTTCTCCAGGCAGCTTTGGGTGTAGGCGTCAATGCAGTACGGGCACTGGATTGCGTGGGCCACAGCCAGGCCGATCAGGGCCTTTTCACGTTCGGTCAGATCGCCCTCGGCAAAGACCGCACCATAATAGTCAAAAAATTTTTTGGCTAGCTCCGGGGCATCCTTACCGATTTCTTCGAACTTGTCCAGATCATCCGGGTTGTAGTACGTTTCCATGGTGCCCTCCTCGTTATAGCGATAGATTGAATCGGATTTTCAGCGCAACTGATCCTTAACATCACAATCGGTATCGGGATCGAGCATAGGTTCTCACCTTATCGAATTATCGATTTCGATCCCGATATCGATACCGATTTCGATAAACTGACTAGCGCCGCATAAACTTGTGATACTTCTCCACCCACTTGAGCAGCCTTTCCGGGGCGTGCGCCTTTTTCCACTCGCCCGCGGCAAACTTGTTGGCTTCTGCCAACGTAGGATAGATGTGGATCGTTCCCAAAATCCTGTTCAGTCCCAGACCATGCTTCATGGCCAGGACATATTCGGCGATAATATCGCTGGCGTGGGCCCCCACGATGGTAACCCCCAGGATCTTGTCGCTGTCGGGCGGGGTCAACACCTTGACGACCCCGTGGTCCTCTGAGTCGGCGATGGCCCGGTCCAGGTCGTCCAGGCCGTAGCGGGTGACCTCGTAGGCGATGTTGTTTTCCCGGGCCTCCTTTTCATTGAGGCCTACCCGCGCAACTTCAGGGTCGGTAAAGGTGGACCACGGGATGACCCGGTAATCCACCCGGAACTTTTTGAGTCTTCCGAAAAGGGCGTTCACTGCCGCGTACCACGATTGATGGGCCGCCGTATGGGTAAACTGGTAGGGCCCGGTCACATCGCCGCTGCAAAAGATGTTGGGGAAATTGGTACGTAAAAACCCATCTGCTGCCAGGGTGCCCTGGTCCGATATCCGGACGCCCAGTTCCGCCAGTCCGAAGCCATTGACATTGGCGGTCCGGCCAACGGCTACCAGCAAGGCATCGAAAGGCAGCGAGACCTCTTTCTCCCCGTTGCGGCAAACGAGGGCCCGCCGGGCGGCGTCCCGGGTGATGCGGGTGGCCTGGTGTTCCGTCAGGACCGTGATGCCTTCGGCCCGGAATCTGTCCATGACCATCTGGGATATCTCCGTATCTTCACGGGGCATGATGTAATCGTTCAACTGGACCTGGGTAACGGCAACCCCCAGGCGGTTGAAGACCTGGGACAGTTCACATCCGATTGGCCCGCCGCCCAGCACGACCATATTCCGGGGGCGCTCACGGAGCGTCCAGATGGTATCCGAGGTGTAGTATTCGGTTTGGTCTAGGCCCTCGATCGGCGGGATAAAAGGGCGCCCGCCGGTGGCGATGATGATGCTGCGCGCGGTAAGCGTACGGCCGTTGACAGATATCTCCCAAGGGCTGGTTAAACGCGCGGCCCCCTGCACACAGTCCACCCCCAGGCCGGTATAACGTTCCACGGAATCGTGGGGCTCCACTTTTTTAATGACGGCCTGGACGCGTTCCATGACTGCGGCAAAATCATAATCAATCCGGCCTTCCCGGAACCCGAATTCACGGGCCCGGTCGGCGTACGAAAGAACCTTGGCACTGCGGATCAGGGCCTTGCTGGGGACACAGCCGGTGTTGAGACAGTCCCCACCCATTTTTTCCTTCTCGATCAACACGACCCGGGCCTTGACTGCGGCAGCGATGTAGGCTGCCACCAGCCCGGCCGAACCGGCTCCGATAACCGCGAGGTTATAATCAAAGCGGCGCGGACGGGCAAAGCCGGCGTAAACCTTGCGGGCTTTCAGAGAGTCCACGGCTTTACGGGCAATCAGCGGAAAGATTCCCAGCAGGGCAAAAGAGAAGATAATGGCCGGGGACAGAATCCCGGACGCAGATTCCAGCTTGCCCAGCTGCGTGCCGGCATTGAGATAGACGATGGTGCCCGGGAGCATGCCGATCTGGCTGACCAGGAAGAACGAGACCGTTTTAATAGGCGTCAACCCCATCACTACATTGATCATGAAAAAGGGGAACGCCGGAACCAGCCGCAGAGTAAAAAGGTAAAAATTGCCGTCTTTCGCGATGCCCCGGTTGATGGCGGCCAGTTTGTCGCCGAACTTCTGCTGAATGGCGTCCCGGAATAGAAAGCGGGACAGTAAAAAGGCCAGGGTCGCGCCGATTGTGCTGGCAAAGGACACCATGATGGTACCGGCTACCAGACCGAAAAGGGCGCCGCCGGCCAGGGTCATGACCGCTGCTCCCGGCAGGGACATGGCCGTCACCAGGATATAGATGACCATGTAGCCGGCGATCGTCACGGCCATATGATCCCGGTAGAAAACCTCGAAATCGTGCTGGCTGGCCTTGATGGACGCCAGGGTCATGAAACGCTGCAGGTCGAAAATAAAGAAAAGCGCCACCACCAGGGCAATGGCCGCCAGCAGGAGTATTTTGGTTTGCGTCTTTTTCATGTGCACCTGTGCCGGTTTGACGGAAGCACAACGTTCAGTCTTTAGTCGCGGCGGAGCCGTTTTACTAACAGGATTTTTTACTGGTTCGTTTGGCGAGGCGCTCTTTACGGCGGGCAATGGCCTCGCAGTTGCGTCTTTTTTCTTCAGCGTTCACCGGGATGATTTCCGGAATTTTGCGGGGTCGGTTGTTTTTGTCCAGGGCCACGAAGGTCAGGTAGGCCGAGGCGGTGTGCTTTACGGTGCCGGTTACCGGGTCTTCGGTTTCCACCCGGGCACCGATTTCCATGGAGGTTTCCCCGGTCAGGTTGATCGATGCCTTCACGGTCAGCAGGTTGCCGATAAAGGCCGGGTGGTGGAAATCAAGCCGATCGATGGAAGCGGTTACGGCCGGGCCGCTGGAATGCCGCACCGCTACCACGCCGGCGGCATCGTCGATATGTTTCATCACCACCCCGCCATGCACGATGCCCGCCGGATTGGCATCCGGCGGCAGCATCATGTGCGACATGATCACGCTGGTTGAAGCAACAGTTTTCGGTTCCATCAGTTCTTCCAGTAGGGGTCTATGATGTCTTCGAATACGGTCAGGGCCGCTTCGGATCCCTGGCCGGCCGCGGTAACAATCTGTTTGTAACCACCGGCCACATCACCCGCGGCGTATATCCCGGGGATCTTGGTGCGGTAATTGTCATGTTTGATGTAGCCCTCGGCGGTAAGTTCGAGCCCGAGCTTGCCCGCCAGTCCGGTGGCCGGGTCGTATCCAATGGCCATGAAAACACCATTGACCGCTATCTCGGTTGTCTGGCCGGAGGTCACGTCTTCCAGGACCGCCTTTTCAACGATACCGTTGCCCTCGATGCTGACAACCCGGTGGTTGTAGATGATGTCAATGTCGTTTTCAGGCAGTTTTGCGGCCAGGACTTTCTGGGCCTTCAACTGGTCCCGGCGATGGACGATGGTGACGTCTACGCCCATGTTCTTCAAATGCAGGGCCTCGGTGACCGCACTGTTGCCGCCACCGACTATCAGCACTTTGCGGTCCTTGAAGAGCGGCCCGTCGCAGGTGGCGCAGTAGCTGACCCCGCGCCCGGAGTAGCGGTTTTCACCGGGTACGCCCAGGTGCCGGTGGCTGGCGCCAGTGGTGAGCAGAACGGATTTTGTATAAAATTTCCGGCGACTGGTCTGTACCAGGGTCGGTTCGCCCGGCTGGATGTCGATCACCTCTTCCCCGGGAAAGATATTCACATATTCCAGGGCATGGGTCACCATGATGTCCACCAGGGTTTTTCCGCCCACCTGTTTCATGCCCGGATAGTTTTCCACGACCGGGGTCAGGGCGACCTGGCCGCCCAGGACACCCTTTTCCAGAATGACGGTGTCCAGACCACTGCGGGAGGCATATATTCCGGCGCTGAGGCCGGCCGGCCCACCGCCCACGATGACCAGGTCGGTGGTGACCTCTTCGGCGTCGGTTTCCGGGATGAAGACCGATTGCTGTTCCAGCTTATCAAGCGACGCCATGAAAAGTTCTTCCGTCTGGGCCCCCATGGCAATCAGGATATCATCGGCAAACGCCTGAGGAACCGAGTGGGCGGAATACTGATCGGCCAGGTCCGGATTGGCCTGGATGTCGATGATTTCCAAAGAGATCAGGTCCGGTTTGCCCACCGCGGCCTTGAGTGCATTGAGGGCCTGCTGCGGGCAGTAGGGGCACGAAGGGCTTACAAACACTTTGACATTGCGGGGGGCCTCTATCCGCTCAAGGACGCCCGCGGCCTGCTCGTTCAGGCCGTGTTTCTGGGTGCCGATACGCAGGAGGGCTTCAAGGAAGATCTTGGCCTCTTCCCCCATGGGGGCGCCCAGCCAGCGGATATTGTAATTGTCGGGGTCGAATACAATGGCGGGCGAGTGCACTACACCCAGTTTGCCGGCCATATCATGGTCCAGATCAAACTCGCGGAGTTTGACCCTGTCTGTCAATTGCCGGAAAAACCGGATGCCCTGACGCGCCGCCTCGCTGAAAACATCGTTGACGCCGGATTTGGTGAAAAGGTAGATCGGGATTTCCCGTTTGATTTGGGAAAGCATATTTTCCAGTTCAAGCTGGATTTTTCTGATTTCTTCTTCCTGGGCTAATTCCATCTTCACATCTCCTGTGTATATCTATCTTCAAATGGCGGTCTGCGGTCTCGAATTAGAAGCATCCCCATATCTCAGGCGTAGTATAGGGCCTGCAGCGGGGATGTCAAAAAAGGGCCGGTGCAGATTCAGGCCGGAAGATGCCGTAAACAGGGCCTCTCCTTAACGATCGTCGACCGCTACAAAAGCGCACTCATCCGGTCCGCAATAATCGCCGATATAGTCTGATTCCGGCCGGTAGAGGGCCGGTTTGGTAGCTGCGCCCCCGAACTGCTCCTCAATGACATGGGCCGCCCATCCCGATATGCGTGAAATGGCGAATAGCGGGGTAAACTGATCGGAAGCGACCCCCATGTAGTGGTAAAGGGAGGCGCTGTAAAAATCGACGTTCACGTAAATTTCCCGGCCCTTTTTTTCTTTGAAGGCGGCCTTGCCTACCTGTTCGAGTTTCTTGGACAAATCGTACCAGGTCGTATCCCCGGCGCGTTCGCCCAGTGTCTGGGACATGGGCGCCAGGATGTGGGCCCGGGGGTCATCGGTCTGGTAGACGGCGTGCCCCAGACCCATGATGACCCCGCCGGTGTCCAGGATATTCTGCACGTAAGCTTCCACATTATCCGCCGAACCGATTTCTTTGAGCATGTTCATGACCCGGGTATTGGCTCCGCCGTGCAGGGCGCCGGACAGGGAACCTACGGCTGCCGTAACAGAGGCATACATGTGCGCCTTGGTGGAGGCCACCTCGCGGGCGGCGAAGGTCGAGGCATTGAAAGAGTGTTCCGCGTGCAGAACCAGGGCCGTATCGAAAAAGCCGGCCAGATCGTCATCCGGGGCCTCACCATTGAGCATGTAGAAAAAATTGGCGGCGTGGCCCAGGGTCGGATCGGGATCGACGGGGGCTTTGCCGTTACGGATGCGTTCCCAGGCCGCCACGATGGTGGCGAATTTGGCTATCAGCTTGACGGCAATTTTGAGCGCCGTTTCCCGGTTGTGTTCATTGGCGCCCGGGTCATGATGTGCCAGCATGGGCACCACGGCCTGGAGTACATCCATGGGCAGCGCGTCCTTGGGGAAAGCCGCCATGGCGGCAAAAATATTCTGGGGCAATTCGCGGTTTTTGGCCAGTTCCTCGGAAAATGCGTTCAGTTCGGCCTGGTCCGGTAATTTTTCGTAAAGCAGGAGAAACGCGACCTCTTCAAAGGTAACCTTGCCGGCCAGGTCCTTGGCCAGGTAGCCCCGGTAGACCAGCTTGCCGATTTTGCCGTCCACGTCACTAATTTTGGTGCTGGCAATAGTCACGCCCCTTAAACCCGTATTCTGGATTACTTCACATGCATCTTCCATGGTTCACCTCGATTATATTTTGGGTTTACCCGCTGACGGCAAAACCTGGCTGCCCAAATGCAGAGTACGGCAGCGGTATCATCAAATGCTGAACGCCGGATTAGCTCTCCGTATTCACATTTCAAATTCCGTGCCACTCTATGCGTTGGTCGCTGGCAGGCCCCGTTCCTTACACCACAATCTAACTATTAGTATATATTGGTAAATATGAAATATCAAAATCGCAGGCGGGCAACCCGGTCCAAGGGACGGTTTTGTCTCAGCGGGCATTGATACAAAAGTGTATCGCAATACAGGCCGGTAATGTGAAACAGGTGGCAAGGAGGTGAGAATTGGCAGCCGGGCGGGACCGTGGAAACTAGGTTTAAGATGCTTTTTCCTGTTCGCGGGAGCAGGCCGGGCACAATCCGGTGAATTCGAGATTATGACCGATAATTTCAAACACGGTTGTATGGTACAGCTCATCCTCCAACTGGTTCAGGGGCGCAAGCGGCGCGTCGGCAACAGTATCGCACCCAACGCAGCGGATATGGTAATGCCGATGGGGGTGTCCGTCATATCTTTTCAGCGATCCGCTCAATTCCAATTTTTGGATTTCACCCAGCTCGGAGAGGATTTCGAGGTTGCGGTAGACCGTGCCCAGACTGATGCGGGGCAGCCGTTTGCGTACCAGCTGGTAAAGCTCATCAGCACTGGGGTGCATTCCGAAATTTCTTAATTCTTCAAGAATTACAGACCGTTGGCGGGTCATGCGCATGTTTTTTTGTACTTCCAAATTCTAAGCCCTCTTCATAACCGACGCGGGTGAAGCAACCTGTCTAAAATCCCTAAAATAAAGCCGGGTCAGTGTCAAGGATGAAATGCCGGAGCGATTCCCGGGCATTTCACCACCGACACCCTTGCCTGGCAGGAATGGTCTTTACAGGTCCACCCACATATCGGCTTCATTGCCGCAGCTTGTGCAGGTTGCCGAGCCCTTGACTTTCACCGGCGTATGTGTGTGGGCAGGTGCCGCGCTGCCGGCCGACGGATCCAGCTCCTCCGGCAAGGCGCAAGTGACCACCATTTCCGCTTCATTGCCGCAGTTTTCACATTTACAGACCTGTTTGACTTTTTTCGTAACTCCACTCATTGCTGATCTCCTTGTACCATATTGTATTGTTTATGCAGGTCTATTAGCATATCGGTGCAAAAAAAATAACTATAAAAAATCCGTGAACTGCGCTACCTTAACAACAGCCCATCCGGCCGGTAAAAACGGCATGATAGTTGCTATCATGTGACGGGAGATACTGGCTGCCGTATCTGACCCGGGCCTTGCCTGCGTCCTGAATGACGCGAGCCCCACCGCAAGCAACCAGCAATATGGCCGCCCCCGGGCTGCCCGATCCAAGGGGCTCCCGGAACTTCCCCTGTATCGGGTACCGCTAGCGGAGAGTCTATGCATATTGTATCTGTTAAAAAAGGCTATGATCTAAACTTGGCCGGTGAGCCCTCACCGGCGTGTGATCAACTTGCCCCCCCCGCAAAAGTGGGGTTTCACCCTAACCGGATCCCCTTTATAAAACCCCGCCTGAGGGTCAAAGAAGGCGAATCGGTTTTGGCCGGCGAGCCCCTGCTGGAAGACAAACGCAATCCGCGGGTGACTTTTCCAGTCCCCGGGTCCGGTCGCGTTAGCCGGATCGTATTTGGTCCGCGGCGGGTGATTACCGAGATCGTCATTGAACTGGAGCCGGAAGGCTCAGCGGCGACCTTTCCAGTATTTTCGTCCGACAAATTGACGGCGACCGATCGTTCCGAACTGGTGGCTGCGATCCTGGAGCGCAGCGTTTGGCCCCTTTTCCGGGAGTTGCCGTTCAAGGATATACCTCACCCGGAGACTCTGCCGCCCCTGATCATCGTGAGCCTGGGATCTGCGGCACCTTTCCACCCCCTGCCGCAGGTTTACCTGGAAGGCCGCACCGAGGATTTAGAATACGGCTTGGCGGTCTTGCGCAAACTGACCGAACGCGTTCTGGTCACCGCCCCGGTCGGGGGGACCGGTCACAAACGCATCGACGAGCTGGTAACCCACCAGGTTCAGGGGGAATACCCGGCAGATGACCCGGCCACCGTCCTGTACCATGTGAAAACCACCCCGCAGGGAAATCGGGGTTGGTATATCAACGGGCAGGATCTGCTTACCCTGGCCGCCTGCCTGTGCCGGGGCCATTATCCCCTGGAGAGAACCGTGGCGGTAGGTGGCCCACGTAGTGCCGCAAGCCGGCACTTGGTCACCCGGGTCGGGGCACCGCTGGCCGACCTCGTCGGTCACCTGGACACGGAAGGACTGCGCCTGGTGGCTGGGGGCGTCCTGAGTGGATACAGTGCCGCTCTCGGTACCTATCTCGGTTTTTACGAGACCGCCCTGACACTCATGCCGGCCGGTGAATTAAAAGACCTGTTCGGGTTTGTCTTACCGGGTTACCGGAAAGCCAGCCATTCGCGGGCTTTTCTCTCGTTTTTCAATTCAGGTCCCATGGTGCTGGAATGCGATATGAACGGCGAGGAACGGGCCTGCATCAATTGTGGCTACTGTCCACGGGTTTGTCCCGTGGACATCTTGCCCCAGTTTGCTTTCAAAGCGGTGGAAGCCGATGAAATCGAAGAGGCCCTGGCCCTGGGACTGCTGGATTGCGTGGAATGCGGATTGTGCAGCTTTGTCTGCCCGTCCAAGATAGAGATTACCGACATTTTGAAAAAAGCCAAAGAAGCCTATTCCAAGGAAATCGCCTGAACATGAAAATAATGCGCAACTTTATGGATACGCTCAGACCGCATTTCAGTAAAGGCGGACGCCTGCACATGCTGGAGCCATTCTTCGAAGCCTGGGAAACCGTCTTCTTTGTGCCGGTTATTCCTACGCGGACAAGCCCCCTGGTCCGAGATTCCCTGGATGTCAAGCGGTTCATGTCCTTTGTAATCCTGGCCCTGGTGCCGGTAACCTTTTTCGGTATCTGGAATGCCGGCTATCAGGCGGCTCTCTTGACCGGCCGCTCTTTAAGCTGGATCGAGATGTTTATTGAGGGCCTCTGGGTATTTGTACCCATGATTTTGGTTGTGTACGCCGTGGGTTTTTTCTGGGAAACCTTGTTTGCCCATATCCGTGGCCACCAGATCAGCGAGGGCCTGCTGGTATCCGGCCTCCTGTTTCCCCTGACCCTGCCGCCCACCATCCCGCTCTGGCAGGTAGCCGTGGGGTTTTCCTTCGGGATCGTAATCGGCAAGGAAATTTTTGGCGGGACAGGGCGCAATTTTTTAAATCCGGCCTTGACCGGACGAGCTTTTATCTTTTTTGCCTACCCTACCAATATGTCCGGCGACAATGTCTGGACCGCCGGCGGTTTAGCGGCGGACGCAGTCAGCGGGGCCACCCCCCTGGCTGCCATATCGCTAGCGGAGGCCGGCCAAACCGCCGAGGGGGTGCTGCAGGCTGCCGGTTATACGCTGACAGAGCTGTTTATCGGCACCTACCCGGGCAGCATCGGCGGCACCACGACCCTGTTTAGTCTTTTGGGTGCCATCTTTCTCATTGCAACCGGGATTGCCAGTTACAAGATCATGGTGGGCGGCGTACTGGGGGTGTTGGCCACCGGATTCATGCTTAACCTGTTTGCCGGGCTGTCCAACAATGTCTGGCTGGCGCTAAACCCCCTTTATCACCTGGTGATGGGCGGTTTCGCCTTCGGGATTGTCTACATGGCAACCGACCCGGTTTCATCGCCCGGCATGGAGAATTCGCGCTGGATTTTCGGGTTTTTGATAGGGGCCCTGACAGTCCTGATCCGGGTCTTCAATCCCGCTTACCCGGAAGGGGTGATGCTGGCCATTCTTTTCATGAATGTTTTTGCTCCCCTGCTGGATTACTTTGAGATTAAATCGAAGGTGAAAAAGAGGATCCCCAATGTCTGATACATTGAAATCGATCTGGTTTGCGGCCATTACCGCGCTAATCAGCAGCCTTCTGTTAACTGGAGCCTCGTCTGGTCTTAAAGAGTATCGGTTGGCCAACATTAAAATTGATAACCAGAAAAATCTGCTCAAAGCCGTTGGACTGCTCCACCCGGATGCAGCCTACTCCGGGGAAGAGATTGAAAAGCTCTACCAAGCCAATATTCAAGGTTACCAAGCGGATGCCTCCGGGGCCATCGCACCGCAAAGCGCATCTATGCAAAAAGAAGGGCGACCCCTTTTTCTATACGTAAAGGACAACACGATCCAAGCCTATATCCTGCCGGTGCACTCCAAGGGGCTGTGGGGTAAAATCGATGGATACCTCGCCCTGGAAAATGACGGACGCACCGTGGCCGGCTTTACTGTGTTCAGCCATGGGGAAACGCCGGGGCTGGGAGGAGAAATTGAAACAGCCTGGTTCCAGGAAAATTTCCGTGGGAAAATGATCGTTGATAGCGGCGGCCAATTTGCATCGATTGCGATCGCCAAGGGACGCGTGGCAGACCGGATCCCGGTAGACAGCCAGGCCAATTTCGTTGACGGAATCAGCGGTGCGACCCTGACCGGACGGTTCTTGAGCGAGGGCCTGCGCGGCACCCTGCTGGCTTACGAGAAAGTTTCGAAGAACTTTCGCGCAGGCCGGATAAACCTTAACCCCGCTGCAACCGGAAAAACAGGTTCACCATGAAACTGACTGCTACCAAAGAATTTAAAGCCTTGTCGGACCCCCTGGTTAAGAATAATCCGGTTTTTATCCAATCGCTGGGAATCTGTTCGGCCCTGGCTGTCACCGTGCAGCTGAAAACAGCCGTGGTCATGGGGCTGGCCATGACTATGGTGGTCGCCTTTTCCAACCTGATCATTTCGGCTTTACGTAATGTGGTCCCCCGCAATATCCGCATGATCGTGGAACTGATCGTGATTGCCTCATTGGTAATCCTGGCGGATGAACTCTTAAAAGCCTTTTTATACGATATCAGCAAGCAGCTCTCTGTCTTCGTGGGACTCATCATCACCAATTGCATCGTCATGGGCCGTGCAGAAACCTTTGCACTGGGCAATCCGCCGTGGGTGTCTTTTCTTGATGGCCTGGGCAGCGGGGCCGGGTACAGCATCGTGCTGGTTACGGTTGCCTTTATTCGCGAATTGCTGGGATCCGGCAGCCTCTTTGGTGTTCAAGTGGTGCCGGAGGCCCTCTACCAGGCCGGTTACCAGGACATGGGATTTATGCTGCTGGCACCAGCGGCCTTTATCATCATCGGTCTGCTGGTCTGGCTGCAGAAGGCGCTTATTAAAGAATAAGGTTGTTAGACTGAAGACTGAAGGAAAAACATTAACCGCACTGACTTCTGCTTTCAGTCTTCAGCCGAGAACCTGTCTCAAAAAACGGATTTTGGTTCAAAATCAAGGCGGCCGCGAGGAATGAACCGGAGGAATACATCAGGTATTTCGAGGATTTATTCCGAGCGCCCAACGCCGAGTTTGGGCCAAAGGACTTTTTTGAGATAGGTTCTAATCACCCGTGAAGCTTACGCGGAGCACTAAATGGAAAACCTGGTCAGCATATTTTTAAATTCGGTGTTTATCGGCAATATCCTACTGGCTTATTTTCTGGGTATGTGCTCGTTCGTGGCGGTCTCCCGCAATATGGAAACGTCCATCGGGCTGGGATTTGCCGTTGTGTTTGTACTGTCCATAACCGCACCGGTGAACTGGCTGGTGTTCCATTTCCTGCTGGCGCCGGGGGCGCTGGCCTGGGCGGGGCTGCCCGCCGTTGACCTTAGCTTTCTTAAATTTATCACGTTCATTGCCGTGATCGCGGCCATGGTCCAGGGTGTTGAGATGGTGATGGACCGGTATTCCCCCGGGCTTTACAATGCCCTGGGCGTGTTTTTACCCCTCATCACCGTGAATTGCGCCATCCTGGGGACGTCGCTGTTCATGGTTGAAAGAAATTATACGTTCCTGGAGTCCGTGGTATTCGGGGTCGGCTCAGGGGCCGGCTGGCTGATGGCCATTGCCTCCATGGCCGCTATCCGGACCAAGCTGCGGTATGCCGATCTCCCCAGGGGGTTGGAGGGATTCGGAATTGCCATGATTGTAACCGGCCTGATGGCCATGGGCTTTATGCTGTTTTCCGGAATAACCCTTTAGGAACAGCCTCTATGAGCAGGAGTAGACATTGACCTACCTAATCAGCATGACCATATTCACCGGCCTGATATTGATCCTGGTGGGGATCTGCCTGTTTGTCGAGGCCAAAGTCGTTAAGAAAGGTGACAGCCGGGTTGTCATCAACGAGGACGAGGAGAAAAGCATCCAAACCCCGATCGGGACTACCTTGCTGGCGTCCCTGGCCAACAACGGCATCTTTATCCCTTCGGCCTGCGGCGGCGGCGGATCGTGCGGGATGTGCAAATGCAAGGTCACCGATGGCGTCGAGGGATTCATTCCCACTGAACTCGCCCATCTGTCCCGCAAGGAGAAACTGGATAATATCCACCTGGCCTGCCAGCTGAAAGTCAAGGATGATCTCAAGATCCGCATACCGGATGAGATTTTCAACGTAAAGAAGTACGGGGCCACCGTGGTTTCCAATGTGAATGTGGCCACCTTTATCAAAGAGCTGGTTTTGGAACTGGATGAGGGTGAAACCCTCAACTTTCAGGCGGGTGCCTACATCCAGATCGATATCCCGGAGTACGAACTTTCTTTTTCCCAATTTCGAGTCCGGGTCAGCGAAAGATTCCGGCCGACCTGGGACCGGTTCAGTCTCTGGGGGCTCAAGAGCAGGATAGAGGCACCCATCTTCCGTGCTTATTCACTTGCCAATCCGCCGTCCGAGAATCGCCGCCTGAGTTTTACCATCCGTATCGCGACCCCACCCCCCGGAAAAAAGGCGGCGCCACCGGGTGCCGGCTCATCATTCATATTCAACCTGCAGGAAGGCGACCGGGTCACCCTCAGCGGTCCGTATGGGGATTTTATAGCCAAAGAGACGGATCGCGAGATGTGCTACATCGGCGGTGGGGCCGGCATGGCTCCGCTCCGCTCCCACATATTCCACCAACTCGAAACACTGCAGACCAACCGGAGAATCACGTTTTGGTATGGAGCCCGTTCGATTGCGGAATTGTTCTTTGAAGATGAGTTCAAACAGCTTGAAGAGAAGTACCCCAACTTCAACTACTTTGTAGCGTTGTCTCAGCCTGAACCGGATGACAAATGGGACGGCATGCTCGGGTACATCCATGAGTGCCTGCTGGACAACTACCTGCAACAGCATGAAGACCCGACGGAAGTTGAATACTACCTTTGCGGACCGCCCATGATGGTGGACGCGGTGGAAGCGATGCTCGATGATCTCGGAGTCGAGCCGGAGATGATCGCCTACGATAAGTTTTCCTGAATGCGTCCTGACGCATTCAGGCGTTTTAAGTTTTATGTGTTTAGCGTTAAGTTGAAACTTACCTCAAGCCTCACCAATTTATTTTCTCGGAATATTGCCATTACCCGCCACACCGGAGAAAACCGGTTTTAAAGGCTTCCAGCATATCCAAAAACCTGTCCATGCTATTCGAGCCGTGCCGTTCGGAAATACGGCTATGTGGTTTTGATGTGAACAACATGAAAGGTCTTCGGGGAAAACAAAGCGACATTGCCATAAAGCCTAAAACAGGAACTCCGGCGAGGAGCCGGAGTTAAGAAATATATGGAAGTGGTTTTAAAAGTTTCAATCGGGTTCAAGGTCAAGGCGGAGCGGGGTGTTTAACCGCAGGAATATAGGTTATATTTCGAGGATTGAACACCCCGGTCCAACGCGGAGATTGGATTCGAGGGGAAGTTATAAAACCACTTCAGAACATTTTTTCCGGAGGCCTTCTCTCAGGCACATACTCCTTCTTGATCTTGCCCGCGTTCCAATCGGCCGAAACGTAAAGGGCGCAGTAGCAGCTGCCGAACTCTTCTACATCGGGCTCACGATAGACGCAGGGGCAGATGATATCACGATCCTTCTCGCGGTCGGCGGCTGCCAGGCGGCAGGGGCAGGCCATGTACCCATAGCGGTCCTTGTTGGTGAGCAAGGCCTCCAGCAGGTCCATGACCTTTTCGCGTTCGTTATTGAAAAAATAACCTTTCGGCTCCTGAACTTTACGTAGTTTTTCAAAAAGCGTCTGAGCGTCCATTACAATCCCAAGGCCTCCTTGATTTTGTCTTCCTTGTAGCCGACGATGACGGTTTCACCGATAATGACGGTGGGAAACGAACACTTGGGGTTGAATTTGCGGACATCTTCCAGGATGGCTTTTCTTTCATCACCTTCCAGCAGGTCGACATCGACAAAATCATATTTGACCGTGCATTCGGAAAGGAGTTTTTTTGTAGATCTACAGTGGCTGCAAGTGCTGAGTGAAAATACTTTAATGTCTTTATCCGTCATGGTCGCTTCCTTTCCAGAATTAACTCGAAACTGCGGCGGGTCCCACCGTGCGGTGTCATAGAGGCCGGTTTCGCCATAACCCTGACTGTATTGGCAAGGGTAAATTTATGTAGTCATATCAAAAAGTTTTAGGTGCCGGCCAGATGAATGGTTCGAGCCGGCAGGATGCTACCGTTGTCTGTACCATTCTAAACTATAAATTTGAAGTAATTTTAGTCGATTGAGAAGCAAGCGCTGTCGAAAGGCGTCAGCGCGAGCTTCCCCAATGCTGTCTTGTATATCGATGAAGTTAAGGAGCCGCGAATAACTATCTGATATTTTAATATATATGATTCATGGACAACTCGTGTGGCCGCTGCTGCCGATAGCGGCCTTTTTAAAAAAATATGGGAACCGGAGTTTTTTGTTGACAAAGAAGTCCATTTTACCCTTAATAGTAACTATTACTAATAAGAGAGAATTGGCAAGACCAGTCCTGCCGGTTGCGTTTTTCCTTCAGGTACCCCTGGTCAGCTGACACGATAACAACCCCATAACTTCAGGGAGGCTCAACATGGCAAAGGATAAAATTACTTCTAAGAAAGAAGTCCCGATCAATATGCTAACGGGCTGCGATGCCACCGAACGAATGCTGGCCAAAGCCCGCCAGGACGGCGTCGAAACTGCCTTCGATCGCGCCGCCAATATGAAAGCGTGTCCCATCGGGGCGGATTCGGCCTGCTGCAAACATTGCGCAATGGGGCCGTGCCGCCTCAATTCGAAAGATCCTTACGCGAAAGTCGGGGTCTGCGGGGCCACCATCGACACCATTATGGCCCGCAATTTTGGACGTAATGTGGCGGCTGGTACAGCCTCACACACCGACCACGGTATGGCAATGCTGGCCCTGTTCCGGGAAGTGGTCGAAGGCCACAACAAACATTACAGCATTCGCGATCCTCTCAAACTCGAGCGGGTAGCAAAATCGCTGGATATAGAAATGGAGGGCAAGACCACTGAGGAAGTGGCGGTGGCCTTGTGTGATGAACTGGAAAAGACCTATACCCAGGTCGAGGGTGAAATTCCGTTGGTCAAGCTGGCCCCGGAAGCGACGCTCGAAACCTGGCGCAAACACGGGGTTGTTCCCCGCGGTGCCATGCGTGAGGTCATGGAATTGATGAACCGGACTCACGAAGGCGTGGACCAGCATTACGATAACCTGGTTACCCAATGCAGCCGCTGTGCCCTGGCCGACGGCTGGGGGGGTTCCATGGTAGCCACCATTATTTCCGACATCCTGTTCGGTACCCCGGTCCCGATAGCGGTCGAAATGAATATGGGCGTTTTGAAAAAAGACCAGGTCAACATTATCGTGCACGGCCATGAGCCCAACCTGTTCGAGTCCATGATTGCATCGGTGAACGAACCGGAACTTATCCAGGCGGCCAAGGACGCCGGCGCCGAGGGGCTGAACCTGGTCGGCATGTGCTGTAGCGGGGCCGAGATGATGGTCCGGCACGGCATCCCCCATGCCGGTAATTTCATGTCCGTGGATACGGTCCTGGTGACGGGTGCGGTGGATGCGTTTACCGTGGATATTCAATGTATCAGCCAGGGGCTGGCCAAGGTGGCCAAGTGCTATGACACCCCCATGTTCACCACCAACCCCCGGTGCCATATTGAAGATGCGACCCATATTGAATTCGAAGAGAGCGACCCCCAGGCCTGTACCGACGACATCGTGATCCAGGGGATATCCAGGTTTAAAAACCGGACCAAACCGATCGAAATTCCGCCGATTGTCAATACCGGCGTTCACGGCTTCTCCCAGGAATACATCGGCTACATGCTGGGCGGCTCTTTCCGGGGTTCTTACGTGCCCTTGAACGAGAACATCATCAACGGCCGGATCCGCGGGGTTGCCGGGGTCGTTGGCTGCAACAACGCCCGGGTGAAGCAGGACTGGGTCCATGTGGAACTCGTCAAGGAATTGATCAAGAATGATGTGCTCGTCCTGCAGACAGGCTGTTCGCAGATTGCCCTGGCCAAGGCCGGATTGACGTCCCCTGAGGCGGCTGTTCTGGCTGGACCGGGACTGGCCGAAGTGTGTGAAACGGTCGGCATGCCGCCGGTCCTGGGAATCGGCGCCTGCGTGGATAACAGCCGGATTTTGCTGGCCGCCACCGAGATGGTGAAAACCGGTGGGCTGGGCAACAGCATTGCCGATCTGCCGGCGGCCGGGGCTGCGCCCGAGTGGATGAGTGAAAAGGCCATTGCCATCGGGCAGTATTTTGTGGCCTCCGGCGTGTACACCATTTTCGGGGTGACGTTCCCGATTATCGAGGAGACCAAGTTCCATAAACTGCTGTTTGGCGGGCTGGAAGAGCGCGGCTTCGGTAAGTGGGGCTTTACGCCGGATCCCTATGAAATGGCCAATATGATGATTGCCCATATCGACAAGAAACGTAAGGAGCTGGGCATCGACAAGGCCCGTGACCGGGTCCTCATCGACATGGCTGATCGCCGCTCCATCACCGACGCGGCCTAACAGTAACTGCACCGATAGGTTAAGGGCCCGGTTTAAATCCTCCTTGATGCCCCGGAAACTTAACCTGAAAAAGCCATCCCGGATCAATTTCGGGATGGCTTTCTATTTTGGCAAACTGTTAAGCGAATAGCCATTTCAAGGGAAGATTTTGGTTCAAGGTCAAGGCGGCCGAAAATTTTATACCGGAAGAATACTACTGTATTTTGAGGATGTAAAATTTGCGCCCAACGCCGAGATTGGGCCAAAAGCTTCCCTTGAAATGGCTATTCGAATGCGTCCGAGTTAGCGCCCAAGAACCGATACAACGTCGCCCGCCCGACGCCGAGCAGCTTGGCGGCCTTGGCCTTGTTGCCGCCCGTGGTTTTCAAAGCCGTCTTGACCGATTCTACGTCGAGTTTGCCGACCCGGCTTTTAGGTACGCTGTCCCCGGTCTTGAGCCGCGAAATTTCCGGCGGCAGGTCACCTTTTTTGATGACATCCCGGGTACTTTTTACGATGGAGAATTGAACCGCGTTTTGCAGCTCGCGAACGTTGCCCGGCCAGTCATAATCCATCAGGGTGCTCAGGGCGCCATCGGTGACGGTGGGGGCCGGACTGTTGTGCCGCCGGCCGGCCTCGCGCAGAAAATGGGAAACCAGCAGGGGGATATCGGTACGCCGATCCCTTAGCGGCGGGAGATTTACCGGGATGACATTGAGCCGGTAATACAGGTCCTCGCGGAACCTTTCTCCCTGGATCTCGTGCATGAGATCCTTATTTGTGGCACTGATAACGCGGACATCGACTTGCATGGTCTTTTCGCCGCCCACCCTCTCAAATTTCCCATCCTGAAGAAAACGCAGCAGCTTGACCTGCATCAGCTTGGAAAGCTCCGCAACTTCGTCAAGGAAGATGGTGCCCTTGTCGGCCAGCTCAAAGCGCCCTTTTTTATCGCGGATGGCACCTGAAAAAGAGCCTTTCACATGGCCGAACAATTCGCTCTCGATCAGGGTTTCCGGCAGGGCACCGCAATTGATCGGCACGAACGGTCCGCCGGACCGCGGGCTTTCGGTATGAATCGCCGCGGCCACCAGTTCTTTGCCGGTGCCGGTTTCACCAAATATGTGCACCGGATAATCGTAGGCAGAAACGTCCTTGATCTGCTGGAAGACCTGCAGCATCTTGATGTCCTGGCCGATGATATTGGCGAAACTGCGAATGTCTCCGGCTTTTATCTGCAGGTTGATCAGATCGGAGAGGTCCTTGAAGGACACCAGCACCCCGAAGGGATCCTCGTTTTCATCGAGCATGTTGGTGACGGTCATTTCGGCCCGGCGCTGCTCCCCCGATTTGGTGGTGATCGTCAGGGCCTTTTTGGTCACATCGGTTGGTGGGACGGCATCGCCGCAGAAGCTGCAGTCCGCACTGCAGAAAGGGGCGCCAAAGGCTTCGTGGCAGTCCTGGTCCAGGATTTCAGCCCGGGAATAGCCAGTGATGTTCTCGGCGGATTTATTGAAAAAGAAAATATTCCGGTTGAGATCGTGGGCGATGATGCCTTCCTGCAGATTATCGAGGATCCGGCTGAGGTTGCTGGGGCTTTCAATCATCCGGTTCAGTTTGTCAGAGATGTTGGTTTTCATACACTCTCGGGTAATCTGCACGCAGGCAGTGGGCAACAAGATGCCAGTTTAATATATCAATCTGATTTCAAAGTCAAATTTTGAATTTGACCGGCCGGTTGAGTGCGATCGATTCAAGATTGATGGTCACGTCATAGGCCACTATTTCCACTCCCGCCGCGTGGGCCGCGCGCAGGGCCTCTCCATAGGCGGGGTCAATATCGTCTGCCGGTTGAAACACGTTGGCATCCATGCGCTGGATGAGGAAAAACATGACCGCCCGGTGCCCGGATTGGGTCAGCCGCTCAAGTTCCATCAGGTGTTTGCGTCCTCGAGCGGTGACGGCATCCGGAAAACGGGCAACGCCGTTTTCCACCAACGTGCAGTTTTTAACTTCTATATAGCAGGTGCCCTTTTGCGGCGACTGCAGGCAAATGTCCAGACGTGAGTGCTCCCCTACCTTGACTTCCCGCTGGATGTCGCTGTACCCGGTCAGTTCCTGTACCTGTCCACTTGCAATGGCGTGGGCAGCCAGGCGGTTGGGCAGCTGTGTGTTCACGCCTACCAGGGAGGCGGGCATGTCGATCAGCTCCCAGGTGTACTTCAATTTACGCTTCGGGTTGTCATGCTGTGAAAGATAGACCGGTCGGCCGGGCTGGCTGCAGGCGATCATGCGACCCGAATTCGGGCAATGGGCCGTCACTTCCCGGCCGTCTTCCAGGATGACATCCGCCAGAAAACGTTTATAGCGCTTCACGAGCCGTCCGGGAATGAGCGGGGGCAGGGCGATACCAGGAGAGCAATCTGATTTTGAATGGTCAGGCATTGATGGTACAGCTTGCATTTACCTATCGGTTTACAACAACAGCCGCGAATTTCGAAATTATACACATTGGGGACGGCGGTCAACCGAATAATTAGGTATTGTGACGTAGACCGTGGCTAGCCAGCCACCCTGAAGTATATCAAACCGCAAACTGGTTTCAGGCAGGTAACACTGCAGGGCTGCAATAGGCTCGTAAGATGTCTGTGACTGCCTGGACCGCATGGAGTTTAAAGTGCAGTGAGGGCGGGGTCCTATTTTGTGGTGGGGATCAACTCGTGCCACTTGATGATCTCATGATACAGGCCGTTGGCTTTGATAGCCTTTAGTCCGGTGCGTATTTTTGCCACCAGGCTGTCCGGTGTCTGTTTGCTGAGTGCCATTTCAAAGTCCACCGACATTTCCGGGACGTATATGGCTGTATTAATTTTGGCCGGGTCCAGTTTGAATTGCCGCAATTCGTAGGCCAGGGTCAGTTCGTCATCCAGGATCAGGTCACCCCGGCCGGCATAGAGCATGCGCAATGCCTGCTCCTGTTTGTTCACCAAATGAAACGCTGTTTTTTCTACAAAGCCCTTGCTGACCAGAAACTGGTGGCGGAAATCATCGCGTGGAATAATGGTCACGTACTTCTTGGCGTCTTGTACGGTAGCCAAGCGGATGTCTTTGCGGTCGGCCATGTGAAAAAAGTGTTCCTTTACCGATCCGATTACACCGGCCCATTTAAAGAGATTCTCCCGCTCGGGGGTCCGGATAATGCTGTAGATGAGGATATTGGGTTTTTCCTGGGCCAGCCGGTAAGCCCTGGACCAGGGGTAGACTTTGATGTGAAATTCGACGTCAGCTTCGCGCAGGGCGGCTTCGACGATCTCCGTGGCGATGCCGCTTACGGTGCGTCCGTCCGTGGTCTGCCAGGGCGGCAGGATCTCCGTGACGATGGTGAGTTCTGCGGCACCGGCCAGGCTCGCCCACAGCAATATGCAAGTTATCCAGCCAGTCTTCTTCATTGCCAGCCACTCTCTTCCAATTGTTTAGCTGTCCTGCAGTTGTCTATAGATAAGGTAAGACATGCCCGCAGGTATGGCAACTCATGCTGGCGCTGTGATGCCGGCGGCCATCAAAAAAACTGTTGCCGCATTTATTATCGGCCAAAAAATTAAAATCTTGACACGGCTCGGCCGCTTTGTCATCGTGTGCGGCACCAATCATGGGGACTGGCTATCCGCCTGGGGGAGGATAGTTGCCTATTTCAAACACAACCTATATGCATTCAGATTTCCGGTTCCGGGCGTACTTGCCTATCGTAAAACCGTAGTACTATGTAGCCGCCGCCGGAGGATGCAGCCAGCGTTCCAAGGAGTCATGGCATGTCAAAGTTTAAGAAGATCGGCTTGGGGGTACTTGTACTAGTAGTCATCGTATTGGTCGGCGGGTTCGCCTATGTCCGCCATCTTGCCACCCGGGGGATTCCTGAATACGACGGTAAACTGCAGCTCAGCGGCCTGTCCGCGGAGGTGACTGTCTACCGGGATCAATATGCCGTGCCGCACATCTACGCCCAGAACGAAAGGGATTTATACATGGCGGTGGGATATTGCATGGCCCAGGACCGGTTGTTTCAAATGGATCTCATCCGCCGGGTCACCATGGGCCGGCTGGCTGAAGTGGTGGGTGAAAAAGCCGTGAAGATCGACCACCTCATGCGGGCTCTGCGGATACCGGAAAAATCGCAGCTGATGATCTCGAAAACGAACCCGGTCATCTTGAGCCAGGCAGAGGCCTTTTGCCGGGGAGTTAACCAGTTCGTGGCCCTGCACGCAGAGCGCCTGCCCGTGGAATTTGCCATTCTCGGCTACAAGCCGGAAAAATGGGAACCTGCGCATGTGTTCAATGTCGCCAGCTACATGGCTTTCGACCTGTCGACCGGGTGGAAAACCGAAGTCATGTTTTACAAGGTACTGGCCAAGATCGGCCGCGAGCGGCTGGAGGCCATCCTGCCGGACATGCCGGCCTATAGAGAAGTGATCTATCCCGACTTCGGACCCGAGTTCGGGCAGCAATCGGTTTCCATGGGGTCGCAGGGTGCCCTGCTGGCTGCCGGGCAGCTGCTGGAGCAGCTCGGGTTGACCACTTTTAGCGGCAGCAACAACTGGGTCGTCTCCGGGAAAAAGAGCGTTACCGGAAAACCCATCCTGGCCAATGATATGCACCTGGGACTCAACGCGCCGGGGATCTGGTACCAGATGCACCAGGTGGCTACCGATACCGGGCTGAATGTCACCGGGGTGGTTGTGCCCGGCCAGCCCTTTGTCACCGCCGGTCACACACCCCATATCGCCTGGGGGTTTACCAATGTCATGGTCGACGACATGGATTTTTACCTGGAGAAAATCAACCCGGACAATCCGGACGAATACGAGTTCAACGGCCAGTGGCGGAAGATGACGGTCAAAACGGAGAAAATCAAGGTCAAGGGCGGCGAGATCGTCGAGAAAAAGATCCGTTTCACCCACCGCGGTCCCATCATTTCCGAGTTTAAAAAGGTCAAGGACGAAGCGCTGTCCATGCGCTGGACCGGCAACGAATACAGCAACGAGTCCCGGACCTTGTATCTGCTGGCCCGGTCCCGTAACTGGGACGATTTCAAAAGTGCGGTCAGCACATTCAGGGCCGTCAGCCAGAACATTGTCTATGCCGATGTCAACGGCAATATCGGCCTCTACTGTTCAGCGGGTGTCCCGATCCGGAAAAAAGGTGCCGGCCTGGCGGTTATGCCCGGCTGGACCGATGAATACGACTGGCAGGGGCTCGTCCCCTTCGAAGAACTGCCGCACAGCTACAATCCGGAAAGCGGTTTTCTCTCTTCGGCCAACAATAGAAGCGCTTCCGATGATTACCCGCATTATATCAGTAGCTGGTTTGCCCCGGACTATCGCTACCGGCGCATCAATGAGATGTTGACCGCCAAGGAGAAGTTTTCAATCGAAGATTTCATCCAGATGCATGCCGATTGGAAATCGAAGCTGGTGGAAGACATGCGCCCGGATATCCTCAAGGTCCTGAAGCGTTCCACCGACTTGAGTGCGGTTGAGCAACAGGCCGCCGGGCTGCTTGAAAATTGGGACGGCCGCATGCGTGCCGAGAGTGCCGCCGCAGCTGTCTTCGAACATTTCTATGTCGCTTTCCTGCACAATGTTTTTCAAGATGAACTGGGTGAAGAACTTTTCAAAGAGTTTATCAATGCCGGTTATGTAACCAATTTTGCCGTCGAACGGATGTGGGCCGACCAGGGGTCCGGTTGGTATGACGATGTGAACAGCGCTGACCGGCAGGAAAACTTTGATGACATCGTAGTAAAAAGCTTCAAGACTGCTGTCGCGAACCTGCAAAAGGACCTGGGCGGAGAGCCGGAAGAGTGGCAGTGGGGGAAGATTCACCAATTGACCCTGAAGCACCCGCTGGGCAGTGTCAAAATCCTCGACAGGGTGTTCGGGCTCAACCGCGGACCATATGATATCGGCGGCAGTTCACACACGGTCAGCCCCTACCAGTACAAATATAAGAAACCCTTTCATCCTTACCACGGTGCGTCCCACCGGCATATCTATTCCCTGGCGGATTGGAACGAGTCGCTTTCCGTTATTCCCACGGGCAACTCCGGGGTGCCGGCGAGTAAGTATTATTGCGACCAGACCGAAATGTACCTGGCCAATGAATATCACCCCGATTATGTACGGCGGGATCTGGTGGAAAAGAGTGCCAAGCACGAGTTGACATTAATACCATAGAATAGGTTGACAACCCCTTGGAAATTCCTTACTTTCCGGGTGCGCAGACGCCATTGCAGTGGTGCCTGCTCTGCTCTTTTACATAGGATCTCTTATCCCATCCTATGAATCTCACCATTCATGGGGGCGAAACGGCTTCGACGGGGATACTGAAGCTCCGGCTGCATACCGAGCGTTTTCCTGTTCGCTCGCAAATCCAATGGGAATTTAAATATAATCGCAGACGATTATAACTACGCTGTAGCTGCATAGCTACCGTCCTCCCGGGTTTTCTCTCGCGGCCCCGGGAAGGGCGTCGACTAGCGGGATAGCTGGCGCGGATTGCCTGATGCTGCGCCGGCGAAACTCTTATCAGGATAAGCTTGCAGAGACCCGGTCCGGAGGGGACCTGTAGGACGAAAACCAAAATTCGGAATAAGTATGTAGACGCCTGTGCGGATGATTTTCGGACGCGGGTTCGACTCCCGCCGCCTCCACCATGCTTCGCCCTGCGGGCTACGCATGGCACGCCATGTTAAGGAAATGTTCCATTTTAGTGTATAAACTTAGATGAAATGATAGCGAAGCATGCCCTGCGTAGTTCGGAGAACGAAGCGGGGCTAACCGCCTTTCAGGCTACGCATGGCACGCCATGTTAAGGAAATGTTCCATTTTAGTGTATAAACTTAGATGAAATGATAGCGAAGCATGCCCTGCGTCTTGTCGGGCGAAGCTCGATAGAGCGAAGCCTGAAGTTTGGAAAACGAAGCGGGGCTTTTTTCTGCTCATCAACAAAGGTCCCACTTAGCTTCTATGTATTACGTCTACATGCTACGTAGCTTACCCCACCCGAATCAGACCTATATCGGGTTCTCCGAAGACCTCAAAACTCGCTTAAAAGCCCATAACAACGGACAATCTCCGCACACCTCAAAGCACAAACCTTGGGAATTAATCAAGTACATCGCTTTTAAGGAAAAACCCAAGGCCCTGGAATTTGAAAGATACCTTAAATCGCACTCTGGCATAGCCTTCGCCAACAAACGCCTTTGGTAACTGCCTCATTCAGTAACAATATCGGGATATTAAATGGATTTCGGTGTTTTTTGCCGGGATGCCATAGTTGTTCCATCCTACTTTTGGGCTTGACACTCCGGTTGCGCCCGATTGAGCTTTTGAAAATTTGATAATTAAATCATATCTTGTTATAGGATATATATAGAATATCTGGTAAGATAGATTTTTCAATACTTTGCAAGCGATCAGCATATTTGCCGCCACCACATCGGGATATATTCCTCATGGCCAGACTATTCAAAAAATCCAACAAACCAGTCGGCGCCGCACCTGGTGCTCTGATCCACGATGGCGATCAAAAGGCTAAGCAGGTCAGCACATCCCTGCTGCATTACAGTCAAGATCATCTGAGAGAAAAAGAATCAATTTCGATTGAAGAATTTAATCAGCTTCGCAAGCAGGACGGCATTTCCTGGTTCAATATCAACGGCCTCCATGATGTTGATTTCATAGGGCAGCTTGGCAAAGATGTTGGTATCCATCCACTTACCCTGGAAGATATAGTTAACACGCGGCAACGCCCTAAAATTGATGACTATGACGACTATCTCTACCTTGTCTTTAAAATGCTGGTATTCGATCAGCAGGCCGAGGTTGTGAAATCTGAGCAAATAAGCCTGATCGTTGGTGATGGTTTTGTCATTTCCTTACAAGAGATAGACGGAGACATATTTGGCCCCGTACGAGAACGGATCAGACGGGGGCAGGGGCGTATACGCAAGGCCGGTAGTAGCTATTTGGCATACGCCCTGATAGATTCTGTCGTAGATCACTATTTCATAATCCTTGAAAACCTGGGGGAGAAAATAGAGACTCTCGAACAGGAACTGGTAGATAATCCAAGCGAACAACTGCTTGAATCCATCCACAGGCTAAAACGTGAAATGATTCTGTTTAGAAAGCATGTGTGGCCAATGCGCGAAATGGTGAACCGGCTTATCAAAACAGAATCACCCCTTGTGCATGAATCCACGGGAATCTTTTATACCGACGTCTATGACCATGTTGTCCAGATCACGGATACAATAGAGTCCTTCCGGGATATCCTCTCCGGTATGTTGGACCTGTACCTTTCAACAGTCAGCAACCGTATGAATGAAGTGATGAAAATGCTCACCATCATGGCCACGATCTTTATACCCCTGACCTTTATTGCGGGGATATACGGGATGAACTTCGAATTTATGCCTGAACTTCGTATGAAGTATGGATATTTTATCGTATTGGGTGTAATGGCCGCCATGGGGGGGGAATGGTCATCTATTTTAAAAATAAAAAGTGGCTTTAAGCCTGACGGGAAGGCTGAACGGGTGCTTCATTTTGGAAGGTGTAGAGAATGATTAAGAAAGCAATTTTTTTTACCATAGCGCTAATCCTTGCTGCGACGGCTGTTATCGCGGATTACGGATTGCCCGCGTTTGGCGCACAATCTCTTCCCAATGCAACCGACCCTAATCTTGGCGACCTGGGCAAAACGATCGAAGAATCTATAAGGGCGGAAAAAGCCGGTCTGGTAGACTTCCAGGAGCAACTGAAACTACTCAAGCATGAGAAGCTTCTTCTGGCCGCCGCCTTGAACGGCTACCAGTTGAGGGTTTCCACCTATGAGAATCTGCTGCTTGCTTCCGGCGCTGATCGGGCAGCCATCAAAAATGCCCAAATCGAGCTCCAAGCGTCCATGAACGAAATCCAGAAGATGGTCGATGACATGGCACCGCGCCTTAAAGTCATTACCGCGGCGCTCAGCAATATCGACCAGCAAAAGGCCCTGAGTAAAAAACAGATCCAGGTTCTTGGTAATGTAAAGGATAACACGGGCGTTGCTCGGAAGATCCAGGCCCGTGCCCGGGAACTGGCCGACCTTTTCAGAGGGAAGGAGCGCCTGCTCAGTGAGTTGGAAACTCTGCTTACCGCCCGGCTCGAATACCTGGAAAAGCTTTTAAAATCCTTTTCCGAACTGGCTATAAAATTTGAGACCGCACTGAAACAGATTGGGAAACGCTACCTGCTTGAACGGCATCATAATATTTACAGCGCCGGTACGCTGGCGTCACTGAGAGATGAGGGCCGGCAGTTTGCACTGCAGGCCGGCAACCTCGTTTCGCCCCTATTCTGGCGAGAGAAAATCGGGAAGCTCTGGCAAAGCAATGGCGGCAGTTTGCTTGCACTGGTGTTCATCGGCCTGGCGGCCACCATCATGTTATACAAGACCGGCCGCAGGGATGGCCTGGTCGCACCCGATGCTTTTGTGATGCAGCTCGGCTCATGGCATAAACTTGTCATTCAAGTCCTCAACAGTTCATACCGGCTGACCGCCTTCACCCTGCTGATTTATCTGTGCGCCCACCTGGATGTTTTCTACTTTGCGTCCCGCGGCCTAAATCTGGCGGCCTACATGCTGATCGCCACACTGGTTACCCGCTGGGCAAAGCTGATTCTGGCGCATTGGCCCTGGGAGCCGGCGCTGCCCGTCGAGGCGGCCGCCCGCTTGAAACAGCTGGCCACCATGGTCAGATACTATTGCTGGCTCTACCTGCTGGTCGCAGGGCTGTTGGGCAGCGCTGCCATTGTGCTGCTGCTTTTACGGCTAGCGTTCGAGGCGGCGCTCATTGGCTGGACAATTTCGTTTTGGCGCAGCAGCGCCCTGAAATCGCCAGAGCATGTCCAACAGCCTCCGCAACAACCGACCGTTACAATAACCGTTAAGATTGCAAGTTACCTGATCACGGTAATCCCACTGGCGATGGACCTTGCCGGCTACGGGACACTCGCCTTGCTCTGGCTGCTCTCCTGGGGCCGCAGCATCGTTGTCTGCTCCGGATGGGCAGCCGTTTTCTTTCTATTGCGGGAGTGGGACCTCTACTACCGGAACAAGAGCTCAGCGGAAAAGGATGAGCACTTGCAAGACGAATACCCGGTACAGTGGCTCATGATCCGCATCGGGCAGCTGGCAGGCACCCTTGCCCTGGTGATATTACTTATCCTCTCCTGGGGCGGACAGCAGGCAGTCTTACTAAAAATATATGGCTGGCTGGGCTACAAGCTGCAGATCGGGAATATGAGCTTCAGCCTGCTGGGGCTCATCTACTCCGTATTTGTGTTGCTGGCCACCCAGGCGGTAGCCCGGCTCTGGCGCTGGGTTTTTCAAACCAAGTTCCTAAACCGCAGTGGTATGGTTGTCGGATTGCAGGATTCCATTACGACAATTACGGTATATGGCATCTGGATTTTTGGGTTCACCATCGCCATGCACGTGTTCGGATTGAATACGGCGACACTCGCTGTGGCCCTGGGCGCGCTTGGTGTCGGGCTGGGTTTTGGACTGCAAAACATCTTCAACAACTTTATATCCGGAATCATTTTGCTTTTCGAGCGCCCCATCCAGGTAGGTGATGACGTGGAGATCAATGGCACCTGGGCAACCGTCAAGAAAATCAATGTGCGGTCCACGGTGGTGCAGTCTTACGACAACGCTTCTTTGATTATCCCCAATTCCGAGTTTATCAGCAGCCAGGTGACCAACTGGAGCTTCAAGGATAAACGCCTACGCCGGAGTGTAGTCGTCGGTGTGGCCTACGGTTCAGACACTGTACTCGTTCGTGATACCCTGCTTGAGATAGCCCACAACACGAAACGGGTACTGAAACACCCTGGGCCGGATGCCCTTTTCCTGGACTTCGGTGACAGCGCGTTGACTTTCAAACTGCGTTTCTGGACGGTTGTCGATCACATGTTAAGAACAGAGACAGCTGTCCGGTTTGAAATTGACCGGCTCTTTAAAGAGCGCGGTATCGAGATTGCATTTCCACAACGAGACATTCATATCCGCTCAACTGTGGCTTCCTTGCCTGGGTCCAATAATTAAGCGATAGTGCATGTGGCTGCCATGCAGCCTGCATATCAGGCTCCTGAATAGACACGTCATATGCTCTGCATGCTTTAGCTAAAAACGATTGCCCCAAATGTTTCAACCCGGCTTGTCATGCAGACAAAGACCCTGGCATGATGGTACCCTTGATTTCCTGTTGACCCCGTTGACCGGCATGCCTATTCTAGACACGCGCGTCCTTTTGGAATACTGACGCTTACCAGTTTTAAATTGTCCGTTATGCGACCCTATACCAACGCCAAGTGACGGTTACCAGGCGGAGCGGCCAACCCAATTTTCAGTATGAGAGTTTAAAGATGAAACCTGAAGGCCCATTTTTCCGAGTTATACTACTATTGGGTGTTGTCTTTTTTTCCGCGCTTTATTTATCAGCCGTTTGGCCACCCTATGCCCAAGCCACACAGGATGCTACCCAGACCCAAGACCAGACTGCCGGCGTTGACCGCGAGCAAGGACCGGTGTCCGGGACACTAGATCAGGCCGGTCAAACAGTAGGGGAAAAGATTCAACACTTTGAAACCAAGGCTTCCCGACGTCTGGGCGCGTGGATCAGTGGCAAGGTGTATGCCGACATCAGTTGGATTAAGCTGTTGTCCTGCCTGCTTATGATCCTGGCGGTGGTGATTATAGAGCGGTTGGCCCGCTATCTCGTGCAACGCAAAATCGCGAGAATCGAACAGATCGAGGGACAGATTTCCTGGTTGCGCCTTATCCTCAAATCCACGCTGCTCCCGCTCAGTTTGCTTATCTGGGTGTATGGGATTTATGGTGCGCTGTCGCCGCTTTTTCCCCATTTCAGGGCACCTGATGGCAGCAATCTCATTCACCTGGTATTCCAGAAAACGGCCACTCTAGGCGGTATCACCGTCCTGTTTGTATATATATACCAGTTTGTCAACGTAGTGGACATGCGTCTGACACAATGGGCACAGTCCACCGAAAGCACCATTGATGACATCCTGGTTCCTCTGGTCAGTAAAACCCTCCGGATTTTTACTGTTGCCCTGGCGGCCATTATTATCATCCAGAATCTGACCGGCGTGGAAATCGGTCCTCTGCTGGCTTCACTGGGTATCGGGGGGGTCGCGGTGGCCCTGGCTGCCAAGGAATCGATTGCCAATTTCTTCGGAACACTGACCATACTATTTGATAAGCCTTTTCAGGTAGGCGAACGCATCATCATCGACACATACGACGGTGTTGTGGAGCATGTAGGTTTTCGCAGCACCCGGATTCGCCTACTCACCGGGCACCTGGTGGCGATCCCCAATGAAAAAGTGATCAGTTCAGGGCTGGAGAATATCGGCAAACGGCCATACATCCGCTGGTCGACCAACATCGGGATCACCTACGATACCCCGCCCGACCAAATCGAAAAGGCCGTGAATATCATTCACGAGCTTGTGGCCGACCATGAAGGCATGCACCCGGATCTACCCCCGCGGGTCTATTTCAACGGGTTCAGTGACTGGAGTTTGAATATCATGGTCATGGTTTGGTATCATCCGCCTAATTACTGGGACATGCAAGCATGGATCCAAAGAACCTGCCTGGAAATCACCCGGCGTTTTACAGCCGAGGGTATCGATTTTGCTTTTCCAACGCGCACGCTGCACCTTGCAGATGCATCCAAAAAGCACCTGAAAGACAACTGGGCACCAAACAGCGAGTAAGCCGCTAGCCACAAAACCATTCATAGATCCGGGATGATACGCATGCGCCCAAAGTCGTGTATAAATTCAGTTAAAAAAGTCTTACTGATAATCACTCTATTGGGGGCTTGCTTGTCTGAGGTCAGCCAGGAAGCCGAGGCACAGGATGCCTTGGAACCAAAGCGATTGAAAAACCAGGCAGAGGTATCAGCTGTTAGTACCATCGGAAATACAGACATCCTGACCCTGTCATTTCGAAACGTGTTAACATATGATTTCAGCCGTAATTCAACAGTCCGGTGGGATCTTTACGTTCTATACGGCGAACAGGATAAAATTAAAAGCGCAGAACGATACAGCACCGATTTGCGTGGAGACCACAAGCTCAGCGCTCGCTATTATGCCTATCTCCTGGGGGGCTGGTTGCGGGATGAATTCGCCGGGTATCGCAATCGATACTATACGGGTCCAGGTATCGGCCGATCTTTAATCGACGATCATAATCATCTATTCGTAGTCGAATTGGGCGCCAACCTGACACGTGAGGAATATGTAACCGGGGTCGCAAGCGATTTTCTAGAAAGCCGGCTATTCGGCGGCTATGAATACGCCTTTTCCGAAGGGAATCAATTTATGCAGAGCCTGGAGTATCTACATGATTTAAAAAATAGTTCAAATTATAAAGTTCTATCAAAAACGTCATTAACATCAGCACTAACTGAAATACTGGCCATGCGCTTTACTTATGAAATTCGTTACCAGAATCGCCCTTTACCGGACAGCTTAGAAAAAACCGATACTACTTTCAGCGGATCGCTTGTTTGGACGTATTAAGCAGCCTCAACTTGTTAATATTATGAACTTTGCTATTCATGTGGGCCTGCAATTAACTCGTGCTGCATGAATGCATCCTAAATTTTATCGGGCTCGTGGTGTCCTTGAGTTAGGGAATCTCTTCAAACCCAAATCCCCAATAGACCACCTCGGGTTCGACTCCGGCAGCATAAATGCAAATTTAAGAGAATTATGGTATGGGAAAGATAACAAACTTTTAATGGCCCTGTTGAATCTTTTCGTCTACATGAATCTAACAATAAATTCTAGCATTAGTGCATACTCCTGTTGAAGGTCGCATGATTACTAATACAAACAAGTTGGAGAAACCGCGACCGCTTATACTAATCTTAGCCTTTCTCATTTTTGTTGCTTTGATCCAATCCGTATATGCTTCCCCTGAATTTTCCGGCCAAACAGGCCAGCCTTGTTCTGCTTGCCATAAAGATCCGAACGGCGATGGAACGCTTACATTGCGTGGTGAGCGCTATAAAGCCGATGGTTATTTCTGGGGCGACGTTGATCGAGATTTGTGGTGGACGCGCGTTTTCAGAACGATTCTCGGCTTCCTCCATCTATTGTTTGGTGTTGTCTGGTTTGGCCCCATCGTTTACGTGCACCTGATCATCAAACCGCAATCCTTGATCGGGGGTATGCCGAAATCAGAAAAGTTACTGGGCCGTACCTGTATCCTGGTAGTGGGGCTAACAGGTATCGGGCTGACCTTGCTGAAAGTACAGGCCCCCAGTGAGCTCTGGACGACAAATTTTGGTGTGATCTGGATGGTCAAGGTAAGTATCTTCCTGTTAATGGTCGCGATAGCTGCCGTGGCAACCACGACCATTGACCGCAAGCTGCCGCAGGCTGGTCGGGCCAAAGATAAAACCAAGACCGATGGCAAGGAAGGGCGACCGGCCCATATAGTTTATGAGGGACGCCGGTATGATGTGACCGAATCAAAACTGTGGAAAAACGGCGCCCACATGGCCCGACATTTTGCTGATACAGATCTGACCGCAGCCATGGAGAAAGCTCCGCGTGGTGCGGAGGTCCTTGAACGGGTCAAGGACCTGGGCCCAGATGATAGTGGGGATGCAGATAAGACCAAAGGCATCTTGAGGCTATTTGTTGGGCTGGCCTATTTTATCCTGGTTTGTGTATTTGTCGTCCTGCTGTGCGTGGCCTGGTGGAAATGGGGACCACCAATCATTAAGCCTTTTCCGGCCTGGACAAAGGACAAGGCCGCTGCCTGCCTTGAATGCCACCACCGGGAAACGCCCGCCATTGTATCGGATTGGGCAGAATCAACCCATGCCCGGAACAAGATTTCCTGCCTGCATTGCCACCAGGCGACCCGGGCTGATGTCACCCGGCTTTCTGGCCACGATAAGCATTTTAGACCCTTTTCTGAAGTAGGGACGATCAACATTTCAGCCGCAGTCAGTCCCAAAGATTGTGGACTATGCCACTTGAACCAAACCAAAGAGTTCGCCCATTCAAAACATGCCAACACCGTCGAGATCGTGCGCGCCAATGCCCTCTGGTTAAAAGAGGGCCGCGTAAGCGCTGTTGAACGCGTGACCGGCTGTGAGAGCTGCCATGGCACCGGCCTGGGGGCCGAAAATGGCGGCTTGCAGCGCAGGAGCCGAATGGGACAAGGTATCGGTCGGCTGAACCCCGATGGTTCCAAGGGCGATTGCGGGGCCTGCCATGGCCGGCACACTTTTGCGTCTGCCATGGCGCGTCGTCCGGAAGCGTGTGGTAAATGCCACGTAGGTCCCGAACATCCCCAAGCGGAAATTTTCACGGAATCCAAGCACGGTACGATCTACGCAGCCGAAGGGAAAAACTGGAATTGGGGCATGGCGAGTGCTACCTGGACCGCAGGGGTTGATTATCGCACGCCAACATGTGCTGTCTGCCATATTTCCGGTTCCAGCAAACTGCCATCCAATCATGATGTCGGGCACCGTCTATCCTGGGAATTGCAGGCGCCTTTAACTGTCCGGCCAGATGGTGCCGACTGGCAGGCGGCACGTAAGCGCATGGAAACCATATGCCTGCAGTGCCACAGTCTCGCCTGGGTTAAAAGCCATTTTGTGGGCCTGGATCAAGTCGTACAGGAATACAATCAGAACTACTATCAGCCCTTAATCCAAATAATGGACAGGGCTTATTCAAAGGGCCTGCTGGATCGCAGCAAATTGATTGATGAGCCGCTAGAAGTTGAGGTAGCTGAATTATGGCGACGTGACGGGCGCCGGGCCAAGATGGGTGCTGCGATGATGGCACCAGATTACACCTGGTGGCATGGTTTTTATGAGTTAAAAAAACGCTACATTGAAATTATGGCCAAGATCCATGAAAAGTATTAATCGAAATACCCGCTGTGTATCCCAGCGGTATCCTACCCTAAAATTTAACACCTTGAGATTGTAATAAAATTTCAGGTAGGACGCAGGTTCAACCCACACCGCCTTCACCACGATTAAAAAGAATGATATCAAGATGTTATATTGTTTTGATGTTTGTGTTTGGAATCCCACCTTACTAAAGGTCTGCAAGCTTTAATTCATTCCAGCAATGAGATTCTAAAACGATTTTTTTACACCTTTTCGACTTTTTAACTCTTATTGTCTTGACCTGTACCTAAGTACGGGTCTTACTATGGGTAGGAGGGCTATATGGACACGCTAGCTATAGGTCAACTCGCGAAGCAAGCTGAGGTCAACCTTGAGACCATTCGCTACTATGAACGCCGGGGGTTGATATCGGAGCCGCCTCGAAATCAGAGCGGCCACAGGCGATACCCGTTAGAAACGCTAAAAAAAATCCAGTTCATAAAACGCAGTCAGGCGTTAGGGTTTTCTCTCAATGAGATACTGTCAATTCTTGAATTAAGAATGACACCAGATTCTACATGCGCGGATATGCAATCCCGTGTATCAGAAAAAATCAAAACCGTTGAAGAAAAAATTGTTGAATTGAATCAAATAAAAAAGGCGTTAAGGCGTATGCTAGATAAATGCTCCGGTACAGGCCCTATTGGGCATTGCCCAATTTTGGAAGAGCTTTATCGATAATGGAGGAAAGGAATCAGTTATGAATATACAACGCAAAATAGAAATATTCAGTGCCGGGTGCCCGGTCTGCCAAGATGCGATAGCTGCGATTAAAAATGCCTCTTGTTCATCCTGCGAGGTCACAGTTCTTGATATGCATGATCCAGCTATAGCAGATCGTGCCAAGCTACTTGGTATTAAGTCAATTCCAGCAGTAGCTATCGATGGGAAACTTGCTGGTTGCTGCGCCGATCGGGGTATCGATATAGATACTCTCAAAGCAGCAGGGTTAGGTGTTCCGTTCTCATAGCCTGTTAAAATGTGAATTTAAATCCATCGGGGGAATTTGGCCATGAAAACTGAGAACCTAACCAGCCTTGGTACGATAGTAGCTTCGTTCCTGGCCGCATCCTGCTGTATCGGGCCGGCAGTATTCGTGATTTTTGGCACTACTTTCGGCTTTCTGAGCAAGCTGTCTTTCATGGAATCATTACAACCTTTTCTTATTGGCTTGGCCTTAGCGCTGTTTAGCTTTTCCTTCTGGAGGCTCTATTTGAAGAAACCCGAATGTGATTGTACGGAAGATGTTAAATCACGCACAATTGCTCGCGGGATTCTATGGGTTGGTGCGGGGGCAATCGCTATTTCGGCCTCATTTCAAAGCGTGCTATTGCGCATTTACCAATAATCAGTGAATAAGATGAAACACTTAATTATTACATTTTCTATCATTGTTGCCATGTTATATTCGGCTCCGGTTTTTGCTGAGCAGCAGGTTATTATCAATATCGAAGGTATGACCTGTAAGCTCTGACCGCTTGCCGTTAAAAAGTCTCTGTCGTCGGCAGAGGGCGTTAAGTCCGTTAAAATTTCCTATGAGCAAGCAAGGGCATGGGTAAACGTCGCAGATGAAATCAAAGATCAGGCTCTCATGCATGCAATCAGCAAAGCGGGGCCATTTAAAGGAAAAGTAATCCAGCGAAAGCCGATAAATTGATGCCTGGGATCACCTATAAACACAAATCGGAGATTCAAAGATGCCAGAAAACACATATGAAAAATTGCGCCGACTCAGCCCCAGGGTGACCGGGAGCCTTGTAAGGATGCGGGCCGAAACCTTCAAGGATGCTGTGGTACCAGCCAAATATAAAATATTGGGTGCACTTGGAATTGTTGTTGCCACAAAATGCGAGCCCTGTATCAAGGGCTATACAAAGATGGCATTCGAGGCAGGCACAACACAAGATGAACTCATTGAGTTTTTAAATGTTGCCATTACCGAATCAGGCTGTCCTGGGGAACAGTGGGCCATGCTTGCATTAGAAACCTATGGTCAATTGGATGGCGGCGGGAAAGTGGATGTGGATCTCTGTTGTCATGATGACCAGGTAAGTTAGAAAGGAGTGTCGCAAGTGAGTGAATTAGTCTGTTACTGCTTTGAGTACTCAGAAGATGATATCAAAAACGATTTCCGGCAACACGGCAAGTCCACCATAATGGAAAAGATCCAGATGGAAAAAAAGTCTGGGAATTGCCAATGTGCAACGAAGAATCCTAAAGGCAAATGATGTCTGGGTGATGTCCACCAGGTGGTGGCACAATTGAGCGGGAAACCCACCTTAAGCGTGATCAGCTAATCTGCAAATTTTGGAAGGGAAGTTCTTATGGCTAATGAGAATTATTCAGGCATAACAATCTTGGATGAATCATTTAATGTACTCAAAGATCAATTTAATACTGACAGTAATAAAATTCGTTTTCTGGCGCTGCTTTCGCCCACTTGCCCACTGTGACGTGATCAGGGTGCCCGGGCGGTACATGAAAATGTGTTTAAAAAATTTCCGGAGGCGGATGTTAGTGCATTTATTATCTGGATTCCGATCCTTGAAAAGGACACACTTGAGGCCGCAATTCCCTCAGTAAAATTTTTAGACGATAAAAGGATTCGTCACTTCTATGATTCCAACAAGGCAGTTGGAAAGGTGATAGCAGAAAGTGTTGGATGGATTGATAACATCGCCTGGGATATCTATGCATTCTATTTGCCGCCAGCCAAGTGGATTGACGAGGCACCGCTACCAATATACTGGATGCATCAGTTGAAGGATGAATGGGCTACTAAGGATACATACCGGACAGGGAACGATCTTTCAGTCGAACTCGAGGCCTCTATGAAGCAGCTATTTTAGGCTTATGTATCCCGGCGGCATCCCACCCAGAGTGCTAAACATTTGATATTGAGACAAAAATTGTGGCAGGGCGCAGGTTCGACTCCGGCCGCCGCCAACACATTCATATAGATACATTGAAAAACGATAATTTGTAATTCACCAGTTGGTTAAGTCAATACCTTGCCACAGTCGTTGCCTATAACACTGTGCCCCTCTTTTCCACTTGATTGTCATCAGATCAATAGCCATCATTATAGAAGCTATCTCAAAAAACGGATTTTGGTTCAAAATCAAGGCGGCCGCGAGATTCAACCCGGAGGAATACTGGAGTATTTCGAGGACTTGAACCGAGCGTCCAACGCCGAGTTTGGGCCAAAAGACTTTTTTGAGATAGCTTCTAACATGGTACGCCGGCTAACAGGGATCCGGCATCTATCTTACAGGCAGTAAGACTGGTTGACGGTCTTAGCCTTGCATGGGATCTGACAAATTTATTGCCCCACAATATCGAGGCTCTATTGGGGTGTATTAAGTTTTGGAGGTAACAATTCTTATGAAAACAATCCAAATGAAGTGTCTGCTGCTTACATTGGCCCTGGCTGGTCTCATCGGCCTTGCTGAGGCTGGTGAAATCAAGCGGAATCCAGAACTGGACAGCCGGGTTACAGCGTTTCTAGAAAGCCACCGATCGAGCTGGCGAGATATGAATGTGCCCATGGCGGACGGTAAGCTCCTGCATGACATCATCGTAAAACATAACTATCGAAGGGCCCTTGAAATAGGAACATCCACAGGCCGCTCAGCTATTTGGATTGCATGGGCGCTGAGCAAAACCGGTGGGAAACTCATCACCATCGAGCTCGATGAGGGCAGATATAAAGAAGCATTGCAAAATTTCGATGAAGCCGGCCTATCCCAATATATAGATGCCCGGCTCGCCGATGCGCATGAGCTGGTCAAAGATTTGGAGGGACCTTTCGACTTTGTGTTCAGCGACGCAGACAAGGATTGGTATACCAATTACTTCAAGGATGTCGCCCCGAAGCTGACTGTCGGGGGTTGTTTTACCGCCCATAATATGTCTATGGCAGGGTGGAGCAGAGGAATACAGGAATTTATCGATTATGTCCACAGCCGCCCGGATTTCCAGACAACCATCGACCGTTCGAGCCGGGCCGGAGTTTCGATAAGCTACAAAACATACTAGAAGCTATCTCAAAAAGTCTTTTGGCCCAAACTCGGCGTTGGACGCTCGGTTCAAGTCCTCGAAATACTCCAGTATTCCTCCGGGTTGCGACCCACAGGTGAGGATTGAATAGCGGGAAGTCCCGCAACGCGGGGAATCTCGCGGCCGCCTTGCACCACGTTAGGCATTAGCTTCGCGTCATTTTGAACCAAAATCCGTTTTTTGAGATAGCTTCAAAATGAGACCTAAAAGAATCTATTTGCCTGAATCGGATCGAATATGCGGTTGGCGGATGGGCCTACCTGTAGTATAAAATACCTTTTGGTACTTGAGATCTATCTCGCATCGCCGTTCTAAAACCGACACATCACGAACCAGCGGTTAAATTAAAAAAGTGTGGAAGGCATCAAGGGTCCGTGAAGCAAAGGAGCCATCATGAGGCTAGCTACCATAAATATCAAGGGGCTGGAGACAGCTGGCATTGTCCAGAACGGTCAGGTCTTTGTCGTTGCTGCCATCAACGAAGCTTTGGGCACGGACTGGCAGACCGACCTTCTGTCCCTTCTCCGGCATGACCAAATCCGGCCCCTCAACGCGTGGTACCGTGAAGGGGGCATGGCTCGTATTGAAACCCTCTCACAGGCGGCCCTCCCTCTATCCCAGGTCAGGTTCGCACCCCTTTACCGGAATCCCGGCAAAATTTTCGGCATCGGCCTGAACTACGTGGATCATGCCGCTGATCTGAACGAAAAGGCGCCGCGCACGGAACCTGCCAGTTTCTTCAAGCCGGACACCACCATCATCGGCTCCGGTGATGAAATAATGATCCCCTTGCAGTCAGAGCGCACCACAGCGGAAGCCGAGCTGGGGATCGTTTTCGGAAAGGAGTGCCGGGATGTCACTCGGGAGAACTGGCTGGATGTTGTTGCAGGCTTTACCACTATCCTCGATATGACCGCTGAGGACATCCTGGGAAGAAACCCGCGTTACCTGACATTGTCCAAGAGCTTTGCAACCTTTTTCAGCTTCGGCCCCCAACTGGTCACACCGGATGAGATCGACGTTGTCCTGGCACTCAAGGTCGCCACAATACATAACGGTGACGTCCATGCGGAAAATGTGGTTGCCAACATGACCTTCCCCCCGGATTTCCTTGTTTCCTTCCACTCGCAGGTCATGAAAATGTATCCCGGCGACATCATCTCAACCGGCACTCCCCGAGCGGTGCATATCAGGCACGGAGATACGGTCGCATGCCGTATCGACGGATTCGCGTCTCTGGAGTGCCCGGTGATAGACAAAAAGAGCAGACCATAACTGAAATAAAGAGCGAATTGTGTTAATTGGAACAGGTAGGGTCAATAAAAGCCGAATGCTTGAATAAACAGCTCTGCAGCTTGCTGCAGGTTTGTTGATTGCCGATTTTTGCCTCAATTGAGAGAAGCGATATTTTTGTAATGACAAACTTTTAATAAGAGAGATTCCCATGAGCGAACTTTACAAAACGATACTGCATCCACAACACGTGGAACTGAATGCCAAAATGGTTGATTTTGGAGGCTGGGAAATGCCAATTCAATACCCAGAGGGTATCATCAAAGAACATATGGCCACGCGCAGGTCAGCGGGTATCTTTGATGTATCGCACATGGGCCGGCTCTACTTTAAAGGCAATGACGCACTGCCGTTCCTACAGTATGTCCTGACCAATAACGCCGCTGCTCTTGAAGTGGGTGAAAGCCAGTATACCCTGATCCAGAATGAGGCCGGCGGTGCGATTGACGACGCCTATCTCTACCGGTTTAAAGCGGATGAATTCCTGCTGGTGGTCAACGCTTCCAACCGTGAAAAAGACATTGCCCATTTTGGACAGCACCTGCCCAAATTCGGCGATATTGAAATGCTTGATCGAACTTTTGAAGTGGCCATGATTTCCCTGCAGGGGCCTGACTCCAGATCGATTACGGAAAGCATTGTTACAGAAGGTTTTCTGCCCGAGCCGGCCCGTAACAATTTAAGCATTGCACAGATTCACGGGGTTGAGGTCTGGATTGCTCGGACAGGCTACACCGGCGAGCCCTTGGGGTTTGAACTATTCGTTGAAAACACGGATGCGGTCGCCATCTGGAAACTGCTGATAGAAAAGGGTGCCAAGCCCATCGGACTCGGCGCACGCGACACCATGCGGCTTGAAGCCGCACTGCCCTTATACGGTCATGAGCTGGGCATGGATCATGAGGAAAAGGAGATTCCAGTGTTTGCCTCCAAGCTCTCAAAATTTGCCGTTAGTTTTTCCCCTCTGAAAAGTGAATTTGTCGGCAAAGAAGCCCTGCATAAACAATACAGCGCCTTTAAACAATTCATGGATCAAAACTTTGATGACCTTGCAGCCCTGCCAAGAATGGTCATGCCAATCGCTGTCACGGGAAAAGGCATTGCCCGGGAAGGGTACCGGCTCTTCAAAGGTGAACAACAAGTGGGGCACATTACCTCCGGTACCATGATCCCTTATCAGGAAGCGGACGGCAGCGGACTTAGCGCTGTTTTCAAAGAAGACCTCAAAAGGCGGGCCATTGCCCTTGGGTTGATAGACAGCAATATCCTTGAAGGTGATACCCTCGAAATTGAAATCCGCAAAAAGAGAGTAGCAGCTGTTGTGGTTCCCTACCATTTGAGTTCCGAAGCTCCGCCGCATGTTCGTTCCATCCCCCATGACAGCTTAAGATCCGCCCGGGATACCGCAACAGGTGATGATCTGGCGGCCATGGCTACGCAACTGGTAACTAAAGCTGTGGACAACCATCAGTGGCGCCAGAACGAATGCATCAACCTGATCCCTTCTGAGATGAGCCAGTCTTATATCACGCGCTTGTTGTCAATCAGTGATCCGGTTAACCGGTATGCTGAACACAAGGAAATTAAAGCTTTTTCCGGTGAAGAAGTTTTTTATTACCAGGGAACGGGACTGATCCAGGATATCGAAGATAAACTCAACGATCAGTTCCGGGCATATTTTGGTTGCAGCAATGTTGAATCCAGGGTTATCTCAGGCCAGATGGCCAATACAGCCTTTTTCAGCGCTTTGGTTGATTTCCTGAATCGCTCAGACCGCAAATCGGAACAGCGCCGGATCGGTAAGATCATGAACAACCACATAATCAAGGGGGGGCATTTAAGTGCCCAGCCCATGGGGGCGTTGCGTGATTTTGTGGCCCGTGACCCCAAAACCGAACGCCCGGCCGTGGTCAATTTTCCGGTCCTGAAAGAGAATCCGTATAAAATGGATATTGACGCCTGCCGGGAAATTATAAAAGAACACCAGCCCGAGCTGATTATCCTTGGCAAGAGTATGATCATTGAAAAAGAGCCGGTCGGCCAGATCCGGGCCCTGGTGGACGAATTCGCTCCGCATTGTATCGTCATGTATGACATGGCCCATGTATTGGGACTCTATGGCCCGCATTTCCAGGAGCCTTTAAAGGAAGGTGCCCATATCGTAACCGGTTCCACCCACAAGACCTATTTCGGTACCCAGCGTGGGGTGATTGCATCCGATTTTGAAGAAACAGATCTGGAGTGGGGTCTCTGGGAAGCGGTTCAAAGAAGAACATTTCCGGGCAGTGTCAGCAACCATCACCTGGGCACCATGACGGGCCTGCTGTTCGCGGCATATGAGATGAACCAGTTCAAAGATGAATACCAGGCCGCTGTTGTGAAAAATGCCAAGGCTTTTGCCATGGCACTAAAGGACCAGGGTCTTGAAGTGGCCGGGGATCTATCAATCTCCTATACCGACACCCACCAGGTCATCGTTAACGTCGGTTACGGGAGCGGTGCTTCAGTGGCCCGCAGACTGGAAGAAAACAATATCATCGTCAACTACCAGGCTACCCCAGTTGAAGAAGGTTTTACAGCTTCCGGCGCACTGCGAATCGGTGTTTCCGAAATGACCCGTTTCGGCATGCAACCGGAAGGGTTTGAAACCCTTGCAGGCTTAATGGCCGACCTGATACTTGAAAATGCAAATGTGCAGGACAAAGTAAAAGCTTTGCGAAAAGACTACCTTGAAATGCGATACTGTTTCAGCGAAACAGATGTCGCACAAAGTCTTGGCTCTATAACCGAAGCTTTTAAGTAGAACCAATCTTAAAAAGTCTTCATGTCGGGCGAAGCTCGTAGAGCGAAGACTGAATTTTGAACCAAAATCCGTTTATTGAGATAGGTTCTATAGTTTTGTGGGAATATGGACGAAGCGGTGCTTTGCGTCCATTTTACTTTCTTAGGTTGATGAGTGCGTCCCGCTATTTATCCTTGCGTATTTCAAGAAATATACATTCCCAACTTTCTGAGTGTCCCATCCGAAAAATTCACCTGTTGATATGCCTGCGATAAATAGGGTAACGCGCCGGTTCGCCTCCCGCCGCCCCACCATCATGATGCCATCAAAAAACTTGTTATAGCATTGGCGTACCAGGCTAATGCGCGGTGGCCGCTAAAATTTGTAATAATCGCAATATTTTGGTAAACATTATAAATTGGCTTTGTGCGACGCCATCCCTAAATTTACAAAATAGTAAAAGCATAGCGAACATGAAGGCAAAACATTTTATACAGCCATGAATTGATGTGTATCTAAAACAGAGAGGAGGAAAGGCTATGAACAGAGAGAGAAGTTATTCAATGTTAAAAATGTTTAGTGTGGCGTTTGCTGTGATGGCGATTATATCGCTGACCTGTACGACGAATACGGAGGCCTTCAACGAAGCGAAAGCTATTCAATTACTCGAACAACTTGAAAATGATTTAAAAGCCTGCCGGACGCACCTCCAGGCGATAATGACGAACGCAAAAAAGAAATACCCACGCTACGGCGGCGATTTGGAATATGTTTCGGGTTACCTCCGGCAGTTGCAGCGGGGGGGCGAATTGAGCGCCAGTGAGAAGAAGAACATGCAGAGCCAATTGAAAGTGGTTTTTTATGACATAAAGAATAACTATAAAGCTATCAACCCCCACCTGGAAGATTATGTGAAAGCCAGTCGCAGTGCGCGCAATGCAGCGGCAAAGATAGTTAAGGAGCTGAGGTAAAAACGGCTTGTCACGATGGAGTTGGATGTGGTTACACCGGCGGTTCGCAGGTTGGATTTGCAGATCGGCGACGTTATCAATATCTGCTATGATAATTAATTGGACAACGGGTTCGATTCCCAAAGCCAGCAGAATTTAAAAATCTTCAATAAAACGCAAGAAGGGCGCATGTTTTACATGCGCCCTTCTTGCTCACTTGCACTATAATTTCAAAAAAAATATCTGAACATATTTCAGTCGATGGTGAGCCGTGAAAGAAGCAAGCTCCGACTTCAATGCTAAGATAGAACGGTTGGTGCGTTGCGAATTGGGTCTTCTGCCTCATCGTAAAGGTGAGTCAGAATTCTATGGCCGGGTTTCTAATTCTCCTCTTTTTTCCGCCCACCGACTAAGCGGTTAGCAACCAGGAAGATTACAATCCCGCCGGCAATCCCCAACAACACCAAGTCAGATATCGTAAAATCGACTCCCAAAATATTCATACCCTGAAATCTATACCATAAGTACCTAATTTGTCAAGTAATTTTACAAGAGGAAATTTTGGGAGTTAAATTTCATTTTTCATAAAAAACATACGCAGAGGACGCACAGTTTCTGAATTTAATTAGACAGTCCTGCCGCCAACTCTCCACACAGTCAACAAACTCACTGTCACAAGATGCAGTACATTCCTTTTGGTCTTCATTTCTGTTGCTGGTATCGGGCATGGGAATTACCTCCAGTTCTATACACACCAGGCACGCGGCCTGGATTGATTCGTCATTTGCGGTGCTGATCGACACACCGGTTAAACTAATTATAACGCCCTCATTTCGAAATTCAACCAGCGCTATGTTTTATATGTATATTTAGTTGGATAAATAGTGCTTCGTTTGTAGAGATCCGGCAGGAAGGTGCGTTTTCTATGGCCTCACCTGGGCGTTGGAGATTTAGACTTGGTATAGGGAACTGATGGTAGCGCGATTAATTTTAAGGTGGTTGCTATGGGCGTTTCACGTTATTTTTAACCCGCGCAACAGGCCGGCCACAGTTTTACCGACGACAACCGTTTCACCATCCTGATTTTCGATCCAGCTTCTAATTTCAATCTGTTCCTGCTCAGGGTCTATGGCGATGATTTCAAAGCAGGCTTTAAGGGTATCCCCCAAAAAGACCGGTCGCAAGAATTCAAGCGTTTGTGATTTGTAAATCGCACCAACACCGGGCAGGTGCATGCCAACCAGAGTTGAAAACAAAGCTGCGGACAGCATACCGTGGGCGATCTTTTGGCCGAAAAATGTCTGCCGGGCAAAGTCATCATCTACCTGCAGGGGGTTTGCATCACCCGTGATCTGGATGAACAGGGTGATATCTTCCTCTGTGATTGTCTTTTGCAGGGAAGCGGTTTGCCCCACTTTCAGGTCATCGTAGGATTGATGTGGTTTAAAAGAAACGGACACTTTGCTAAGAACGAAATATCAGAAAGCGAGGTGTCCAATGAGTACTCAAAAAACCAGACGGAGTTTCACCCAAGAGTTCAAGGATGATGCTATCAGCCTGG
>Ga0209783_1000036_pt1 | contig 74698 bp, 69 predicted proteins | sample WorMetfiPIANOSA1_FD_187395 | JGI IMG/M metagenome (GOLD analysis project Ga0209783, IMG submission 187395) | Marine gutless worms symbiont microbial communities from Max Planck institute for Marine Microbiology, Germany - Olavius filocauda... | ecosystem: Host-associated > Annelida > Digestive... | reverse complement strand
CCGCCATGACGGCCGCGGCGACTTTTTCCGGCTTCAGGACCGGATTGAACAGCAACGGCTTGAAGCCTTTGAACATGCCGGTATCGATCACGTAGGGGCAGACGCAGGTCACCACTATCCCGGCGTGGCCGCTGCTCTTCAACTCACGCCGGAGGGCTTCGGAAAAACCCAAGTCGGCAAACTTGCTGGCACAATAATCGGAGAGATTGACCATTCCCAGCATGCCGGAAGAAGAGGCCAGGTTCACGATGTTCCCCCGTCCGCGTGAAATCATGCCGGGCAGAAACCGGCGGGTGAAATAGACATGTCCCCAGAAATTGACGTCCATGCTGCGATGCATGTCTTCAAGGGTCAGATCGAGAAACGGTCTTCCGGTGACGATCCCGGCATTGTTAATCAAGACATCGACGCCCCCGAACCGGGCCTCTACGTCGGCACAAACAGTCGCCACCTTGGCCCGATCGGATATATCACAGCGGTGGGCAACACACGTGGCCCCGGCCTGTTCAGCTGCGATTTTGCCACTTTCCAGGTTTTCAGCATTGATATCGACAAGGATGAGATCGGCCCCCTCTTGGGCCGCCTCCAGAGCCATCAATTTCCCGATCCCGCAACCGGCCCCGGTGATCAGTACAGTCTTGCCAGCCAGGCTTTGCATGAATTCCTCCCCTCGATATTGTCTGTATGATCTTAGAATTATACGGTTTCGTGCTGAATCCGTCAATTGGCAGAATACAGCCAATAAAGAAACGACCGCGTCCAAGGACAAACCAGTCGCCCGGCCCAGACGGCTATTGACAAAACGTTAAAAAATGAGAATGGTAGCCCAGCGTTAAGATAAACAGCTATCATTGGAAAAGGGCTGATAGCGCCTCTTCACAAAACGGAAAGTTAAGGAAGGTTATATGGGTAAGCCGGAAAAGAAAGAGGAGAAAAGATATAAATTTGAAACCCTGGTGATTGCCATCTGTGTCGCCATGGCCTTCGGGTTTATGGTGGGGGCTGCTTTTACCGTCTGGAAGCTCGATAGCAGTCCAACTGTCGCCAGCATGCCGCCGGCCTCTTCCGGGGTAGCCGCCAACTTAAACCCGGAAAAGAACAGTCGCATCACCATGCTGAAAAAGGTTGTGGAACAGAATCCCGGGGACGGCAAAAGCTGGATAGAACTGGGCAATCTCTATTTTGACACCGCCCAGCATGCCGAGGCTATAGACGCATATACCCGCGCTCTGGACATCAACCCGAACAACGCGAATGTGATCACGGACCTGGGGGTGATGTACCGCCGATCAGGCAATTCCGAAAAAGCCGTCGAGATGTTTGACCGGGCCATTGCCGTGGATCCCAAACACGAAACCTCCCGGTTCAACAAGGGGATCGTCCTGCTGCATGACCTCAAAGACGAAAAGGGCGCCATTGCTGCCTGGCGCGGCCTGCTCGAGGTCAATCCAGTGGCCATGGCCCCCAACGGGCAAACGGTGGACGAGCTGATCAGGCATTTCGAAACACACGAAAATAAATAAGACCCAATGTAAAAGGCTGAAGCAACTAACCATGTCGGCAAGAATCAACCACACCCGCCCTCTCTATCAATGGCGGGTTTTTACACTTGAAAAAGAGAATGTGACCCTGGGAAACGGCGTCACTACGGATCTGGATGTGATCCACCATCCTGGAGCCGCCGCCATGGTACCACTTACCGATGACAACCAGGTAATCTTGCTGCGGCAGTATCGCCACGCAATTCGGCGGAACATCTGGGAAATACCGGCGGGCACCCTCGAACCTGGTGAAGATCATGAATCCTGTGCTCGCCGGGAAGTAGAAGAAGAGACCGGCTTTAGCACAGCGCAACTGGTGCGACTGGGGCAAATCATCCCTGTTCCGGGATATTCCGACGAAACCATCACCCTGTTTCTCTGTACCGCGTTGTCCCCAACGAAACAAAACCTGGACAGGGACGAACAGATTACAGTTCAATCTGTTCCCCTGGATGAAGCGCTGGCCATGATCTCCAGCGGTGAAATCCAGGATGCCAAAACCATTACCGGGCTGTTCATGACCCGGAATCACCTTGAGCAAACCGGCACAAATGCCTGAAGGTTCAAGGTTCAGAGGTTCAGGGTTCAAAAGTTAAAAACCGCAACAACCTTTCGAGGGTTACGGAAATGGGGTTTAAACCCTGAACGGGGAACGTTGAACCGGGAACCTACAGCACCACATTCTTAAGCTCTGTTGGTCCGACTGTTCAGCAGAGTTTGGCAAAAAGCACTTCTGAGGCATGTATAATCTTACACCCATCGGGATGATCAAGTCCTGTTTTAAAGAGAAATTCGGCATTCCCCGGCAACCCGGCCTCGTGCCGGCCGCCAAAGCCACCCTGATCCTCAAGGAACCCTACAACCAACCGGAAGCCCTTACCGGCCTGGAAGCATTCAGTCACATCTGGCTTATCTATATTTTTCATGGCATTGAGCAGGGAAAATGGAAACCGACAGTCAGACCGCCGCGACTAGGGGGTAACCGACGGGCCGGAGTGTTTGCCACCCGGTCTAATTTCCGCCCAAATCCTATTGGGCTGTCTGTGGTAAAACTTGATAAAATTGTCACCCGGGGGGTGGATATGCGCCTGGAACTCAGCGGTGTGGATCTATTGGACGGCACGCCGGTTCTGGATATCAAACCCTACCTGCCTTATGCCGACGGTATCGCGGATGCGCGGGGTGGTTTTGCACCGGAGGCCCCAGAGCCGCGTCTGACAGTGGAATTCACGCCTGAGGCCCGAACGGCAGGCGAGCGCCTTGAAGCTGGTCCGCATCCGGGCTTTCTGGATCTGATCGTGCAAATGTTGATCCTGGATCCCCGACCCGCCTATACGGGTGACAGAGATCCGGGCAGGATTTACGGCTTTCGTATTTTCGAGGTAGATGTGCAGTGGCGTGTGGCAGAAGGCCGGGCTATCGTCGTCGCCATCGTGCCGGCCGTCTGAAAACAAAAGCCCGATCCCGGGTGAATCCACAGGATCGGGCGGCGGTTCAATTGCAGTAGTATTTCCTGAAGCTCTCTCAAAATTGGATTTTGACTCAAAGTCAAGGCGGGCGTTACATTCGAACCGGAGGAATACATAGAGTATTTCGAGGGTTTGAATTTAGCGCCCAACGCCGAAATTGGGTCAAAAGACCTTTTTGAGGGCGTTTCTAGTCTGTTCTGCTGGTGACTTCAACCACGTGGTATCCGAAATCGGTTTTGACGGGCCCCTGGGGGACGCCCACGTCTGCGCTGAACACGACCTTGTCGAATTCCGGCACCATCATGCCCGGTCCAAATTCACCCAGATCGCCGCCTCTCTGACCAGAGGGGCATTTGGAATGCTGGCGAGCGAGATCAGCGAAATCTTCGCCGGCCTTGATTTTATCGATGAGTGCTGCGCAATCCGCTTCTTTATCCACCAGGATGTGTCGTGCCTGTGCTTTGGCCATGTTGAAAGCTCCTTGATAAGAGAGTGTATAAAAAAAGCGCCGATACCCAGCGCCGCATCAATTCGTTGAGGACAAACTAATACACCGCAAGACCAAAATCAATGTCCGTTTGCTTTTTTCATATTTTTGGCTATGATGCCCCGGTACCCGGCTAGGCCGGATGTTCGAACCAATGGAGGAACCCGTGGATTTCAAACAGCTCATCGAAAACACATTCAACGTGACGCTGGAAAACATCGTTGCGCTGATTCTGCTGACCCTGCTGCTGATAGTCATCAGTTTCCTGTCCTTCGGCCTGTTGGCGGCGGTTGCTTCCGCCGGCTACGTGCAGTCCATTATCCTGCTGGTCCGGGAGGGCCGCGAGCCGCGGATGCAGGATATTTTTTCACACCTGCACCTGTTTCTGCCCCTGCTGGGCTTCAGTATCGTAACCGCCGTTGCCGTTTTCATCGGCTACGCGCTGCTGGTCCTGCCGGGGATTATTCTGGCCGGCCTGATTACCTATGCCTGTCTCTACATGCTGCCGCTCATGACCGATAAACAGATGCCCCTGTTGGATGCCGTCCAGGAAAGCTGGCGAATGGCCACCACGGGCAATCTCGCAGACAATATCATTATCGCGGTCATCTTTATCGGGGTTGTCACCATCGGTGGGTCTACGCTGATCGGCACACTCCTGACCCAACCGATTGCGACTGTATTTCTGGCCATCGTCTACTTAGAAAAAGGCCGCTAGAAACACACCCAATAATTAAAGTGCCATTCGTTCACCACATTTAGACCCGCTCTATACTGACTCTTGGGTTGACACGCCCCGCTTCAAACTATACATACTTTTTCAGGAGTACGTCCTCAATCTTGCGGGGTAAAAAATGTCCAAAAAATTACCGTCAGTGTACCGGATGACCTGCACCAGAAGATGACCGAGTGGCGTGAATCCTTCAACTTTTCCAAGATTTTCCAAAAAGCCGTCTCCACTATGATCCAACGCAAAGAAGAGTTCCAAAAACGCATGCGCAGCAGCATGGATATGGCTGCAATTGCCGAACGGCTGCGCCGGGAAAAGCTGGAATCACAGACGGAAAGCTCGGAGCTGGGCCGCAAGGAGGGTGCCCGCTGGGCTCGTTCGGCCCACTATAAGGAGCTGCAGTATGCCCTCGGCTGGCACCCGGACACACAGCCACGGCGCAACGAAATCCTGGGCGGGTATTTTACCGACCTGTTTGCCGCCAACCAGGAACTGCAGCGAATTGCCCCGGAAGGAGACCTGGAAGCCAGTGAGTTCATCCGCACCTTTTTAGCCGGCTGGAAAGAAGGGGTGGAGGCGTTCTGGAATGAAATTAAGGATAAGTTATAGGGCCCGACATGAAACTGCTGCTCAGAATCCTGTATCAACCTTATAAGTGGATTGTTTTTGGCCCTTTTCTGATTTGCACCACATTCGTAATGGGCGCTCTGGCTATCGGTTGTGCCACCCTGGCCGGCCCCCGGGCCGCCAGCATCTTCGGTGTCATCTGGGCCCGCTTGAACAGCTGGGCCACGCCGATCCTGGTGCAAACGCGGGGCAAGGATAACATCGATAATACCCAATCCTATGTCATTGTGTCCAACCATCAGAGCCAGTATGATATCTTCGTACTTTACGGCTGGCTGGGCATTGATTTCAAATGGGTCATGAAACAGGAACTGCGCAAAGTGCCCGCTCTGGGCATCGCCTGTGAAAAAATCGGCCATATCTTCATTGACCGATCCAACACTGAGGCCGCCCTGTGTTCCCTGGAAGATGCCAAGAGCAAAATCGTCAATGGCACCTCGGTTATCTTTTTTCCAGAAGGCACCCGCAGCCGTAAAAAAGAACTGGGAAAATTCAAAAAAGGGGCTTTCCGGATGGCAATCGACCTGGGTATCCCCATCCTGCCGGTCACCATCTCCGGAACTCGCGAGATCCTGCCCACGCAGTCCACTGCACTTTTCCCGGGCCGAGCGACCATGACCATCCACCCGCCGCTGGACACTTCCGGTTTTGACCGGCAGCATATACGCGCCTTGATGGACAGAACCCGAGAGATTATTGACTCGGTGCCACGTTGAATAAAGTGCTTATCGAGGCCCGTTTAACATCAATCTTGTAAAACGGCATTTCAAACAACTATAAGATCGGAGCCTGCCCTTTTTGACTGCGAATCCAGCCCAGGGGAAATGGAGATCCAGCGCTTTTTTCATTTAGCACTGCTCCGGGGAAAGAAGGATGTGCATGCCTGACGGTGAGTGTACACCAATGAAATTCGGATACGTATGTTTGGTGTTTTGGGGGGGACTGAGCCTCTTTATCGGAAGCTGCGGTTCGCTGCCTTCACCTTCTCCAGCGCCGGTTGACTGCCTGGAAATTGAAGGACAAAAGATAGACGCCGCACCGTCACGGGACCACCTCCAAACCTTGGATGGTCAATACATCAATCTATCCGAATTTTTCATGCAGTGCCGCCGATTGTTTCCCGATTGTGTACTTTATCCCAAGTTTTATCATTGGATAAATGAGATCAAGGAGATGGCGGCGCAAACGTCGAGAGGCATAGTTCGGCATCGCATACGCACTTACTACAATTTACTGTCGACCTGCTACCCGGACCGCATCGATCCCGGACGAACCCATGGCGATGTCGCCGAATTCTACGATGAAAAGGGCGCGTTCATGGGGCTGGCCGTTTACATGGGGAAAGGTTTATACTTTCCTCTGCCCTATTCGGGATACCACGGCAGCGAATCACTCCTTGGCACGACGCCCCAATTCAAAAGGCAGCCTTAAACGGCTTCCCCCACTTCTTTTTCGCGGGATTAAGATCACAGGTTCGTATCTGCGCCCTGACAAGTCGCCAGCGGTTTGCGCCCCTTGACGTTCGAATGGGCAAACACCATTTTATAGAGGTATTCCCGCAAAAACCGAGCAGCATGTAGGAATTAACCGGAGCCGCGCCTACCCGCACCCTAACGTTAAAAAAGGAGCCGGCCATGTTTTCGATAAAATTCAATCTGGAAAGATCCACGATTATTGAGGCACCCGTGGATTCCGTGTACAAAATAATATCCGATTTTCACTCCTGGCCCCACTGGTCCCCCTGGCTCTGCCAGGAACCCGACTGTCCCGTCGATATTTCCGGAAAACCCGCTAAAGCAGGACATGCCCAGGCCTGGGATGGACAGAGGATCGGCGCCGGCCGGATGACCCTGGCCCAGGCAGCTGCCAACAGCCGTCTGGCGTACGACCTGTTTTTCACCAAGCCCTGGAAAAGCCGTTCAAAAGTCGATTTCACCTTTGCAGAAAACGATGGGGGCACCCGGGTGACCTGGTCGATGCAGGGCACGCTGCCCTTTTTTCTGTTTTTTATGAAAAAGATGATGTCCGCCTGGGTGGGGTGCGACTATGAGCGTGGCTTGTCCATGCTCAAGGAGTATATTGAAACCGGCACCGTGCTTTCCAGGGTGTCTGTGGATGGGGTTGCTGAACAGCCGGGTCTCAGCTTTATCGGCCACAATAGGGAGTGTTCCCTGGACGATGTCGGCCCCTCCATGGAGGCCGCCTTTACAAATATTACGCAAGCCGTGGAGCGCGGCGAGCTTGAAAAGCCGGATTTTCAAATGTCATTCTACCACAACTACGACATGGTGAAACGCCGCTGCCGGTACACCGCCGCACTCGGCTACCGCCAGGCCCCGTCCGCCCAACTGCCGGACGGATATGTCCAGGGCACCATCGATAGGCATCGCGCCCTGCAGGTTACCCACCGCGGTCCCTACCGGCACCTCGGCAATGCCTGGTCGACCGCGATGACCTGGCAGCGCAGCGACAAGCTGAAAGTTAACAAGACAATTCCGATGTACGAAACTTACGCGGCCATGCCGGGCAAGGTGTCCGCCGAAAAGATCGAAACGCGGATTTTTCTACCGGTTAAATGAGGACCGCCCTGCCGCCGATAGGCATAAGGCTGTTCAAAAATGATGAACCTTTGCCCTTGGCTGCCGGCCAAAACGCATTATTGGCCGAAGCGGTTCCGTCAGTCGGGTTATCGACCGGCGAGCTAAGTTCACCGGCGCCGCTTGGCCATGATCACGATCATTCTGGCTTCGGAGACATCAGACCAGTGGTGATACGCGGCGGCTACCGCAAAGATAGGCCCGCTACGCACATTGGCGCAAAAGATCTGATCCGCACGGTCGCCGATCCAGTGAAATGAGTCCCTGTGGGCGGTGGGGAGTGCCAGTGTCATAGAAGCCACGTGCCACCGAGCTACCGCCTCCATGGCAACGCTCATGGTGGTTCCGCTGGCAAGCCCATCATCCACAAGGATTACGTGGCGCTCGTCTAAATTCACAGGGGTTTTCTTGTTGTTCAGCGCCTGGAAACGCCGATTGACCTTGGCAGTGGTCGCGGCGATACCCGCCTGGATATCGGTGTCGCTGACCCGCACCCGTTTCAATATCCGCTCATTCAGGCGCATGACACCATTTTGGGCCACAGCGCCGTACCCAGCTTCAGAATTCCAGGGAAAGGTGATTTTACTTACCACCATCACATCGACCCTCAAATCGAGCACGTCAGCCAGGGCACACGCCACCGGCACACCACCGGCCGGGATGGCCAGAATGATGCTCCCGGGATGAATCTTCCCGGTCATTAGACGGGCCAAGACCAGTCCGGCGTGGTGCCGGTTGTTAAATACACCCTCCCGATCACGATTTTCAACCAGGTCGATCAGGTTATCAGGCAAGGCTTGCATATTTGCACCAGTCAACAATTGGTGCACATTTTGGGGCCTGTATCCGGTATCCCGTCAGCAGCACTCTTGTGGGAGCCGTGAACGGCAAATGATGACATAAGCTTGGTGACTGCCCCCCGGCATTTGGGGCACTCGACCCGATCGTCCCAGCGCGGCACCATTTTGTCGAATCGGAAATGACATTTGTTGCAGATATATTCAAATAACGGCATGGGGTACCTCCGTATATCATTGGTTCTATCCCCAAGCTAAGGATGATTGGCGGGGACCTCAAGTCGGGTGCTGGAAAAACCGGGGTGTCCGTCCGCACTTCCGGCAGGTTTGGCCTCTGGTATGGATACCCGGCCCTGAGTCCGTAATTGGAATGTCGCTGACATCGGAGGCAAGTGCAAATAGCAGGACGCTGACCAGGCGGGTACGATATTGCAGACTGCCGAAATGTGAAGCCAACGCCACGGCTAGTTTTTTACCAACACCTCTTTTAGAAACCGCCCGGTATAACTTCCTTTTACACGGGCCACGTCTTCCGGCGTTCCCTGGGCCACGATCCGGCCGCCGCCGGCGCCCCCTTCGGGGCCGAGGTCCAGGACCCAGTCGCAGGTCTTGATGACATCCATATTGTGCTCGATGACCACCACCGTGTTGCCGGCTCTGGACAGGCGGCGCAGGACCGCCAGCAGCATGGAGATGTCCTGGAAATGCAGGCCGGTGGTCGGTTCGTCCAGGATGTAGAGGGTCTTGCCGGTATCTCTTTTGGCCAGCTCCCGGGCCAGCTTTATCCGCTGAGCTTCGCCGCCGGACAGGGTGGTGGCCGGCTGCCCCAGTTTGATATAGGAGAGCCCTACATCCATCAGGGTGTCTAGGATCGACTTGATCCGCGGATGCTTGGCGAACAGGTCGCGGGCCTGGTGCACCGACAGGTTGAGGATATCCGCAATCGAATGGCCCTTGTACTGAATCTCCAGGGTGGCATCGTTGAAACGTTTGCCGCTGCAGCTCTCACAAGGGACATATACATCCGCCAGAAAGTGCATCGCCACTTTCAGAAATCCGTCCCCGCGGCAGGCCTCACAGCGCCCCCCTTTGACGTTGAAGGAAAAGCGCCCTTTTTTGTAAGCCCGGGCTTTGGATTCCGGCAGCAGGGCAAAAAAATCACGGATATGGTCGAAAACCTTGGTGTAGGTGGCGGGATTGCTGCGCGGTGTCCGGCCAATGGCCTTCTGGTTGATGTTGATCACCTTGTCGATACTGGTCAACCCGGTCACATTTCTATGGCGGCCGACCTCGAGGGTGGCACTGTGGAGTTTACGGGCCAGGGCCGGGTAGAGGATCTGGTTGACCAGTGTTGATTTCCCGGCTCCGGACACCCCGGTCACCGCTGTTAAGAGACCGGGGGGGATCTTGGCCGTAATATTGGCCAGGTTGTTGGCCCGGGCGCCCGTGATGGTGATCCAGCCGCGCCCCTTGCCTTTCGGTTTCTTCCGCTCAACCGGCACGCTGATTTCCTTTTGGCCGCGCAGGTACTGGCCGGTAACCGATGCGCGGCTCTTTTTGATCTGCGCCAGAGTGCCCTGGGCCACGATCTGCCCGCCCAGGTGGCCGGCTCCGGGGCCGAAATCGAGAATCCAGTCAGCCGTCTCCATGGCTTCCCGGTCATGCTCAACCACGATGAGCGTATTGCCGATATCCCGCAGGTGGCACAGGGTATCCAACAGGCGGATATTGTCCCGCTGGTGAAGGCCAATGGAAGGTTCGTCCAGGGTATACAGGACCCCGGTCAGCTCGGACCCCACCTGGGATGCCAGACGAATCCGCTGGGACTCGCCCCCGGACAGGGTCGGCCCCTTGCGGTCCAGGGAGAGATAATCCAGGCCGACATTGATCAGAAACTTGAGCCGCCCGCGGATCTCTTTGAGCAGTTCGGCGGCGATGATCTTCCGGTTGCCGGTCAGCTTGATGGCATCCATAAACTGCCAGGCCTCCTGGACCGACATTTCCGTGATGTCGATGATGGACTTGTTCTTGATCCTGATATTGAGCACTTCCGGTTTGAGGCGTTTGCCCCCGCAGGTGCCGCAGCTGGTTTCCGATAGGAATTTCGAATACCATTTTTTGGCGCTCTCCGACTTGGTCTGCCGGTAGCGCCGCATCATGCTGTTTAAGATCCCCTCGAAGGCCATGGTGACTTCGCCCTGGATTTTTTCCGAACTCCAGTTGACGATCAGCTCACGGCCGCGGGAACCCGTCAAAATCAAGTCCTGGTGCTTTTTGGGCAATTTATTCCAGGGCTTGTCGTAGCCCACTCCGCACTGCTCTTCGACCGCCACGAGCTGCTGCGCACCCCAGGAGCCGTTGCTGCCGTTGGGTTTGAGAAAGTAGTTCTGCCAGGGACGCACTGCGCCTTCCCGGATGGAAAGGGACCTGTCGGGAATGATTTTATCAACGTCCATGGAAAGCAGGCTGCCGATGCCGTTACAGTCCGGACACATGCCCAATGGGGAATTGAAAGAGAAAAGCGGCGGCGCCAGCTCCGGATAGGCCACCCCGCAGCACGAACGCGCCTCGCTCATGCGGACGTCTTCCCGGCCCAGGATATGGACGATGAGACTGCCCTGGCCGACCCGCAGGGCGGTTTCTACCGAATCGGTCAACCGTTTACGAAAAGCACGGCCGGACTTCATCTGGAGCCGGTCCACGACCACTTCGATGTTGTGCTTTTTGTGCCGCGCCAGGCTCTGGACATCTTCAATATCCTGGACGACGCCATCGATCCGTATCCGGGCAAACCCGTCCCGGCGCAGTTTTTTAAAGAGCGCCTTGTGCTCCCCCTTGCGGTTTTCGATGATCGGGGCCAGCAGCAGGATCCTAGAGGGTGCGGGGATCTCCAGGATCTGGCTGACCATGCTCTGGGCATTACCCCGGCCAACCTTTTTGCCGCATTTATAGCAGTATTGCTCACCCACCCGGGCAAACAGGACCCGCAGGTAGTCATAGATTTCGGTGATGGTGCCGACCGTGGAGCGGGGGTTTTTGCTGGCAGCCTTCTGCTCGATGGAAATCGTAGGGGAAAGCCCGCGGATGGTTTCATACTTGGGTTTTTCCATCTGGCCGATGAACTGGCGGGCATAGGCGGAAAGGGATTCCACATAGCGCCGCTGCCCCTCGGCAAAGATGGTGTCGAACGCCAGACTCGATTTGCCGGAGCCGGAAACACCGGTAAATACAATCATTTTCTTCTTGGGCAGCTCGACATCGATGTCCTTGAGGTTGTGTTCGCGCGCCCCTTTGACGGCGATGGTGTCCAGCTCAAGGGACTTACGGGACTGCTTTTTCTTACGGCGGGTTTTGGCAACGCCGCCTGCTATTTTTCTCTTCATCAACACTGCATTTTCTGGATCAGGTTTAGGATTTCAAAACGTCATTATGAGCAAACAAAGTAGGACCGAAAAATTAAAATAGCAAGCGGCAAAACCAATACCCGGCAATTATCTCATACCCAACTGGTGACTGTCTGCCGGCCCGGTTAAATGAGGTCGGCAGCGGACGCTAACGCTCAATCTATATGACTGGACAGGCTCGGTTGGAATAGGATAGGATGGTGTCCCAAATGCGGGCCCAACGCCTGTAGCCGAACTCACCCCGAAATTACAAGTTGGCATGCTTATAGCTGTTGTAGTGGTCTTGGAGCCCCAAACGCAATTACATTCACCGATCTATGCCTGCATTGATGAGGGAACAGCAAGGAGGCAAAGATGAAGGTTCAACACTTTCATTTATCCGAATGTTTTAACAAATTGAGCTTCCTTTGGGTTGCCAGTGTCTTGCTGGTGGTCCTTTTCAGCCTCCCGGGTTGTACCGTCAGACAACTTGAGATGCCGGAGACAGCAAATAATAAAGTAAAATATAAAAGACTCACGGTCCATGGCAGTCGCCCACCCTGGACCGACACGGGCTTCTCGGTGCAGACCGGCGATGAAGTGCTGCTTTTTGCCGCCGGCAAAGTAACCACTTGGCCGAAGTCTGGGCACACCCGCAACCGGCCTCCGGAACAGGTAATGTTCTTAAAAATCGGCAAAAACCAATACCGCAAGGCTTTCGACGGCGATGATGCCGCCAGCTTCATTTCGCATGCAACGGGAAAACTCAAATTAGCGGTTAGAGATTGGCCTTTAGAAAAAGGATACAATCCGGCAATCCACAGGGACTGGTACCGTGACAATACTGGCTCATTTATTGTGGATGTGTATGTCATTCCCAAAGATACGGATATTGACAGCGTTGCCCTGCTGGAGCAGATCCTGGTAAATAACCCCGAAGATGCCCTGGTCGCTGAAAAATATCATTTATTCCAGGGGGGACGGTTATTATCAGCCGCAAAAGCCGGGGTTGCCCGGATGTCCCTGGAAGAAGCCCGGGATGTGGCCGTTTCCATGCATCAAATCCCCCTGGCCCCGCCACCTCGCCGCGTAGACGATGTATTTGCAAAACTCGACGATAATGGAAAAACCGATCCACTGGAAACAGACCCGACCCGTGGACACCTCGATTGGGTGACGACCCCGCCCGGTTATGCTGCCATGCCGGAGTTACGCGAGGGGCTGACATCCCGCCAAACCCATAAGCTTTCGCGCCTTGAAATGCGCAAGGGAAACTACAAAACTGCGCTTGAACTGGCCCAGGCGGCCATTGCCAAAACCATTGACCAGGCGGACCGCATAGACATTGTCTTCTATGCCCATATTGCTGAAATTTATCTAAATATGGGTGATTTCGTAAATACGCGCACCCATCTGAACAAGGCCCGCAATATTCACAATAGATTACCGCGCGGATGGAAAGTAAACCAACCGCAATTGCAGGCCGCCATATTGAGGACCGAAGCGAAACTGATGGAGGCCCAGGGGAACCTGGCCGCCGCCAACCAGGCCCGCAGCATTTCCCTGAACGTATGGGTGAAAGACCGTGACCGCTATCACCGGCAAGCCATAGCCGCCAGAATCGGGGTGGCCCTTAATCTCAAGGCACAGGGCCGGACGGTGGAAGCGGAAATGGAGGCCCGCCAGGCTTTCCAGGAGGCATTTGGCCAGTATGGAAGCTCAAACTATCTAACCGCTCTAACGGTATATGCCCTCGGGGAAATTGTGCTGGCCCAGGGCCGACCGGCCGATGCGTTGAAATTAGCAAGGGCCACGGTTGCGATTATGAACAAGATCGCCAGCGAAGAAAAACGGGACATGTTGATCCGCTCCCGCCTGTTCGCCGGTAGTGTCTTCAATGCTCAAAACTCATTTCAGCGGGCCATGCGACAATACGAATTTGCCATGGTCATGGCAAAACCGCATCCATATTTCTTTAAGAAATATATCTTACGGGATGCCGGAATCGTGGTTGCGCTCATAGAAGCCGGCCGTAAAACGGAGGCTCTTGACCTGATCGCCGCATCTATCTCCATCTATGACCAGGTTGGCGTCCGCAACCATTACGAAACCGCCGAGATGGTTGCGCTGCGCGGCATGGCGCTCGCCCTGGCCAATGAAAAAAAGAGGGCCTTTGAGGATTTCCGGAATTCGATACCCACCCTGCTGGCCAGCGGCAGTCGGCAGAGCGACGATTATTGTAAAAAACAGCGTTTGAACATCATCGTGGAAGCCTACCTGGATCTTCTATCCGCCATCCGCAACCAGGGCCTGGAGCAGGACTTCGGGATCGACGCAGTCAGAGAATCTTTTGAAATCGCCGCCGCCATAAGCGACAGCAGCGTTCAATTCGCCCTGAACGAGAGTGCTGTCAGGGCGGCCGCAACCAGCGACCCGGAATTGTCGGAACTCGTCCGCCGCGAACAGGACACGAACAAGCAAATCGTTGCCCTGCAATCGACCCTCGCCACTGCCCTGGCGGCACCCGCAGATCAACAGGATGCCGCTGCGATTCAAACCCTGAGAAACAGTATCCTGGATCTTAATCGGGCCCGTGAAACACTGGTAGATACCATCACAAAGGATTTTCCCCGCTATTCCGAGTATACCAATGCGCAACCAGTTTCTCTGGTTGCTCTCCAGCAGCACCTGAGAAAGGATGAAGCCCTTATAACCATATGGACGGCCCGTAAAAGGACCTATGTCTGGGCGATTCCGCATCAAGGCGAAACTCAATTTGCAGCAGTTTCAATTGGGTCTGCAGAGATGAATCGAAGAGTAGCAAACTTGCGCCTGGCCCTTGAACCGCAACTGGTAACCTTTGGCGATATACCAGATTTTGATTTAGCGAGAGCTTACGAACTGTATCAAAAGCTATTGTTGCCCGTCCAAAAGGGGTGGCAAACAGCCCGCGAGTTACTCGTTACGGTAAAGGGCCCCCTGGGCGGGCTACCCTTGGCCGTGTTACCCAGAGCACCGGTTAAACTGTCGGCAGATAACGGCATCCTGTTCAACCGCTATCGCAGCGTTCCCTGGCTGATCCGCGACTACGCCATAACCAGGCTGCCATCCGTATCATCGCTGGCGATGCTGCGTACCCTGTCCAAAGGGGATCCGGGCCGCAGATCGTTTCTCGGCTTTGGTGACCCGCTATTCAATATGACCCGGTGGGCTGCAAAGGATTCCCAGCAAACAATTCCCGCACCAGTCCATAGGTCCGGGCGATTATCCATCCGTGGTATAAGATTGACGGACAGCGGCAACCTGGATAATAAAAAAATCCTTTCGACTCAATTGAGCCAGCTGGTCCGCCTGCCGGACACCGCCGACGAGATCAGGGATATTGGTAATATTCTGGCCGCCGATCCTGAACTGGATATCTACCTGGGACCGCGCGCAACCGAACACCAGGTAAAATCCATGCCCCTTGCCAACCGCAAGGTGATTGCCTTTGCCACCCACGCCCTGGTCCCGGGCGACCTGGACGGTCTCAATCAGCCTGCGCTGGCGCTCTGTACGTCCCCGGCCGCGGATGACTATGAAGATGGCCTGCTCACCATGGGTGAGATTCTCATGCTCAACATGAATGCCGACTGGGTGATTCTTTCCGCCTGCAACACCGGTGCGGCCGATGGGGCCGGCGCGGAAGCTGTTTCCGGTTTAGGCCGGGCATTCTTCTATGCCGGCACTAAAGCTTTACTGGTCAGCATGTGGCCGGTGGAAACGACCTCCGCCCGGCTGCTTACAACCGGGTTGTTTGAACATCAAAAAAAGGATACCGCGCTCTCCCGTTCCGGGGCCCTGCGCAAATCCATGCTCAGGCTGATTGATGAAAAGGCACTTCACGACGACGCTACCGGACAAATCATCGCCCGTTATGCCCACCCACTGTTCTGGGCCCCTTTTGTCGTTATCGGAGATAACGGCAATTAGAACTCAATTCAAAAAAATCTTTAAGTCGGGCGTCTTGTCCGGCGTTGCTTGGAAAGCGAAGACGGAAGCTCAAAGAGCGAAGACTTATTTTTAACCAAAATCCGCTTTTTTGAGATAGGTTCTATCCATTCATGATGTTGAAGATCTCCCTGACCTGGTGACAAAGCGTTTGGAACTGTTCCGGGTAGAGGGACTGGGCCCCATCGCTCATCGCTTTTTCGGGTTGGTGGTGCACCTCGACCATCAAGCCATGAGCATTGCCGGCCACGGCTGCCCGGCTCAGCGGCAGTACCTGGTCCCTGCGCCCGGCAGCATGGCTGGGATCGATGATGATCGGCAGGTGGCTCTCATTGCGGACATAGGGAATGGCCGATATATCCAGAGTGTTGCGGCTGTGGTGCACAAAGGTGCGCACGCCGCGCTCACATAGAATAACATTGTGGTTGCCGCCCTCCATGATGTATTCTGCGGCCATAAACCACTCATCGATGGTAGCCGCCATCCCCCTTTTCAGAAAAACAGGGTGTTCAGATTTGCCCGCGCGCTTCAACAGGCTGTAATTCTGCATATTGCGGGTGCCGATCTGGACGATATCCGCATATTGTTCAACCAGCCCGAAGGTCTGTTCGTCCATGACCTCGGTCACCACCGGCATACCGGTCTCATCGCGGACCCGGGCCAGGATTTGCAGGCCCTTTTCCCCCAACCCCTGGAAGGAATAGGGAGACGTGCGCGGCTTGAAGGCCCCGCCCCTGAAAATATGGGCCCCGGCGTCTTTGACCCGCCTGGCAATGGTCAGCGCCTGTTCTTTGCTTTCAATGGCACAGGGCCCGGCAATCATGGTCATGTGGCCGTTGCCGATATTCACCCCCCCAACCGACACAATGGTGTCCTCCGGTTTGAATTCCCGGCTCACCAACTTGTACGGTCTGGTTACCGGGATCACATCCTTGACACCCGCCAATCCGAGAAAGAGCGCGGCATCCAGCGGCCCCTTGTTGTGCAAGACACCAATGGCCACTCGATCCCCCCCGGGCATCGGCCGCGCCTTGCATTCATTGCGCTCTACAACCCCGACGACTTCATCTATCTGGTTCTGGGTGGCGGTGTTGCTCATTACGATCAGCATGCTTCCTCCTTTAATTCCAATGAAATATACTGCGGTTAAGGCCTTCGCCGGCCGGCCCCGAATTGCGGTGTTTTTGATTTAACTGTGTTAGGTTCAAGACCGAAGTAAAATCAAGACCACCCACTCTAAGGGTTTTACCTTCTACCTTCAGCCTGCTACCTAATCGCCTAAAAAAAGGGCTGCCGAAACTCAGCAGCCCTTAAAATAAGAAAAGGACCGTGAGCTCAGAGGCTCACGGTCCTTTTGTTATTTTCCAGTGTTACAACGGATCAATCCGGACGGTGCAGCCCCTTAATGCGGGTTTGCCACCACCAGCGCCAGATTGTGTTTGTTGTAACCATCATTTTGCAGTTTGCCTTTGCGTAAATTGAACAGCCGGACCATAGTCGATGGGCCATGACATGTCAACCTCTTTAGAAGCCATCCAAAAACGGCCTTTGGCTCGGGATCATCCCGGTTGACGATTACCAGGCCCGCCGGCATGAATCTGTTTGACAATGGCTGCAATGGTCTCTGCCTGTACCTGACTCTCCTTTTTGAACCTGACCCCGATGCCGTTTTCCAGGGTGCGCATGATTTCACCGGTAATTTTAAACGGGCTTTGCAGGTCCGGTGACATAAAGGTCATGAGAATTTCCTGTCCGGCCTTGAACTGCTGCCGGGTCCGGATAAAAACGCCGGTGTCACTCATGTCTTGAATAAAATCCCGATAGTAACGGTCGTTGACCACATAGTCCACGGTCATAAAAAAATCTTTTCGGTCCGCTTTCCGGGACTGTTCTCCCCACCGGTCATCAATGATGGCCAACAGTTCGGTCTGCTGTCCGGGTGAGAGGGTCTTGATCTTGGCCAGCAGCTCATCATAAACGGCAGTTGCCTGCAGACTTTGGTCATCAGCAGCATGCATGGCAATTATCCTTTTTTTAAGGGGATTTCTCTCCTTATGGTTTAAATATCGGTGCCGGTTTGTCAAATTTCAGGCGCGTTGGAACAATTTTGGATCTTTCCAGGGATCATTGTGCGGATCGCGGTCCGGATCTATTTGGGGGATCTTGGAGGCCTCGAAATCCACGGCGATGATTTGGGCACACATTTGCTGCAATTTCTGCACAACAACCAGATGGGCCGGATGTTTCTGGTACTGCTTGAGGGTTTCCAGGTTGGCAAAAATGGAGACCAGGCCAAAATCATAGGACCGCTCGGATTGCACCACGTCACGACCGAACTCATAGCTCTGTATTTCAGTTATCTTATCCGGCAGTTCCTCAAAACTCTCTTCAAGGTCCGCAATCTGGTCATCGGTTACTTCGGGTTTGAATTTCATCATGACGACATGGGTGATCATATAGGGCTCCTTTATTTCGAGTCTGTCGCTTAATTCAACTTTCGGGTCTTTTAATACTTCAGGCCCGACATCGGTATCGGGATCGCTATCGCTATCGAAATCGAGGAACGCATGACATTTACAAAACCGATTTCGATCCCGATAGCGATTTCGATTTAGGCTGAAACCATAAAGTTGCGTTCTTAAACTTAATCGTCATCTGATTCCCTTAACTTAGATTAAGAGCAAAATTATGAGCCAGCGCAAAATCCAGATCAGCAAATTAAGATCGACCTTCTTTACCGGTAATACCCTGCTGGCCCCAACTCCGGATATTTATCCATAGCCTTTGCATATATATACCGGCGAATATCATTGCACAAATCGCATTTATTGACATAGCCCGAATCGGCGGCCGCGAAACCGTGCTCCTCGCTGGCGTAAGCGAGCAGGCCCTGGATTCCGGCCCCGGCCAAAAGCGCTACAAGTGGATATTTCTCGATGGATAACGACCGGCCGATATCCATGAAATCAATCACCAGACCGGCACACAACCCGGGGATATAGTTTCCGTGGAGATCGACATGGAAATGAGCCCGCCGGACAACAGGCGCCGGATGGCCAGGGATACCATGGGCCGCTTAATCAAATACCCCCTCCCAGGCGGGCGGAGGTCCCCAAAAAATTCAGTATCGAAATGGCGATCAGGGCAGCCGAGACCGCCATGCCCACCAGGCCGCAGATCAATGAATATTTAATGAAGAATGAATCTACATCCACTGAGAGCGTATCAAGCTTGGTAAAAATCGGCTGCGTATCTATCCAGATATTGGCCCGCTTCGCAATTGCTTTAAAGGTTGCGGGGGAGAAAAAAAGGAGCGTCCCGGCAATAAGCCCGGTGAAGCCGGCTGTTTTCCCGAGCAGAATTGAAAATTCAATGGCCACGTCCGTTATAAAACCAAAACTGTCCACTACGGGTGCCTGGATAAACAGGAACAGCAAAATGAATATCGAACTTGCCACCATGCAGCCGCCACAGATCACATGGTGACGCAATAGATAGGATTCGGCCGGGACGTGCGGGTTCAAAGTAGCCAGCTGATTTTCGGTCAGCACATGGCGATTCAAGGCCTTATTCGCGTTGTAGATCAGCCTGGGTGAAACAAGCAGCACCAGCGAAAGGCAAACACCGGCGGCGCCGGCGATGATGGTCAGTATTTCCGCAACCCGAACAAGAATTTCTAAAACCAGCTGCATCCAATCCTCCCCGCATCAAACTTATACTTAGAGGCTATCGAAAAAGTAGGATTTTGGTTCGAGGTCAGCCGTCCTCGCCATCCACGACCTGACTCCAGTCAATATCATCGAACTCGGACTGGCCCTCGGCGGCCTTCTCGATAAGCGTCCACAGGCTTTCATTGATCCGCCGTGAGATCTTCTTGTCCGGAAAATTTTTGAATTTAAAAGACGCCTTTGGGTGTCCGAGGATCTCAATCGCGGCCTGTTCGCCTTTCAGGTCCTCGAAGGAGGCATCGAAAAGGATCCCGCCGTCAAAATAGAGCAGGCCGGGCTCATGGCCCGGCGGCACAATTTCAAACAGGCAGGTCTTTTTTTCCATCTCGATCATCGTGCAGAAACTGGCCACGGATATTCCATGGACAACCCCCCTGGGAATCTCGCGATTCACCGTTGCCAGGACTGCCGCGGTAAGGACTTTGGGATCAAACGGCTTGGGGAAAAAGCGGACCAGGTCTTTCGGCAACCGGGGTTTAACCTCGGGCAACTCAATGACGGTCATGACAAAACAGGGGATTATCGGATAGTGCTCGTTTACATGGGCCAGCAGGGCAAAGCCATCCACCTCCGGCATGTTGATGTCCGTAACCAACAGGGATATCTGATGTTTTTCAAGAACCTCCATGGCAACCCGACCATTGGGGACATCAATGATATCCAGGATATCCCCATGCTTCTCGAGTGCTCGGACCAGGCGCATTGAGAGAATCCGGTCATCTTCGGCAATCAGAATCTTCTTCATAGACACTTCCCCTGAATAAGTGAATACCTGCCCGTTTAGTATAGCTTAGTATTTTTAGCCGTCAAGGCACGATACCCTATTCGGGAGGGAATCAGCCAGGCGTTTGTACGGTCTATGTAGCCACCATGTACACCAATTGCCGGTTTCTATCTCCCCAGCCTATTCTATCTTGGGGGATCAGAAACTATATTACATTAAATAACAACAATTTATACAAATGCAGCCGAACTGGCACACCGTTTGAAAAGGCGTGTACCTTGGGCCGCATAAAGACGAACCATGTAAGGAAACACAATGACGCAATACGCCGAAAATGACATTTTTATAAGCGGAACAGGGCTTTATACGCCCCCCGAATCGATTTCAAATGAGGAGCTGGTGGCTTCCTTCAACACTTTCGTGGACAGCTATAATACGACCCACAGCGAAGCCATTGCAGCCGGCCGGCGGGAACCGCTCCAACATTCATCGGTTGCATTTATTGAAAAGGCCTCCGGGATCAAAAGCCGCTATGTGATGGAAAAAGCAGGAATCCTTGATCCGGAAAGGATGTGCCCGCGCATCCCTGGCCGTCCTGATTCGGAACCTTCGCTCCAGTGTGATATGTCGGTGGCCGCCATAAACGCCGCTTTGGCGCAAGCCAATAAGACACCGGCCGATGTGGACGCGGTCATTGCCTCGTGCGCCAATTTCCAGCGGGCCTACCCCGCGATGGCCATCGAAATTCAAACCGCCCTTGGCATCGAAGGGTTTGCCTTTGATATGAGCGTGGCCTGTTCGGCGGCCACATTCGCCAGACCGCCGTGGATGCCGTCAAATCAGGGTCGGCCGACTGCGTAGTCATGGTGAACCCTGAAATCAACACCGGCCACCTCAATTTCCGGGATCGGGACAGCCATTTTATTTTTGGCGATGTCTGCACGGCCATGGTCATCGAGAGGGCCGCAGTGTGTAAAGCCCCGTCGGCCTTTCGTATCATGGGGACCAAATTGATTACCCGTTTTTCAAGCAATGTGCGCAACAATTTTGGTTTTCTCAACCGGGCAGACGAAAGCGGTGTCGGCAAGCCGGACAAGCTGTTTAAACAAAACGGCACCAAGGTATTCAAAGAGGTCATTCCCATTGCATCCGGGCTCATAAAATCGCACCTGGAGGAACTCGATGTGCCGGTAGCTGCCGCCAGGCGCCTCTGGCTGCACCAGGCGAATATCAACATGAACAATTACGTCGCTGAAAAAGTGCTGGGCCACCGGGCGACCCCGCAAGAAGCGCCGCTGGTCCTGGACGAGTTCGGGAACACCGCCTCCGCAGGATCCATCATCGCCTTTCATAAGTACAATGCGGACCTGGCCGATGGCGACATCGGCGTCATCTGTTCCTTTGGCGCGGGGTACAGCGCCGGCAGTGTGGTGGTACAAAAGGTGGTGCCTGGATAAGTAGTTCACACTGGGCATTTTTTGCAGTTTTACGTTTCCGGGTCGCCGGACCTGGACGGGTTTCAATATCCAGCGTATAACTGCGATCAACCAATAGAGACAAGCTCTAAAACCTTCCCCGCCTGTTGACATCATCCCCGGATTCATTCTTAATGGGGACATGCATACCCTTTCCGGCAATCTGGTCAAGACGCTTACCGCTGCTGCGCACGGTAAGATAAAAGTGCGGGAGCCCCTGGCACCCTATACGTCATACCGCATTGGTGGTCCAACCCCCCTGATGGTCTTTCCGGACAGTGAAACCGAAATAGCCGCCCTTCTCAACATCATCCACACGGCCGACCAGCCCCTGCTGGTGATGGGCAAAGGCTCCAACCTGCTTATTTCCGATCATGGCTGGGAAGGGGTGACCCTGTACCTGGGTGACAACCTGTCCGGATGGTGGTTTGAAAATAACCACGCTTACGCCATGGCCGGCACCACCCTACTCGATTTTGTCAAGGCCTGTGTTGCCGAAGGCCTGGCCGGCCTGGAAAAATTGGCCGGCATTCCGGGGGCGGTGGGCGGAGCCCTCAGGATGAATGCCGGGGCTTTCGGCCAGGAGATCGGTGCCGTCACCGCATCCGTCCACGGGTGTTACCCCGACGGCAGCCCCTTTAGCGCCCAGGGACCGGAAATCGGATTCGGCTATCGCCGGGCACCGGGCCTGGAAGACATCGTCCTGACCCGGGGCTGTTTCAAGCTGTTGTCCGGGAATAAAGAAAACCTGGAAAAGGAGATGGCAGATACCCTCGCACAGCGGGCCGCCAAGCAGCCGCTTTCCTGCCCTTCCTGCGGAAGCGTCTTCAAACGCCCGCAGGGACACTATGCCGGAGCCCTTATTGAAAAAGCCGGCCTCAAGGGCAGAAAAATCGGCGGGGCCATGGTCAGCCCCAAACACGCGGGTTTTATCATCAATACCGGGACGGCCACCGCAGCGGATATCTACGCGCTGATAAAGCTGATTGAAAAGACCGTTAAAGATGAGTTCGGGGTGGCGTTGGAGCGGGAGGTGAAGGTCATCGGACGTTTCGACACCTAAAAGTGGCCTCAAAAGCCTCCCTTGACTATAATCTCTGCGTTGGAAAGAAAAATCCAATCCTCGAAATATCCTTAATATTCCTCCGGTTGGATTTCTCTTTCCGCCTTGACCTTAAAGCCAATTGAGACTTTTGAGACCACTTTTACACATTTAAAAAAGACTCATCCCTGCTGTTTATTTCACTCCGCCTTGACCTGAAGCACGATTGAAATCTCTAACACCACTTCTTATTTGTTTTTTATAATTCCCTTCAGCAATAATTATCTCTTTCGAATTGACTATACATTCAGGGGGCGGCATAGGTGCGGACGCGGCGCTGCCAGCCGGGAAGCCAGTTTTTCCTGACGTGGGGCCGGGGGTCGTTGTGGGCCCGCCGGATCAGGACGCGCTCAGCCGCGGCCGCAAATTCGTCTGCGGGGCTGACCAAGGTCATCTTAGGATCCATGTCTTCTAGCACCTGGAGCAGTCCCCATCCGGCCCCGCCGATTTTCTCGGTGGCTGAGATCCCCTCGCCCTTGAAGTTCACATAATCGACCAGGGCGTACCGCCCCCGGGCCGAGCGGGCCACCTGGTAAAACTTTTTCTCAATTTCAAACTGCTTGTGGTGCGGTGCGGCCTGCAGCATACGGGGCAGGGCCATTTCCAGGCGGATGAGTAAAAACCGGGTTTGCAGCCCAAGCGTGGATTCCAGAAAGTCCCTCAGAACCACGGCTTCCGTGGAATGACGAGCGGCCAGGTAGCTGGCCCGATCCGGCCAGGGACAGCCGGGCATGGGGTCGGCGGCAAGCATCCTGGGCAAGCGTACCTGTTGATGGGCGGCGTATCTGGCAAACGCCCGAAAGCTCTCTGTATAGGGCCCTGTCCGGCCTTCCGGATACCAGATGAAGTGGCCGATGCCCAGCGAGATAAAATCTTCGCCCCGGTTCCAGGTAATCAGGTTTTCGGGTTTGGAGCCACACTCGTTGGCATAGATCTTCCGGCCGATACTCCCAAGTCCAGTTGTATCGATTCCGGCTGACCAACCCGGCCGCCAACCGGCCACAATAAGGGCTCCGGCCATCACCAGAAAACATAGGCTACGCATAATTTTCGATGTCACGCTGATTGTATCCTTATTGCGTTTGATGGCAGGGTGCTTACTACTCCAGAAATGATATGAAAAAGCAAACCCCCTTACAGATAACGGTTCCTGTCCTGGCAGCTGGAAAGGGCTGGCTGGCGGTCGATAAACCGGCGGGTATGAGTGTCCACAACGACCCCGGCAAAGACCTTTGTTCGCACCTGACGCTGCAGCTCCAGTCCACAAGTGCTCTATGCAAAACGACCGGCCTCAGCCCCGACAGCCGGCTGAATCCCGTCCACCGCCTTGATCGCGAAACCAGTGGTGTGATCCTGATGGCCGGGGACCGGGCCGTGCACAGGCATTTTGCCGCCCAGTTTGAAACCCGCCAGGTAGGCAAACGGTATCTGGCCATCTTGCACGGCCGCCTCGAACAAACGGCATCGGCCGGCCGCCTGCTCGCCTGGAAATGGACGCTTACCAAAACCGCGGCAGGGCGTAAAAACCCCCGGGGGAAAGGGCCGCGCGTGCATTGCACCACCCATGTTGAAATACTGGGGCATAGCGATCATTACACCCTGGCGGAATGCAGGCTGCTTACCGGAAGAAGGCACCAGATCCGCCGACATGCCCGGCAGGCCGGCCACTTTGTGGTGGGCGATGGCCGGTATGGATCCAAACGGGCTCTGGAATTTCTGAAGAGCAAGCGCAATTTCAACCGCCTGGGGCTGCATGCGGCCCGGGTTGAAATTCAACTGCCCGATGACAAACCCCTTACCATCCAATCTGCCTGACTGCCGGCCGACATGCAGCGCCTGTTGGACGAGGACAGCTATAGCCCGACTTCCTCTGTGCTACCCTGAGGACGGTTATGATCTCCTTTCCGGATATACCCCTGGAAGCTGCTCTGGCATATGCCGGTATCACCATCCTGGCCGCCACGGTCCATGGATCCCTCGGCATCGGCTTCCCCCTGATCGCCACGCCCCTAGTGGCCATGCTTACAGATGTCCGCACGGCGATCTTGCTGCTGGTGCTCCCGACGGCAGCCATCAACATCGTCAATATCCTTAAAGGCGGTCGCTGGCGGCGCAGCATCGCCATTTACTGGCCCCTGGCTCTTTACGGCATGCTGGGCAGTTTTATCGGTTCGCTCCTGTTGGTCGCAATCTCGGCGGAACTTTTCCGGCCGCTGCTGGCCGGCATGTTGATCTTCTATTTAAATGCCGAACGGTTCGGAGCCGGCTTCGGCTGGATCCGGCGGCGACCCCGGCTTGCCATGGCCGTCTTCGGGTTGGCCGGAGGCCTTCTGGGCGGTACGGTCAATGTCATGCTGCCGGCCCTTATCATCTACGCCCTTGAAATGCGCCTGCCGAAAACAGTTACGATCCAGGTCTTCAATTTTTGCTTTTTTTTCGGAAAACTCACCCAGGGGGCCGTCTTTGCGCAGACCGGCTTGATGACCGGCGAAGTATTGAGCCTGTCGGTTCCGCTGGCTCTGCTGGCTATCGGGGTTCTTTTCCTGGGCCTGCGCTTGCGGGACCGAATCCCCACCGAAACCTACCGCCGCTGGCTGCGGCGCCTACTTGCCGTGATGTCAGTAATTTTGATAGTGCAATTTCTCCGGCCGTAATATGTTCCTGAACTACCCTGCGCATTAATATCCGTGATCTTTGTCCACTTCGTTCAATACCCGCTCCCCGGCCTGGACGCGTTTGTAGTTATCGATAATCTGGGGAATCACGGCCGCCGGGTTGGTGAGGCTGGCTATGTGCGGCGTAACGGTAATACCGGGATGCGCCCAGAAAGGATGCCCCTCCGGCAGGGGTTCCGTCCTGAACACGTCCAGGCAGGCTCCCGACAGTTGCCCGGCATCAATGGCTGCGAGAAGATCTTCCTCTACCAAATGTTCACCCCGGGCCACATTGATAAGGTAGGTTCCCGGCGGCAGGTGTGCGAAGGAGTCTCGGTTGAGGATATTGCGGGTTTCCGCCGTCAGCGGCAGCATGTTGACGAGAATCCGGGTGGCCGCCAAGAACGCCTGAAACTGGGATGGCCCGCAGAAAGTCTCCACACCGGCCACCGGTTGTTGCGACCGGCGCCATCCGGCGACCGCAAAGCCCAGAGCCTGCAGTTTGCGGGCCGCATCCAGCCCAAGTTGACCCAGGCCCAGGATACCGACCGTTTCCTTTGCAGCCAGCTTCGGTATGACCGGCTTCCACACGCCCTCGGTCTCCCGGTCCCTGAAAACCCGGTTATTACGGCAATAATTCAGAATGGCCATGACCACATATTCGCTCATCGATTGGGCCAAGGAGGGATCAACAATCCGCGTGATCGGCACTCCGGGGGGCAGGCCGGGATCAGTGAGGATGTTGTCCACGCCGGCGCCCATGGAGGCAATGCATTTCAAATTCGGAAAGCGTTTGAATATTCCATGCGGATGCCGCCAGGTCAGGGCGAACACAATGTTCTCCGGGTCCCCGACTTCCGGCCAGACCCGCAAGTCAATGCCCGGCTGGGCGGCCTGGATCCGTTTTTCCCAGGAGGCGGTCTTCATGGTGGGCATGACTATCAAAAACGCGGCCATCCGCATGCTCCTTTACGATACGCGTTCACTGCCTGGATCCCATTCCAATCCGCGGCCAAGCAAGAATTTATCCAAAATGCGCCAACTTTCAAAATATTTCATTTGTTTGAAAATTTGACTAGAACCTGATAAAGGTCTTTTTTCATGAAAATCACCCTCATCCACCCCTTTCACTACTTTGGTCTCAATCGCTTCGCCCATCGCCTGATGCCCCTGCAAGGCATCACCCTGGCCTACCTGTCACGCCTCATCCCGCCGGAGCATGATGTCCGGATCGTATATGAGGCGCGCGAATCCGTCGACTACACCGCCCCGACAGACGTGGTGGCTATCACCACCTTGACGGTCACGGCCAACCGCGCCTACCGGATTGCCGATCGGTACCGCCAAAAAGGCATCAAGGTCATCCTGGGTGGACCGCACGCCAGTGCCCTCCCCGCGGAAGCCAAACAGCACGCCGACGCGGTGGCCATTGGCAATGGGGAAACCACGCTGCCGCAAATCATTCACGATATTGCGCAAAACCGCCTGAAGCCGTTCTACCACAACTATGTCCCCGAATGCCTGCCGCCCCTGGAAAACATCGCCGCGCCCAACCGCTGGTGTACGTCGATGATGGCTTCGCGGGGCTGTGAGATGAACTGCGAGTTCTGTTCCATGCAAAGTATCTTCGGCAAATTCTACCTGCAGCGCCGGACGGAGGAGGTGCTCCGGGAAATCCGGCAGGTTTCTTCACCCAATATCTTCTTCGTGGATGATAATTTTTTCGGTACCTCCCGGAAAACCCGGGAGTTCTATAGTGAAATCCTGGAAGCCGTCGCGCAGACGGGCAAAAACTGGTATGGCCAGTGCCGCCTGCCGGTAGTGGAAGACGAAACGGTGGTAGACATTTTCGCCCGCACCAACTGCAATGCTTTGCTTATCGGCTTTGAAAGTCTGAACCCTGAAAACAGCCGCCAGGTTGTCAAGCAGACGGTAAACCGCGATTATTATCTATCCGTTGTCCGCCAACTGCATAACCGTGGGATCGGCGTCGTCGGCGCCTTCATTTTCGGCTTCGATCATGACACGCCCGACACGATCGACCGCACCCTGGAATTCTGCATTGCCGCCAAAATGGAGCTGGCCCTTTTTACCATCCTAACCCCTTTCCCGGGCACCGCCCTGTTTGACCGACTGGCGTCCGAAGGCCGCATAATCAGTCAGAACTGGGATGACTACACCATGGAAAAGTGTGTATTCCGCCCCAAACATTTTTCGCCGGCGAACTTAACGGCTGCCCTGAACCGGGCCGAGCGCGAGTTTTTTTCTTTGCGGTCTATTTACCGTCGTTCGCAGTTGGGGATGAAATACGGTTACCTGGAAAAATTCCTGGCGGTCAATGTGCTGAGGAATATCGGTTTGAAGGTAACGGATACGCTCAAAGCCTTTGCCCGGTAAGGCGTTGCCGGGTATCCGCGGATTCACCGGCCCTTGGCCAATTCCGCCTTGAGTGCCTGCCCGAGCTCCTGCAGCAAGTAGGGTTTTTTATGTAGGCCCCGGCCCCGAGGGCCTGGACCTGACGGACCCGTTCGGTTTCCGAGTATCCGCTGGCGATGACCACTTTCTGACCGGGACAAATCTCCACGATTTTGCGATAGGTCTCCAGACCGTCCATCCCCGATACCATAATCATATCGAGCAGCAGAAGATCGGCCGGATCTTTTTTCAAAAATTCAACCGCCGCCTCACCACTGGCCACGGCCCGCGGACGGTATCCCAGTTTTTTCAGCATCAGGGTTGCGATCTTGCGCTGGTTTTCAACATCGTCGATGACGAGGATCGTCTCCCCGTTCCCCTTGAATTCTTCCGACCGGGCCGCCTCAGCTTCGCTGTGCAATACTTCTTCGATTACGGGAAAATAGATATCGAAGGTAGTCCCCTCGCCGGGCTTGCTGTCAGCCAGAATAATTCCCTTGTGATCTCCAACCGGGCCCCAGACCACCGCCATCCCCAGTCCGGAACCGCTGCGTCCCATCTTTTTGCGGGTGTAGAAAGGTTCATATATCCGGCGGAGATCTTCGCTGGCAATGCCGATTCCGTTGTCGGATACCGTCAGGACCAGGTAGTCTCCAGGCGGGACCGCGCCATTCACATCTTCGGGGTCGACAACCTTTTGGGGTGTGGTGCTGATGATCACCCGACCCTGAACTTGAATGGCTTCAAAAGCGTTGGCTACCAGGTTCATCAATGTCTTGGAGAGATGAACGGCAGAGCCCAGCATAGCCGGCAGCGCCTCCCCCAACCTGGTTTCCAGGGTTACATCCGGATGCAGGGATTGCAGCTTGGCAAACTCCGGGCTTGCCAGATATGCGGCAATGATTTGATTAAGATCAAGGACTTCGGTTGTGGGTACCCCGCGCCGGGCGAGGGTCAACAGGTCTTCGACCACCACGGCGGCTTTTTCACCGGAGGTTTTGATGTCCTGCAGGGGTTGGTATAGGGGGCTTTGGGCATCGATATCATCCAGGATCAACTCGGGGTAACTGACAATCCCGGACAGGATATTGTTCAAATCATGGGCGACCCCACCGGCCAGGGTGCCCAGCGCCTCCATTTTACGGGCATTGGACAATTGCTCTTCGAGCTGTTCGCGCTGGAGGATTTCCTTGGACAATTCCGCTGTCCGGTTCTCGAGGTCGTCTTTTAGATCTTTTATATGCTGGAACATGGCGGCATTGGACAGGGATACCGCCACCGCGCTGGTGATATTATCGATAAAGTGGGCTTCATCCGTCGTTAAGGGCTGTCGATTGGCCTTTTCCGGCAAGAACACCATGGCAATGAGGCTGTCCTCCCGGACCACTGGTATCAGGTAGACGGCTGCCATGTCTACCATCAGGTCTCCCAGGTCGGCACTTACCGGTTCATACCTGGGATGTGAGGTCAAAAAATTAAAATCCACAACCGATCTATCCGTTACCATCCAGCGCTGCAGGCCGGCACTCACGTTTAACTGTTCCCCGGCGCTGTTTTCATAGCGCCCGGTAGCGGGTGTGGCCAGATAGAGGCGACAGGACGGCATCAGCAGGTGATCGCTGAAGAACTTGCCAAATTCCTGTTCGAAACGCTCCAGGGTCCGCAGGGAAAATATGTTTTCCAGGAAAAGGGCCTCCGCTTTTTCCAGGTTGATACGGGTCTTGTGGAAAACATGGTTAATTTTAGGTTGAAAGGTAACCAGGTAGAAATAATTGGCGGTAAACCACAGCAACATCATTATAAATGATTGCGGCCCGGCCAGATTTTGGAAATAGTGCCGCAGGCCTAAAAAAACCAGCAAGTTGGGTACCAGGATCAACACCAGGGTCGCAACCCAGTACGCAATCTGATGGGTAAAATCACGGAAACTGAGCAGCCGGTATTTCAAAGCCGCATATCCGAGTACGGCCAGGGGAATGAACGCAAAATTGCCGGCGGGATACAGGTCATACCCGCTAATCGCCGGTATGTTGCACAAAGTCAGGAACGCCGACAACCCCACGGCCCACAGGAAATATTTGTTCCTGCGCCGGGTGACGGGATTTTCCTCCGTTTGCAAACTCCTCAGAAAAATCCAGAACGTGTAGAGAATGATCACAAAGGCGTAGGTTCCGAACAACATGAAGGCCACGCCACCTTTGGCGATGTAGCCCCAATCATACTCATACAGCCCGTAAAAGTAAGCGTCTGTCGGCGTTAAAATTGAGAAAACCGCGCTGCAACCAAAACCGGTCACGATCATCCAGGGACGCTTGATGTCCAGGAGGGAATGGAAAAACATCAGGTACACTATCGGAAGGTAAACATAGAAAAAGTGGATGGTCCTTTCGATCGACAAAATGGTGGCCTGATCGGCGATGAGGTGGTGGGACATAAAGGCAAACGCCGGCAGGGAGAACAGCACAAACATGGCGGAAAAAAGAATGTTGCGCTGATTGAGCCCGCCGGATTTAAAGAAAGAGGCCGAGGCCAGCCACAGGCTGATGAGCAGGGTCAGCAGAGGGGGAATCAAGTATATATTAAGAGCGGGCGCCATAAAAATAATCTACCGACCTTGGCAATATGCCGATTTCGGTCGGGGTTTTACCAAAAATCTCCCCGTCCGGGAGCAAGTCCTTGAGCGGTTGTGTCTGAACCCGGGCCTTACGCCCCTGGTAAAAACGCACCGCCCGGTTTTCCCCGTGGCGGCCTTTAAGAAGTTTGGGCAGGGTAGCAATCAGGCTCAGCCTGCCCACCGGGCCGGCCACGACCACATCGAAGAGGCCATCGTCAATCCGAGCGTCCGGTGCCATGAGCATGTCGCCGCCGGTGTACCTGGAGTTGCAAAACTCGACAAAACAATTGGGGCCGCGGATGCGTTCACCGTCAAGGTCCAAGGTGAGTTCATAGGTTTTCAAGCCCAATACCCGGTGCAGCACACCGATAATGTAACTGAAATCACCTGTGCGGCTGAAACGGGCCGCTGTGCAGGCCACGTCGGTAACAAACCCGAATCCCATGACATTGACAAAATAGAGGTCCCGACCGCCCTGGGAAAACGTGCACACGTCAACCGGTCGGGTCCGGGCACCGATAACCGCGTTAATTCCATCGTCTAGCGAAAAAAGGTTCAGATCCCGGGCAAAGGAGTTACCCCGTCCCACCGGGATAATTCCGAGGGCCGGAGCCCGGGGGCCGCTGTAATTGTTCAATACGGCATTAAGGACATGATAATTCGTGCCGTCTCCACCCATGGCCACGACGCCATCATAACCGTCGAGGGGCTGCCCGTCCAACAGGTGCAGTCCGTGTTCATGATGGCGGGTTACCAGCAGGTCAACGGCAAATCGGGCGGCCTCCAGCTTTTCCTGGACCCGGGCAATGACCTCCATGGATACCGCTCCCCGGGAGCGTGGATTCGCGATCAATACCAATTTCACGGATTAGCGCCTCTGTATTGAATTCTTTTCTGGGCACCCGGCGGCAGCAACGGTACCGATCGCCAGGGCATGAAACAGGTGTGAGCATGGGCTTCAGATGACGGTACTGATTATAACCATCCTAAAATATGCGTTTTATTTATTCGTTTACCGGGTTTTAGTCAATAACTTTGGGTCATGCACGCATATTGCCACCCTTATGTACATCCTATGCATAAATATTTGAAACTGAAGGAACATTCATATTTGGGAGCAGATTCTAACCAACCTGAATCTTACGATATACACAAAATTCAGGTTTGTGGCACAAAAATTGTGATCATTTTTGATCCTTACAATAGAATTATGCAGTTACCGCAGCGCGGTAGCGGAATCAGGACGCCCTCCCCCACTCCCCACACCCCATAGCGTCCTGATTCCGCAGCATCTTCAGGTTTAACCTCGGGTTCGGAAAAGGAGGACGACATGTACGAAATCAACCTCGACCCCAAAGATTACGGTATTGAAGCGCTCATGGAAGGGATGGGCAACACCCCGGTCGCCGTTAACACTGAGGACCGGGAAAAGTGGGCGGACGAAATCGGTGCCTTTGCGGGCAGGCTGGATGAATTGTCTGACCGGGCCAAGTCGCTGCAAACGCTTTTCAACAGCGGCACTGACATCAAAGCAACCCCGGCTTCACTGAAAACCTTTAAAATTCAGATGTTCAACATAAATGATGCCCTGAATTCATCTCTGGAACTGGCCGACAAGATCGACTCCCAGATCGTTCAGAAATAATCCGCTGCCCGGGGAAGGTCGCGGACCTTCCCCGGGCCGTCGCATTTTCAATTCCTCATTCCCGCCCGCCCAACAAACCCGGACCCGACTCAGAACCCTTCGGTATATTTCATTTTTTTGCCTTTTAATATTTTTTATGTTAGGCTCGTTACATTGTTGTCAGGCCTTTGCGGGAGAATTCTTTGCGGCAATTCTGCCCTTGGGCAGCCACGGATCGGGCCGCGCCATCTGAAAAACGGATTGATTCCATGCGCACCAAGGTACTTTTCATAACCAGCGCCTGCGTGGTTGGCGGGGCAGTTATCATCTGGCTGAACAAGTCTTTTTTCCTGGGTTTGCCCAATTTTTTCGCCTGGTTTATCGCCGGGATCACCGTGTTGTTTCTCTTTGTATCCATCGTTATTAAAAACGTTCCCGCCGATAACAGCAATGTGGAGAACCGCACCCCGGAAAACACTTTTGCGGAACGGCGGGAATTTCCCCGTATCCACCACCGGCTCAAGCGTCGCCCCCGGCTTCTCCTTGAAAAGGATGAACTCGCGGTCCTGGATATCTCGGAAAGGGGCCTGCGGTTCGAGAACAAGGCCAATATCGAACTCCAGGACTGGGTCCGGGGCACCCTCGTCTTCTCTGATGAAAGCACCCTGGATATCAACGGTCTCGTGGTGCGCAAACAGGCGGACACGGTCAGCCTGCAACTGATCACAACCATACCGGCAAAGATGCTGGCACGGGAACACGAACATCACCTCGGCAAGCCCGCCGGCATGCCGGAGAATTGAACCAAGACCCGCCATGACGGGAAAGGCAACACCACAATTCTAGCGGAGTGCATCGATGAAATTCAAATCGGCTACCATGTTCATGATCGCCCTGGCCTTTGCAGGCGTGTTATTGCATGACTGGATGCGTCCAATCCCGGGCCTGGCCGAGGAATACCGCCTCGGTACAGTCACGGCCAATGTCAACCTGCGCAAAACGCCCGACCTGCAGGGAGATGTGGTCGCCGGTCTTCCAAAGGGTCTGCCTGTAAAAGTATACGGGGAAAAGGACGGCTGGTATCGGGTTTCCGCTACAAAAAATTACATCCTTTTCAACGGTTGGGTTTATAAACGTTATGTGGAAATTCTCTCTGCGGAGGCTGCGGAGTCCCTGCCCACGATTAAAAGCCCCCAACCGATAGCGACCCGTTCGCCGCAAACCAAGGCCACGGTATCCATGAAGCCATCCGCGCCTCCGTCGACGGCTGCCAAAACCACTCGGCCGTCATCCACGGAGCCCGCCAAAAAACCAGCGTCGGCAGCGGGAGCAAAAAAGACCGCCGCACAAGGTCGCCCGGCCGCTGAAAAACAGTCAGCCGCAACACTTGCCGGAAATTCAACCGTCCCCACCCCAGTCGCCCCGGCCACAGGCAACGCCAGGCTGCTGCTCTCTGTTTCACCGCTGGTATTGGCCATTATCGCCCTGCTGGTAGCGGTAAAGGCCTTTAAAAGGACGCCTACCCCGGCTGCCGGGCGTGAATCGGAGAAACCCCAACCCCTTGCCCCCCCGCCGGATACGCGACCAACAATCACCCCGGGGGAACCCCCCGTGAACGAAAAACGGCAAGCACCACGCCTGAACAGGCTGGTTGAGGTTGATTTTGCGGTCGACGGTAAATTTTATCGTGGTTTTATCAACAACTTAAGTGAAACCGGCGTTTATGTCGACACACCTGAAACGTTCAATGTCGGCCAGCAAATTACGATCTCCTGCCCGGACATCGAGTCCGGCGGTCATATTAAACGGGACGGCATGATTGTGCGCCTGACCAAAACGGGCATCGCGGTACATTTCCAGCAAAGTGTCCTGCCGTAACGATTGCAACTCCGGAGGCGGCCTGCCTCGGCCCCCAAACTAATCCTTGTAAGCAACTTCGCTTTTGAGTTAGTTTGGCCTGTCTGCGACGACATCACCGTACTGATATTGGGAGGTAAATGATGGATAGCGCACCCACCAGAGAGGAAGCATATGAACTGCTGACCCGTTACAACAAGTCCGAAAGTTTAATTAAACATGCCCTGGCCGTTGAAGGTGTCATGCGGTACATGGCCAAAAAGAAGGGGGAAGATGAGGAAAAATGGGGTGTCATCGGCCTCATTCACGACCTGGACTACGAGCAGTATCCCGATCAGCACTGCCTGAAAACACAGGAAATCCTGGAGGAGCACAACTGGCCGGCGGAGTACATCCGGGCAGTCATCAGCCATGGGTGGGGGATCTGCGTAGATGTAAAACCGGAAAGCGAGCTGGAAAAAACGCTTTACGCCATCGATGAACTGACCGGCCTGGTGGCCACCAGCGCCCTGGTCCGGCCCTCCAAAAGCGTCCTGGACATGAAAACCAAATCAGTCAAAAAGAAATGGAAAGACAAGCGATTCGCCGCTGGTGTCGATCGGACGATCATCGCCCGGGGCGCGGAAATGCTGGGCGTCGAAATTTCTGAATTGATTACGGATACGATTATGGGTATGCGGGCGGTGGCGGAGGAGATAGGCCTTAAGGGCTCCGCCTAGAAATGGTTTTAAAATTGATGGTTTCTTAGGTATCAGAGGAATGATCTACCTGGTGATAGGATTTTGAAAAGCCCGCCGCCGGGACTTATTGCCCTTTGTAGCTGGCCTCGAATGCATCGAAGAGTTCCTGGGCCCGTTTGGTTGCGGCCCGGGATGTCTGGGTCATCAGGTTCTTGGTTTTGAACCAGCCAACCCCCATCCGGGAACTGAAACCCATCATTTTTGCACCGGGCTCAACCGGATTTCCAAAACCGGCCAGAGAAATGTGCACCAGGCGCCCTGTAGACACATAGAAAGCGGAGCTATCTTTCAGCATATCCCGGCTTTCACCCTTTAGGACAATTGCCAGCCGGGTCACACCGTTGCCAGCGGTGGTCTTTTCAACGATCTCACCAATACCGACACCATTGGCATACACACCATTTTCAAAAAGATTGGGCGCGCTCTCGAACATGATAAAGAAGACATTGCCCTTTTTTTCCTGGCAACCGGTAGCAAGTATCAGGGCAAGCAGAACCGAGAGTATAACTGACCGCCGCATGCATCCTCCTGAGCAATTTTAGAGCCTATCTCAAAAATGTCTTTTGGCCCAATCTCGGCGTTGGGCGTTCAATTCTAATCCTCGCAATACTCGAGTATTCCTCCGGTTAGAATCTCGCGACCGCCGCACCTTGAACCAAAATCCTATTTTTCAGATAACCTCTGGTGTTGTGGTGTCCGGGGGCAAATAGAAGTCAATTGCCGTCAAGTCTGGCACCATATAAAACGACGCGGATTAAATCAAGCAAAACAAGGGCCCGCGCCGGCCAGCCGACCCTGTGGGCTTGAAATACGTCTGATACTGTTTAGAATATTGCATTGAACGGATCTATCGAATCTGAAAGGACTGCCGTTTGCCCTGGCCCCCCTCCGAAAACATTCGCAACTTCATTGGCTTATCTTCATTTCAGATGCTGGCCATGTTCCGGCGCGGGCTGTTCTACAGCTTTCTGACCATCTATCTGCGCCATTTTCTCGGTATGAGCGTTACCGAGACGACCTTGTTCGCAACCGGCCCGATGGTCATGAACGTTCTTTTTCAGACCTTCACCTGGGGACCGCTTTCCGACAGGTGGCAGCTGCGCCGCACCTTTATCATTGCCGGTGAACTGCTGGCGGCAGCCGGTACCCTGTTTGTCTGGTATGCGCACCTCCTGACCGCTTCTAGCACCCTGGCCGGATATGTCATTATCATCGGCCTGTCGATCGTCGAAATTTTCTGGTCCATGTCAAACGTGGGCTGGAGCGCCCTTGTTTCCGACATCTACCCGGCGCACAGCCGCAACACCGTCCAGGGACGGCTTGCGTCGGTTGGCGGCCTGGGCCGTATCATGGGTGTGTGGATCGGGGGGCTGCTTTACGATGGCTACGGGCTGGCCTATGCCGGGTGGGGGTTTCATCGCGGGGCCCTGTTCTTTGTCGCCGCCGGCGTCATGCTGCTCTCCGTGGGGCCCCTCCTGCTCCTGCCGGAGGGCGGATTCAAAAAGGAAGACCGCGCCAGGCCCACAGCCGTCGGCCGAGAGGAGACCGGGTCTACGCGTATCTTCGTGATATTCCTGGTCGCCATGACGTTTATTAATTTCGGCCGCAATTCCATTGCCGTCATTTTCCCCCAGTACCTGGTCCTCGAGGGTGGCTTTGCCGTTTCGAGTGCGACTTTGAGCTACATCGTCAATATGCAGTCGGCGGCCATCATGCTCACCGGGCTGCTCTCGGGCTGGATTGCCAGGCGTACCGGGGATGACCTGGCCCTGATGATCGGGGCCGTGCTGACGATTACCGCCCTTGTCGTCATGGCCCTGACCTCCAGTCTGCCTGTGATGTACCTGTGTAATTTTATACGGGGAATCTCGGAAGTTCTGATCTTTTCATCCGCGTATGCCTGCGCATCAATCCTGATTCCGCCGGCCCAGCGTGCGCGCCTCTTTGGCTATTTCAATGCGACTTTTTTTCTAAGCTGGGGGTTGGCCGGTACTTTTATCGCCGGCCCGGCCATCGACTGGATGGTCGGTTCGGGAACCGCCGAAACCCTGGCGTACCGGATCTCCTTCATCCTGGCAGCCATGATCACCGTCATCGGCGTTATCATCGAGGGGCTCCTGCTAAAAAACCGTGGTGACCACCGCGCTTCGGCATAGCCGGACTGGTAGCCGGCGCAAGGTTGCAGCCCATTAACAACTCCATAAACTGCCGGCTGTTTCCGGCCGGCTGTCCGCTCGTTTTTTGTCAATTTCGATAGACACCAATCAAAGACTTGCTATTGACATAACAACTTAATTTAACTATAGTTTTACTGATAACACCGGAAAAGAAGCGTCAGTTCACAAATTGGATGGCTTCTACTATTCACCTGCGGAGGGATGACCGCAGAGCACAGCCATATAGATGGGCCGGCCTGTTCCCCCTTCAACCTATTTGGCGAAAACAGCCGGCCAACTGATCGTCCCGCAAACACGCGTCTCACGTTCCACCCGCAAACAGAAAATCTGGAGGAAGGTAAAATGACCTTTTCAAAAAAACTGCTGTTCGGGCTGTTTATAGGCACCCTTTTGGCCGGGCAGCCTCTTTTAAACGCCGCTGCACCCGATTTCAATGCCGATCGGCGGGTCAACATCAAATGCCCCAGCTCCATAGATAAAGATCGGGTGGGACAGTTCGAACTCGATGGATTCAAGCAGACCCTGCGGCGGCTCTACCACGAACTCGACCAAAACCTGGCCCAGTCTGCCAAAACAGGCAATGATGGTTATACCTTCAGCAGCAATCCCAATAAAGGCTCCTTTTTCGTATCCCACGCCAAGGCGGCCTTTCCGGCCGGGCGCCTGCAAAGCCTGTCGCCACCCGAAAAGATAGGGTTCCAGGAAGTATTTTTTGTAACCGACATCGACTGGGGCAAGCACGAAGTGCAGTTGGTGAGACAACGGGGACGCAAAAAATTCAGCCTCGGGGTGAATGATTTCGAGAAGGGCTTCATCTGGTATAACGCGCTCCTCGACAAAGAAAAGGCCTACATTCCAGTGTATGGATTTTTAAGCCTGCCGGGCGAGGCCAGTGCTTTTCCTACCATCTGGAACAGCTGGGAAGAAGACCGCCAGGACATGGCTACGCCCATGGAAAGCCTGATTGATTATGATTTTTACAAGATCCTCGACTTTCGGGGAGACTATTACCTGCTGGGCCACGATTTCAACGAACTGGATTACCGGGGCAATGTGGAAGACTACGGCATCATTGGCTGGGTCCAGAAGAAGTACATTACCCTCTGGCGCTCCCGGCTTTACTATAACCCCCAGCAGCGGGTCTCTTTTTACGACGATGCCCGCACTGAGGCCGTGGCGGCGGAGACAGATGAGATCAACCGGTTCTATGTGGACCACGCCTACCAGCGCGAACGGCTGTTTCGGGACATCGTCGAAAAGCTCGACCAGGAGAGCCTGCACCGGTTCTACACACACTTCGGTTTCCCGCAACTGGGCAGCCCGGAATACTTCAAAAAGGAACAGGGCCGGACCCGGGTTTTTATTCCGGGCGCTTTTACGCCCCGCCTCATGCGGCTCTTGGCCCGCTCCATGAAGAAAAACCTGAACACCTTCTTTTTGCTGGATGTCTCCCAGAGCATGCGGCCATTTGCCGATTATGTCCGCTCTTTCAACACGGCCGTAAACGACATGCAACCTGAAGGCATCGGGCTCCGGGTAAACCGCACCTTTGCATACTGGGATTCACCGGATAGTGATGAGGACCCCCTGGCCGATCCTAAATTCATACGGGTCAAACGCGCCGCTGCCATCAAGTTTCCGCGGGAATCCCGGGACCGCAACTATGCCGAGCCACTCATGCGGGCGATGCTGAAGGTGATCGCTGAAATTGAACGACTGCAAAATGAGAAGACCATCCTCCCCCTGCACCAGAAAATGTTATTCATCATCACGGATGCCGGACCCAACGACTTGGACGATGACATTCTGACTGAAACCATCGCCCGTGCCCGAGCCCTGAATCTGAGCATATATTTCATATATCCAAAGGAGTCCGGTGTCCGTAAAGCCAGTCCCAACCTGGTGGACACGCCCGCCGGCACCTACAACGACCTCGTAGCGCTGATGGACCGCTATCAGGCCGGCGGCCCGGAAGGTCAAGCCATCAACGTGCGCACCTTCCAGTTTGAACGCAAGGTTCTGCAATCCAAAGCGGCGCGTAAAAAATATTTCGTTGCCCAGCAGCGGGAATTGCTCAGCGGCGTCAAAGATTACATTGACCACGTTTTCAGCGGGCACCCCGACGCCGAAATCTCCAGGGACGTCGTCCTGTTCTTCTCCGATGATCAATTGCTCACCGAAATGCGCAAGTGGAGCGACCGCAAAATTCAGGTTCTCAACCACGTATCGAAATACATCGAGCAATTCAAGGATCCGACCGTCTGGCAGGAGCGGATCGCCATCCCGGCCAAACCGATCGAATCCTATCTCAGGGCCGCCCGCACCCAGGATGACGTGTCCCTGTCCGATCTGAAGAAACTGGTCATCATCAACTCCCTGGTAAGCGTCGACGATATTGAGACCTGCCGGCGGCTCTATGACCACATCAAACCGCTGATCGAGCGGAAGATGTACAAAACCGCAGACGCGGTTTTCTACGAAGCCTTGACCAACAAGGAGCCCGGCAAAGACATCCAATGGAACAGCGCGCTGGGTGAAAGCCGCGGCCCCCTGACAGGCTATCTCTCGCGAAGAGGCTTTCACCTCAACTCCTTCAACCAGGCGATCCAGCGAAAGTTCATGTATTTGCGGGTGGAAGACCTTTATATCACCGACGCGGGCCAATAGCAGCAAGGGGAATCCCATGCGGACACTACAAAAAGCTGTAAGTCTCTGCCTGTCCATCATCTGCCTGGTGGCCGGCAGTGCCGATGCCGCCAGCCTTTTCAAGGGCCGGGTAATCCACCTGAGCCAGGCCGCCAACAAGGTGGTACGCATCGGCGTAACCGGTACGACTTCAGGACACAATTTTATTGCCCTGATGGAAAACGCACGCCAGGAATCCATTTCGCTGGGCAAGCTCGGTTACTGGGAAAAGGTGCCTGATCCACCCTCCTTTTTACGTAACTATGATCTGCAACTAACCGTTAAAAACCAGTCCCCGGAACAGTTTCAACTTGAATTGACTTACCATGCCGCGACCCGGGATATCCACTACCGGGTTCTGGAAGGTACCGTTGCAGTCAAACTGGACCGCAGCGGATACTACCCGTCCCTGGCTGTGGTCAGTACGGCGCCGGCCGCAGCGGCCATACCGCCCGCACCCAAACCCCGGTTGTCACAAAAGCAGCTCCTGTTTTTCGACTTCAACAGCTTTGACTCGGACCTGCGGCGGCATTACGGCAAAGTCAAACAAGCCCTGGGTAATCCCGCTTTTGCAGCCTATTTTTACTACTACGAATCAACCGGATATAAAAAATACTACTTCAAGACCTACCAGGATACCGCCAAACTGGACACGGAGAAGATGGGCCTCTCCCTCGAAGACGGCACCCTCGCCTACTACCAGGGAGTCCTGGACAACCTCAAGGCCCTGCACGGCGACGATTTGACCGGCACGATCATCCTGGTAACCCAGTACGGTAAGAGGTTTGCGCCGGCGCTTAAAAAGTACGCCCGGGACATCGGGGTCGGCCGCAATGCCAGTGTGGAGATATGGTCATACGCGGATGTTCGCTAGAAGGACATTTTTGATTTGTATTTGACAACGCTATTCAGAGCGGACTTTTGGAACCTGCTGGTGGTATGCCTGAAGATGTTGTTCAGGAAATCCACCCGGCGACGATTCCTCTGCCTGGTGGCCGCGTTTCTTTTTATAATGGGGTTCAATACCCATAGCTATATAAAGAAATTCCAGGATGCGGAAATACGCAAACTGCAAACGCTGGAAGAGAAGGCCTTCAACGTGTTCTTTCTTCGGTTTCGCACGCAAAACGACTACCTGCGGTTCCACCAGCGCCAGGCGCCGGAGTTGGCCCGGATGGATGCCGCCCCTCTGAACATGGCCTTTATCTACCAGAACAACCTTTTCATTCAGTTCCGGAGCGACCGGCCGCCGCCCCCTGCCGGCGCAGACCTGCCGGGCCTGGCGCTGCTGTATGCGTTGTTTGACCTGGAATCCGCCGCCGCCGAGTTTCGCGCAGCCGGGGACCCGGCCGATTATACCGTCAAGGTACGCAACCTCTATATCGACCACAATGGCGGGGATCTCGACCTAGACATCGTCATGGCCCGACATACTGCCCTGAAGGGCGATCTGGCCGATGCCGCCGACCTGATCCGCGGCAACCTGAGCGGAAAACGTCTGGCGGTATTCAACGACCTGACCTGGCGCGTGGCCAACAATATTGCGCGGGACGCCCCTGTTGCGGATCGCAGCGTAAACCCGTTTTTCAGCCGGGTCGCCTTGATCGTACCCCTGAATCTTTTCCACATTTTTGCCAACCTGGCCCAGGATGTGACCATGGATATTATAGACTATGCCGAGTCCGTCCGGGCCGCCACCGACGCGACCCTCGAAGTTGAAGCCGCCTATCTGCAGGTGCCCGACGGCTATACGGGCAAACTGCTCTATGGCGATATTGATCTTTACCCGCGGTATATTCCCGTATATGCCCCCCCGGCTGCTGTCTACCCGCTGGCACTGGATGCTGTACGAAGATATCAGCCTCAACCAGGCCTTCCTGGATAAAATCGATCGACTGCACTTCAAGGGCAACTACCTGTTCTCCTATGAAAAGACCCTGAGCCTGAAAGAACGCATACGCAAGATAAATGCCGACATTCTCGACAACCACGTTGATTTCTACATGACGGACCTTTCTATGGGTATTGTCTTTCCGTTCATGATATCGCTCTTTGCCTTTATCCATCTAAAAACCGAACTGGCCTTCCTGCTGATGTTCAAGAACCGGATCAGGGAACTGCTGCTGGTATTCTGGATCCTGCCCCTAGCCTTGATCCTGTTCGTTAAAGCCGGCCTGGCCGGGTTTTATCTGGTGCACCATTTCAACGGCGCCCTGACTACAGCGGCGGCCGGGGTGATGCTGCTGCCGATGACGGTCGCTTTTATAGTCACCGCAATCATCTTCTTTCCCATAAACCGCTGGTGCTTCAGCCAGTTCACCGGGGAACAGTTGAACCTGTCTGTTCTGCATAAAGGTCGCTAACATGGACGCCGGACGCTTCGAAGTTATATTTCCACTGGTAATGGAATGGGAGGATTCTTTTTCCATTACGTTTGATATAGCCGGTGAGAACCGCCAAATCTTTGAAGACGGCATATACTATCTGGAAGGCGACAACGGATCCGGCAAAACAACCTTTCTGAACATGTTGGCACTCACCGCCGGGCGCATCAGTAAAAAAGCGCTCCCCGGCCGGGGAACCATCCGGTTCAACTACGTGGCGTATAACGGCGATGGTCTCGACCCGCTCAAGGCGGCCGATATCCGGGAGAAATATTTCTGTATCTACCCCCAGAAGGCCTTCTTCCTCCCGGTTTCCACCCGCGACAACTACCTGATTCTCAATGGATCGGATCCGGAAAAGGCCGCCCGGTTCGCAACCCATCAATATCCGGATCTGCTTTCCGGGGGGCAGCAGCAGAAAGTACTCATGGACATTGTCCTCGACGATAAAAAACCGGTCTGGTTCCTGGATGAACCGCTGACCAACCTGGATGCCGAAAGGCGGCTGTACTTCTGGAAAGCCCTGCGTCATGGTTACCAACAGGCCTTGCGCACCATTTTCTTTATTGATCACTGGATCGGCTCCCAAATCAAACAGGACACCGGCTTCAAACATCGCGATACCCTGCAAGTCACCATGCAAAACAGTCAAGGCGGCAAAGAAATCGAAGTTGAAACCCGACAGATTGACATTTACGAGTGCCGCTGGCCGGAAACCTTTTTTGATAATCAAATCGAAAAGTCGGAAAGAGAGTGAAAATGCTTAACTTCACTACGAAAAGCATGCATCGCTTCACTAACGATACCTGGGCTCCCGGCCCCAAAATCAACCGGGTGCGTTTCCGAACCTTTTCTCTGGTGCGCGGATTGGCCTGCCTGCTGGTTGCTGCCATCCTGTCGGCCGCACCCGGGTCGGCCGGATCGGCGGCCGCCATCGAGTTTGTCACCCGGGAAGCGTTCAATGTGGAAAAGAGCACTTACAAAGCGTACCCTTACCGGGTTCTGTTTGAAAAATTTAAAAGCAGCACGGGAGCCGAGAAGCGGCAGATCCGGAACGTCATTATCCTCAAACAGGTCTTCGATCCGGAAATCCGGCAGCGCGCCATCGCCGCCGGCGCCAAATTCGAAGCGCTTTACGGTGTTATCAAGGCCATCGACGGAAACAACCTGCGGCTGTGGCTGCCGGAAAGCGACAGTTTCAAGGACCTGCCCGTGGGCATCGACCGCATTCCGATCGAAAACAAAAGGGACTATTCTGTCGCGGCCGCCAATATCAAAGATTTTGCCGCCATTGTACATACCCTGGACAATCGGGTTTACCAGGTGGAGATCAGTTTTGCCCTGACCGCTCCCGACAGGCCCGCGGTGACCCGCCGCGGCAATAACAATGTGGTCAGCTGGCAACCGCCGCAAAATGGTCAGCCCCCTTCCGGATATCAGGTCTTTGTGAACAACAAACTGTTTAAAGCTGTTGCCGGCTCATCGGTGGCGGTGCCGCGTTCAACGGAGCAGGCCGATGAATTTTATATCAAGGCAGTCTACACCCATCGCAACGGCCGGATTGCATCCGCAGCCTCCCCAACCCTGTATGATGCCGCCTCGGCCAATGAAATCAAGATGCGGCAGACCGCCGGCACTATCTATGCGCAAATGGCGGCCGCGCTCGAACGTGGCGACCTGCCGGCGGCCCGCAATCTGCTCGACGAGCATCAAAAGCTGCTGACCGATTTTTTGAGTCCGGACCGGAAAGCCCAGGTGCTTACGACCGGGGCATTTTTCAAATCCCTGGATGCCGGGGACCGCCTGCTGGCCCAGCGGCCGGTAGCCGCGGCAAGCCTTACCGCGGCAAACCGGTCCTTTGCAGATGCCATTGAAGCCGCCGCCCGTCTACCTGCCGAATTTAAACTGGGAGCGGTCGCCGGACGCCGCCAGGAGGCCGCCCGCGCAATACGCACCGAACTGACCGCCCGGCAGCAGAAGGCTAAAGCCCAGGATATCCTGACGCAGATCGCAGCCGACCTCAAACCGGGGCAGTGGGAACAGGCCCGCAAGCGCCTTTTCCAGCAACAGTCGTTCTTACAAAAACACCTGGATCCAAACGAAAAAGCGCATATCATCGCCTTGAACGACTTTTTCCAGGCCATCGACAAAGGGGATCTCAGTGCCGGCATACAACCAACGGCGCAACAGCACCTGGCAGCGGCCATGCAAAGCTATCAGGCCGCCGAAAAAGCCAGCCACGCCCTGCCGGCCAACCTCGACCCCGGATTCATCGCCCGCCAGAGATTGAAGGCAACCGCCAACCGCCAGGCGGCGCTGGCCACCCAACTCCAGGCCCGGCAGGCTGCCCAGGCCTGGGACACACTGCTCGTATCCCTGAATCCCTCCGAGTGGCAGGCCGCGCAGCAGCAACTCTATGCAAACCGCACACTGCTTACCACCCACCTGTCACCTGAAAATAAAACCGCCATGGTCACCCTGGTGGACATTTTCACCTCCCTGGATGAAGGCGATCGCTTGGTCAACCGACAGCCCGCAACCATGGAAAACCTTGAAACCGCCGCTGGTTTTTACCAGCGCGCGGCCCAGAAGGCCGCGACCTTGCCGCAAACCATTGACGTAGGATTCATCACCGCGCTGAAAAACGGCAACTTGAAAAAATTGAAAGGCAAGCTGGAAACCCAAATGCGTGTGCAGGAAAGTAAGGATACCTACGCGCAGATCACCACGTCCCTGGACACGGGGCAGTGGCGGGAGGCCCGCAGTCTGCTGTACGCCAAACAGGACCTGCTCACCACTTATCTCGATACCCGCACCAAAGCTGACTGCACCACGCTGATCGGTTTTTTCAGGGATATCGACGAGGGCGATCGCCTGGCCGGGATCTAGCCCCTGACCATGCAGAATCTCGATGCTGCCATGGAGGCCTACCGCCGGGCGGTGGCCAAGGGGCAGTCCCTGCCGGCCGATCTGGATACCGGTTTGATCGCCCGGCAAAAAATCCGCATGGTAGTGGAGAGCAAGGATTTATTAGCCAAAGGGCAACAGCAGGCCCTGGCCCGCAAGACATACGATCAGATAGTGTTTGCCCTGGCGCCTGGAAGGTGGCCGGAAGCCCGCAAACAGCTCATGCAGAGTAAAGACCTGCTGCGCGAACACCTGGAGCCCAGGGAAAAAGCCGCGGCCGACCGATTACTGGAGTTTTTCAACCACATCGATACCGGCGACCGGCTGCTGGCCGCCCAGCCCGAAACGTCAGCAACGCTCGACAAGGCCGCGGCCGCCTACCAGCAGGCCGGTACCCGGGCATCCGCCTTGACCGACCTTGCCGACCTGGCATTTTTGGTGTCACTTAAATCCGGTGCGGTCAATGACCGCAAAACCGCCCTGCAGCAAAAACAGAATCTGGCCCTGGCCGAGCAGACCTACGCGCGCATCTCCGCCGCCCTGGACAGCGGCCAGTGGCCGGCGGCGCGTAAGCTGGTCTATGCAGAACAGGACCTGCTTGCCCAACATCTCGATGCCCGACGCCGCACCGACTGCCTCACCCTGGCCGGGTTCTTCCGCAGTATCGATCAAGGGGACCGCCTGGCGGAAATCAAACCTCCGACCATTCCCAATCTCGATACCGCTCTGGAAAGCTACCGCCAGGCCGTGGCCAAGGGGCAGACCCTCCCGGCAGCGCTGGATGTCGGTTTGATCGCCCGGCAGAAAATACGGGCCGTGGTGGCCTTGAAGGACCAGTTGGCCGTGGGCCAACAGTCTGCCCGGGCGCAGCAGCTCTACGCGCAAATCATGCAGTCCCTGACACCTGAAAAATGGCCCACCGCCCGCACGGTGCTGACCGCAAATGAAGCCTTCTTATCCGCCCAGCTGGACCCGACCCGCAAAGCTACCATTTCCCGACTACTCGCTTTCTTTCAATTTATCGCTGACGGTGATCGCCTGACGGCCCAACGGCCGGAGACCGCGGACAAACTCAACATGGCCCTTTCCTCGTATCGTCTGGCAGATCAGAAGGCCCGGGATCTGGCTCCTACGGTAGACCTGACCTATATCACCACGGGAAAAATCGAAGATAACAAAATGCGGCAGGCCGACCTGGATCTCAAAGACAAGCAGGCCCGCGCCCGGGCAGTCTTCGGCCGGATAGAGCAATCTCTCACCCCCACCGCCTGGGAAAACGGGATGCGGATGAGCCTGGAAAAACTGCCGCCGGAGATTGATTTCCTGCCAAAAAGACTCCAGGGGGACGCCCGCCTGCTGGTGGCCTTCTTCCAGAATATTGAGACCGGCGACCGGTTGCGGTTCCGGCAGCCCGAAGTCGACAGCAATCTGGCCCAGGCCCAGAACGCCTATAACCAGGCCGACAACAAGGCAAAATCCCTGGCCCCTGAATTTGAAATCCGGTTTATCGTCAAGGCACGGGTGGAGGCCCTCCGTATGCAACGAGCCGCCCTGGTGAAAAGGGAGCAGGCCCGCATGGCGGCCCAGGAGGCGGCCGCCACCCCGGCACCGGCGCCACTGCCGCCGCCAAAAGCGCCGGCACCTGCGGTGGCAGACGATTTCGACGACAGTGCTACCGGGAAAGCCGCTTTGAAACTCGGCATGCGCAGTTTCAGCAAACAAAAGTATGCCCTGTCGATGCGCTATTTTCAGAAGGTCTACGCCAAACAGATCGGCAAACTGAAGAAAGCCGGCAAGAAGCAGTCTTTTACCATCCTGGGCCTGCATCCGGCCGTGCGGGCCGAGGTCATTTTCCTGGTCCAGCTGGACCTTCTGAAAGAAAACAGTGCCGGTGACGACACCCTGCTCGAAGAGGGGTTGAACGAGATGCTGACGGATATAGAAGCGGGGGCCGGCGTCTGGTCGATCATCAAGGAGAGAAAACGAAACAAAATCAGCAAGCATATTGAACGCTATCCAAATTAGGTCTCGAAATCGAATTTACTGCTCTGGTCACCCTTTCCTTAGGAGGAAAAATGAATCGTCGTGCGCTAAATGGTCTCCTGCTGATGCTGCTTTTAAGCCTGGTCACCGCTTGTGCCGGCATGCCGGTGCATCCTGCCGATCTATGGATGCAGGGCAAGTTTCAGGAAACTGTCAATCTGTTTGAAACCGGCGAATACAGTCAAAAAAAATGGTCTAAAGAAGATGAATTCCACCTCTGCCTCGCGTACCTGAAGACAAAGCGGTACGACAAAATCGACTGCCCCCTGGCGTTCAGCAAGAAATATGGCGACAGCACCCTGGCCCGGGCCCAGATCTATATGTACGCGGAGCGGGCATACACCAACATTGACCTTGGCGATTATACCGCAGCCCTGAAGGATGCGGACATCGGCATGCAAAAAGGGGACTGGTTCGGGGATGCCAAACCACTGGCCCTGGGAGCTGCGGGCCTGGCCCATGCGTTTTTAGGAAACAGGGAGAAAGCCTTGGAATACGTGGATAAATCAGAAGGGGCCATGGGAGCCGGCGCCCTGGTACTGTCCACCCGGGCGGTAAATATCAATAAAGACGAGGCGCTGGCAAAAGTATTTATGGCCCTGGGACAGTACGAGGATGTTATCCGGGTGACGGAACGGAGCAAAGGCGCCGGTTTTGGCGACATCATGACATCGGCGGTCTGGGCGGCCGATTATGCCGTACAGACCCAGAATGGCAACCAGAATGCAAAATTCATGACCCAGGGCCGGTCTGTCGTTCCCCAGACGTTTATGCTTTCCAAAGCTTATTTCGAAACGGGTAACCTGAAAAAAGCGGAAGCCGGTTTTCGCTTTCTGCTCAGTTCCCCGACCATAGAGTCCTTTGGTTCGATCTATTGGGTTTCCCTTTACAGTATGGGGCAGATAAAACTGAACCGGGGGGAATACGATGCCGCCATTGATCTTTTTAAAAAGGCGGTCAACGCCATCGAGACCCAGCGCAAATCCATCAGTGCGGAAGCTTCAAAAATAGGCTTTGTCGGGAATAAACAGGCGGTGTACCTGGTCCTCATCGCTGCTCTTATGCAGGGCGGACACCATGTGGCGGCTTTTGAATATGCCGAGAGATCCAAGGCCCGGGCCCTGATCGATATGCTGGCCTCCAAGAAGCAGTTCAAGAAAGCCGCCGCCACAAACCCAACGACCCAGACACTCCTGGCAGAACTGGAACAGGCGGATATCGTGGAAGCCACCCAGGCCTACCAGGCCCCGGCCGAGGCAGCCGAACCCATGGCGCCCGGCACTCGCGGAATTGCGATAAAGCAAAAACTGGTTACAACGGATCCGAACCTGGCCGCCCTGGTAACGGTCAGGCCGCCGGACATTCAGTCGATTCAGCGGATGATACCGGCGGATGTCACGCTGGTAGAGTACTACGGTGACGCGCAGCGGTTTTATGCCTTTCTGGTAACCTCCCGTCAGATTAAAGGGTTTACCCTGGACTGTCCGGAACTGGGAAAACGGATCCAGAACTTCCGGCAGCACCTGCAGTCACCGTCAAGCAATGCCTACCGAAAAGAGGCGCAACACCTTTACCAGATGCTGATGGCCCCGATCGCCCCACACATCAAAACAAGCCGGGTCACGATCGTACCGCATGGTCCCTTGCACTATCTGCCATTTAATGCGTTGGCCGATTCTCGCGGAACCTTGCTGGCGCGCTATGCCATCAGCATCCTGCCCAGCGCCAGCGTGGTGCAATTTCTAAAACTGGAACAACCGGCAGCTACGTCTACCCTGGTATTGGGCAACCCCGATCTTGGCGACCCGCGTTATGATTTACCCTTTGCCGGCCAGGAAGCCGAAACCATTGCCCGGCTTCTTCCGAACACACGGCTGCTGGTGCGCGGCGCGGCAACCGAAACGGCTGTTAAAACCAGCGGGGTGAATTTCGGAATTCTGCACTTCGCCTCCCACGGTACGTTTGATTCCCAAACCCCGCTTTCATCGGGGTTGCTCCTGGCGCCTGACAACGTAAACGATGGCCGGCTGACCGTGGGTGAATTGTATGACCTGAACCTGAACGCAAAACTGGTTACCCTGTCTGCCTGTGAAACCGCCCTGGGTAAAATCGCCCATGGCGATGATGTGGTCGGGTTCACACGCGGCTTTTTTTATGCAGGCGCCAGCACCATTATCTCCAGTCTCTGGCAAGTGGACGACCGCGCCACCGGCGAGTTGATGCAGGCCTTTTACCTGGGTTTGAAATCTGGTCGCCCCAATACAGCATTGCGCCGGGCACAATTGAAGTTGCAAAAGGACCCGCGCACAGCCCATCCATTTTACTGGGCCGCCTTTCAAATGACCGGCTTGGAGTGATCCCGCTAGCGATCACCCTTTTGCCCTGGATGTAAACCAGGTCTGTTTCAACGGATCCGGCGCCATTGTAATTTCACCGGGGCGCTGGATCCAGATACGCACTGCCGGCATCATCTTGCGACAGCATCGTTTTTTCTTGCAAAATCCGGCAACAATTACTATAGGCCCGAACTTGTGCTTTTCACGCAAAGTGTGCCATATTTGGCACAAGGCGCTATTTCTGGCCGGAAAACTCTATTCCCCGGCCTGATTACGATTTATACAAATAACTCATTAAAATTAAAAAGAAAACATGAAGATCGCACCACGGCAAACCGAAAACCTTGTGATCGGTACACGGGAAAGCCGCCGACATCAGGATTCGTATCAGGCCATCGTAGACGCCATCCCGGACATGATCATTCGCCTGGACCGCAACGGTATATTTCGCAGTTTTGAAGGGGCGGTTGCGGAATTGTACTGGCCGGCCGATACCTACCTGAACAAACCGCTCCAGGCCGTCCTGCCGCCTGAAACAGCCGATCTATTCCAGAGCAAACTCGAAGCCACCTTCGCCAGCGGCAAAATTCAATCGCTGGAGTATACGCTTCTCTTCGACGGGGAACCCCGCCATTACGAATCGCGGATGGTCCGCAGCACGGCCGACGAAGTCATCGTGATTGTCCGCAACGTAACCCGCAAAAAGCAGACCGACGAATTGATTCACCGGTACCACGAACAGTTGAAGCTCGAAATGCAGGCCCGCACGGATGATCTGTCCCTGGCGGAAAGCACGTATCAACGAATCTTCCACCACTTCGGTTCGCCGTCCATCATCATTGAACAGGATGTGGTCATTTCCATGGCCAATCCGAAATTCGAAGAACTGACCGGCTATCGTCGGAAAGAAATTGAGGGCCGCATGAAATGGACCGATTTCATCGATCCGTCCGACCGGGAAATGGTGGAAACCTACCACCATGCCCGCCGGGTGAAGGAAGACAGCGCCCCTTCTGAATACGAGTGCAAAATTATCGACCGCGCCGGCCGCGTAAAGGATATTTTCATCAAGGTGGGTATGCTGCCCGAACGGGGGCGCAGCATCGCCTCGCTGATCGACATCACCTCCATGAAACAGACCGAAAGGGAACTACGTGATCGCGACACCCTATACAGCGCTATCCTGGAAGGCTACGACGGTCTGATTTACACCATTGATAAAGGATACCGGATCCGTTTCATGAATGAAAACCTGATCAAGCAGCTGGGCCGCAACGTTACCGGAGAAATCTGCTATCAGGCCATTCATCAACGCGATTCCAAATGTACCTGGTGTGCGGCCGAAAAGGTATTCGAAGGGCTGAAAGTCCGCTTCGAAATTAAAAACCCCCACGATCACCGCTGGTATTACAGCGTCAATGTACCCGTCCGCCTGTCCGATGACTCGGTGTATTGCCAGGCCATGATCACCGACATCAACAAACGCAAGGAGATGGAAGAAGCCCTGCGCGACAGCGAGGCCCACCTGCGCGAAGAGAACATCCGGCTGCGCGGCACCCTGGACGATCACCACAAGTTTGGTGACATCGTTGGAAAAAGCACCGCCATGCAGGAAGTTTTTGAAGTGATGCTGATGGCGGCCTCGGCGGAAACCAATATGATCATCTACGGCGAATCCGGAACCGGGAAGGAGTTGGTGGCCCGCGCTATCCACGACATCAGCACCCGCCAGGACGGCCCGTTTGTACCGGTAAACTGCGGGGCCATTCCCGAAAACCTGCTGGAAAGCGAGTTCTTCGGCCACAAAAAAGGCGCCTTTACCGGCGCCGATCGTGACAAAAAGGGCTTTTTGGACGAAGCGGACGGCGGCAGCCTGTTCCTGGATGAGATTGGTGAAATCAGGCCCGAACTCCAGGTAAAACTGCTGCGGGCCATAGAAGGCGGTGGTTATACACCAGTGGGCAGCAATGAAACCCGGGCGTCCGGGTTCAGGATCATCGCGGCCACCAATCGAAACCTGCACGACCTGATAAGAAAGGGAGAGATGCGCAGCGATTTCTTTTATCGCATTCACGTCATCCCGATTCACCTGCCGCCTTTACGGAACCGCAAGGAAGACATTCCCCTATTGGTGGCGCATTTCTTAAAAGCTTACGACCGCAAGATGCGTCCCCCGGTCACCCCGGCAGTTTTAGATACCCTGACCAACTACGACTGGCCGGGAAATGTGCGTGAATTGCAAAACGTCATGTACCGGTTCGTGACCCTCAAGCGCCTCGACCTGGTGGGTGACACGACCGCCATCCCGCTGGAAACCAGCGATATGCCCGGCGACCGTCCCAATACATCCCTGCCACAAGCGGTGGCCGCATTTGAAAAACGCCATATCAAAGCCGCCCTCGCCGAACACCGCTGGAACCGGACCCGGACCGCCAAAAACCTGCAAATCGGCTTGCGGACCCTGCAGCGCAAAATGAATATCTACAGGATAAAATAGCCGGCCGGCAGCCCGCCATACGCCCCTATTGGCACACACCGCGCCAATAATGGCATAGTGCTAAATTTTAATTGAATTCAGGCTATTACACCATAAAATAGCTAAACAGCGCCAAATTCGACATGGTTTCGAACCTGCCGGCACAAGTCTGAGGTTACAGCATCCGCTGTCTGCTGATGATAGAAATAACAAATATTACAGATGGTTATAAAATAGTGCGGCGCCTGGTCGGCAATGTGGCACACAACTTGATATAATAACAGCCAAACAACAATCAAAACGAGAACGAATCGTATCTATTCAGGAGACAAACATGAATACCAATTTTGCCACACCCTACGACCAGAACCCGACCAGAATTGCCATGGTTGCCAGAAATATCAGAAAAAGAGATGGGATTGCGGTTCCCAAGGTGGTAGGCGCGCTGATTTCCATGCAGCTGGCTGCATTTTTCATCTGGACCGCTGTCATTTAGCACGGTCTTGTTGGCCGCAAACCTGAGCAGCGGCAATCCGCTGCAGGGTCCCCCGACCCACCCTCCAGGTTTTCAGCTATTACGCGTTGTAAGGTAGTAATTGAGTGTGCGTCTGCTTTGCGCCCCACAGTGTGGGTGCACACTCAATTACGAAATTCCCCCCACCCCGGTCTCACATTGGATTGTTCCAGGGATTCTTGTGGCAGCCGGTGGTCCTCCGCAAGGGTGTTCGAATCAAGGCCGGCTACCCAATTCACAATCTACGGGCACGGCAGATTGCCTGGGCACATTTTGAAACCAGCAGGTGCAGCATTTTTACAGTACTTGCCGGTTGATCTCCCGCCACAAGTCGGATTTCGGCGCCAACCCGGTCCCATCCAGGGAGAGGACCGGCACCGCCCCCATCAACGAATTGGTCAGCAGTACCAGGTCAGCCTTTAAGAGCTCCCGGGGCTGGATCTTGTCCCTAACAATCCTATATCCGCACTGCTCCAGATACCGACAGACGGCCCCTTCCATCACACCGGGCAGGACATGGTCCGAGAAGGGCCTTATGACGGTTTGGCCCTGAACCACAAGCACATTGGCCGTATTGGTTTCGGACACACTGCCGTCTGGATTCAAAACAAGGGCCTCATCGCCGCTGGCAGCCGCGGCCCAACGGCCGGCCTGAAAGTAGTAGAGATAATTCAGCGTTTTGTGATCGGCCAACGGCGTCTGGCGCGGTTCGGGATAAGTGACCAGGTGCTGCCCCTGTTGGGCCCGCCCGGTCAGGCGGTGAACATAAGCACGGCTGGTCACCAACAGCCGGTAGTCGTAGGGCGGCTGTTCCCGGGTCCCGCCGGTCGCCAGCATTTTCACAGCAGCCGCACCCTTTTCCAGCCCATTGGCCATTATTGTCAGCCGGATGACCCGCTCCCAGTCGACATCCGGCACGGGGGTGTTGAACAACACCTTCCAGGTTTTGTTAAACCGCCGCAGATGTTCATCCAGAAAACCGATCCGGGCATCAACAACCCGGAGCGTTTCGAAAAATCCGTACCCGTACTGCACCCCCCGGTCGACTACATTCAAGGCGGCTTTTTCCGAACGCACCAGCTTGCCATCCAACCACACCCGATGAACGGCGGACCGGTCTTTTTTGGGGGTGTCGAACACATCCATCAGGGTGCGGCCTTTGTGCAGGGTTTCGGCAAACTCTTCGGCCGGGTCAGAGTCAAAAACAATGCCGCCACCCACCGAAAACACAATCCGGTTATTGACAACGGTTGCCGTGCGAATGGCAATCGAGAGATCCAGCGTATCATGAAAGCTGATGTAACCGATTGATCCGGTGTAAATGTGGCGCCGTCGCGGCTCGAGCTCATCGATGATCTCCATGGCTCGAATCTTCGGGCAGCCGGTGATGGATCCACCGGGAAAGGCGGCGCGAATCAGGTCCACCGAGTCTTTGCCGGGCGCCAGTTCACCGACCACGTCCGACACCAAGTGATAGACATTCTGATAGGCCTCTACCCGCTTGTGCGCCTGGACAGCCACGGAGCCGCCCCGGCAGACCCTGCCGATGTCGTTGCGCAGCAGGTCGACGATCATGGATAACTCGGCGTCATCCTTGGCGCTCTCTTCAAGCTCGCGGCGCAAGGCTCGATCAGCCGCCGCCGTCCGACCCCTGGGCCGGGTACCCTTGATCGGCCGGGTTTCCACCCGCGAACCCACCCGGCTTAAAAATCGCTCCGGCGAGGTGGAAACAATCTGGTGGTCACCCGCATGCACATAGGCAAAAAACGGAGCCGGGTTGCGTTCGAACAAGGCCCTGAGAAAATCAAACCCGCTGCCCGCGAAATTCGCCTCAAAACGCTGCGACATATTTACCTGGTAGACGTGCCCGGCCGCAATGTACTCCTTGATGGCTTCCACGGCGGCCATATAATCCGGTTGGTCGAAACCCGAGGCAAGGCTCTCTTTGTCGCCGGAAAATCCGGTCTGTACGGGAGCCGGCTGTTCTAAGCGCTCGCGAAAACGCGCCGCCAATTTTCCGGGTGCCGTACCGTTTGCTGAAAATTCAGGAACCTGCAGGGTGGTTGTACCGGCCTGTCGATCGTGGACAACCAGCAGGGCCGGTGCATACAGACAGATGTCCGGCAGGTTCAGGTCATCCAGCGCGGTGCGGGGCAGGTCTTCCAGGCAGTCCTTGAGATCATAGGCCAGGTAGCCCATCAGCCCGGCTGCCAGAGGCCGGGCCGGCGAGGGTTGCTCACACGCAAACGCATCCAGGATCTCCCGCAGGGTGTCGAAAGGATCCTGGATCGACGTTACTTCCTGGCCCTGGACGGTCACCTGCATAGACCGTCCTTTACCCCGCAAAGTGAGCCAGGGCCACAGACCGAGCAGGTGATAACGGGCACAATCCAGGTTTCCACCGCTCAGCAAGACAACAGTCCCCGGTTCATCGGCAAACCGGGCCGCCAGGGACGCAAAGGAATCGGCGAAATTCAGATCTTCACAATAGATGCCGGTGATCGTGCCGGCCAACTGGTGTAACTTGTGCATAGGGTGATCCTTCCGAGCGCCAGGTGTTCATCCAGGACAAGGCTGGGTCCGGTGGGCCGCCGTTGGCAGGCCGCCGAATTTGAATGTCTCCCGGACCGGAGCAATTTGCCGGGGGCTTATCAGGGGACCCAGACGCAGAAAATTTTCGATGAGGGTATAGCCGTGCTCGGTCAGGAAGCTTTCCGGGTGAAATTGAACGCCGTGCAGGGGATAGGCGGGATGATAGAGGCCCATGACAACCCCGTCGTCACTCATGGCACTGATCTTTAAACCCCGGGCTTCATTCACACAGGTCACCAGGGAATGATACCGGGCCGCCCGCAGAGGAGATGCCAGTCCTTTGAAAACGCTGGCATTGCGATGGCTGACCAGACTGGTTTTGCCGTGTACCGGCAGGGCCGCTCGCACAGTCTCGCCGTCGAAGACTTCGTTCATACACTGCATACCCAGACAGACCCCCAAAATGGGGATCTCCCGGTAAAAAGCCCGGATAATTTCCTTGGAAATGCCGGCCCGGGAAGGATCCTTGGGCCCTGGGCTGATAAGGATATAATCCGGTCGCTGCCTCCGGATATGGGCCAGACTTACTTTGTCCGCCCGATATACCTCGATGGACAGATCGTAACAGCGGAACATCTGGACGAGGTTGTAGGTAAACGAGTCGTAGTTGTCGATAACAATCAGGTTCGCAGTCATCGCCTCTCCAAAAATAAAACAGGCCAACCCATGGAGTCTGGGTGGCCTGGACCTATTGCATAACTCACTTCGTTCAATGCATAATTTTGAAATTTTCATAGCCGATAACCGGCCTCCAGGTCAAGCAAAGAATGCATGCTGCAGCGTAACCCTGAGAATCAATGGCAAAAGTAGTCTGACCCGGCCGGCCGGTGAATTTTGAACGTTTCCCCAAGCAAGTTGCGGTGAATGTGCGCGCTGAGCGGTTCAAACATTGACATTTAGGGTCGACACTTCTATTTTTCTAATCAGGCCTTGATCGGTCTCCCGCAACAATTCGGCACCCTGATACGACACGCTACCGGAGTGGAAAAAATGAAACTGCACATTGATCACGAAGAAAACATCGCATATATCCGGCTGGCCGGTCATCTAAACAAAACCGCCATACTCCAGGCCTTCGATCTGGCCGTTTCTGACAAACGCTACCGGGCGGGCATGAGCCGTTTGTGGGATTTCAGGACTGCAGATCTGTCAATGATTGACAATGAGACGATTTATGAACTGGCCCAGCATTCCAAGAAATATCCGCCGGGCATAAATAATGTCAAAGTGGCCTTTGTTACCAGTACGGATTTAAACTACGGCCTGACCCGGATGTTTGAGATGATGAGCAAGGCCGCTACGCCCATATCGGCTTTTCGAGATATGACAGCCGCCGAAAGGTGGCTTGCGAAAGATGTTTAGCCGCACCCATGACAACTCGTCGGAAACCAGCACCTGACACTTTCGAGGACTGTATTTTCCGCCAAACCTGATTAGGATCGCTATTATGGCATCTTTTAGTGAACAGCTGCGGCGCAAGGCGTTGCTGACCGGCACAATCGTCACCCTGGCCTCGACGGAGATGGTCGAGATCTATTGCCACGCGGGATTTGACTGGCTTTTCATTGATCTCGAACACAGTGCCTTGACATTCCGGGAGGCTCAGCTGCTTCTGCAAGCGGCCGATTCCAAAGTACCCTGTTTGATCCGGATACCGTCGAACGACGATACCTGTATAAAAAAAGCCCTCGATATTGGTGCCGAGGGCATTATCATCCCCCTGGTCCAGACAGGGGATCATGTCAGGCGGGCTGTGCAGGCCTGTAAATATCCGCCTGACGGCACCCGCAGCGTCGGCATAGCTCGGGCACAGGGGTACGGTGCTAAATTCCAGGAATACGTTTCCACCGCCAATGCCGAAACCGCTGTCATCATTCAAATAGAGCATATTGCCGCCGTGACGGCTATCGAAGACATTCTCGCTGTGGCGGGTGTCGACGGTCTGTTCATCGGCCCTTATGATCTTGCGGCCAGCATGGGGAAAATGGGTTGCCCGGATGATCCAGAAGTAAGCGCCGCCATCAAACGGGTGTCTCGGGCAGCCCGGCAGGCTGATATGCCCCTGGGAATATTCGGGGCGACTGTGCCGTCCGTTGAATCTTATATTAAAGAGGGGTATACCCTTGTAGCTGTGGGTATCGACACCCTGCTGATGGGCCGGACTGCCAAAGATATTGTCAGTGCGCTCAAAACATGGAAGTTTAACAACAGGGGCCGATAGCGGCCAAAATGAGCAACGCAACATGCCTGCAATCTTACACAGCATCGACCATATCAACATCGTCGTGAAAAACCTGAAAGAGGTAAAACGGTTTTTCGTTGCCCTCGGTTTCGAAATCAAGGATCAATCGCGCCTGCAGGGCCAGTGGATCTCTGATACAGTCGGCTTGGAAAATGTGGACGCCGAGTATGCCAAGCTTACCTTGCCGGGTGACAACACATCTCTTGAATTGATTCAATTCAAACATCCGCCGGCAACGAACATCCCCAATCCAGGACAGGCCAACACCCAGGGGCTGCGCCCCCTCGCTATGCAGGTAGCGGATATAGAAACAGCCGTTACCTTCCTGAAAGAGCAGGGCATTGAACCGGTCAGCGCCATCCAGGAATATGTACCGGCCAGAAAAAAACTGGTGTACTTTAAAGGACCGGAAGACATTTTACTTGAATTGGCCCAGTACGGCGATCCCAAGACCTGACCGCAGCGTGCCATTGGCGTGTATGTCCATGCCGGAGCCTGAAATCTGAATTTTTTCTGCGGCGCCTACATCAATCTGTCCGTGTACGGTGAGGTCAACTACCCGCCCGGAAAGTACGACGTCGCCCGACTGCCGGGTTTTAATATTTCGACCCGTGGACTATACTTAAAGAAACCGCGGAGCGCTCAATCGCCTGCCTTGTTTTCATTCAGCGAGAACCAGCGGGCATGCATCAGCTTGTATCTATGCCCGAAATTGCAATCACATACCCGCTTATCATCGTAATGGCCGGCGCACTGGTTGCGGCCCTGGCAGGACTGCCACCAGTCAGGTCGCGTCTGAGTGCTCCCCAGCTGGATCTGGTGCTGTCGCTGGCGCCCTTGAGCGCCTTCGTCCTGCTGCTCAAGATCGTCCCCGCGCTCCAGGCCAACCTGGTCTACACCTGGCAGCTATACTGGCTGCCAGCGGCCGGTTTAACCGCCGGTTTATATGTGGACAGCCTCAGCGCCCTGTTTGCCCTGCTGATTACTTTCATCGGCACCCTGGTAACTATCTATGCCGGGCAGTATTTCAAAGACGATGCCGGCGCCTGGCGTTTCTTTGCCTATCTGCTCCTGTTCATGGCCGCCATGCTGGGACTGGTCATGGCCGGGGATCTGATAACGCTTTTTCTTTTCTGGGAAGGCACGAGCATCGTTTCCTTCCTGCTGGTAGCCTACAAGGGAAAGAGCGCCGCTGCCCGGCGCGGCGCCTTCAAAGCGCTTTTGATCACCGGCGGCGGCGGAATTTCCCTCATGGTTGATCTGCTTTTCATCGCCCACGAAACCGGAGATGCCCGCTTTATCGCCATCTTGAGCAGTGGCGAGACGCTGCGCGAAAGCCCCTTCTATCTGGTGATACTGCTTTTGGTAGCCCTGGGCGCTTTTACCAAAAGCGCCCAGTTCCCGTTTCACACCTGGCTGCCGGATGCCATGAGCGCTCCGACCCCGGCCAGCGCCTACCTGCATTCCGCCACCATGGTCAAAGCGGGCATCTACCTGCTGGCCCGTTTGAATCCCGTTCTCGGTCTGACCGAAGCCTGGTTCTGGCTCCTGACCCTGACCGGCCTGGTGACCATGTTAACCGGTGCGGTCATGGGCCTGAAGAAACACGACCTCAAGGCGGTGCTGGCCTATACCACCATCTGTCAGCTCGGCATCCTGATGATGATGATCGGGCAGGACATGGAAATCTCCTTTAAGGCCCTGATCATCGGCATTTTGGCCCATGCGCTCTATAAAAGCGCTCTTTTTCTGATAGTGGGCATTGTCGATCATGAAACCGGCACGCGTGATTTGCGGCGCTTAGGGGGGTTGCGGCAGGCGATGCCCTTCACGTTTATCATTGGCTGCCTGGCCGCGCTGTCCATGGCCGGACTGCCGCCGCTGTTCGGGTTTCTGGCCAAGGAAACCCTGCTGGCCACCGCGGTCCATCACTCGCTGCCGGCCGCCGCCGCCTGGATCCTGACCCTGTCAAGTATTCTGGTCGGTGCGCTGATGCTGGCCATATCCGGCCGCTTCATCTGGGATACGTTTTTGGGCCAGCCCCGGGACAAGGACGTGCGTGGACATGAAGCACCGGCCCTGATGCTGCTGGCTCCGGCACTGCCCACGGGCCTGTCCCTGTTTCTGGGCCAACTACCGGGCCCAAAGCAGAGGCGGCCATGCTGGCCAATGCCGCCGGAGCGGCCTTTGGTGCGAAAGTCAAGGTTTCTCTGGCCCTTTGGACCGGCCTGAACATTCCGCTGCTGCTCTCCATCATTGCAATATCCTGCGGTACGCTCATTTTCATCTACCGTGATACCATCCTTGCCCGGCTGCCCGGCCTGCCCGCCTGGCTCAGCCTCGGTCGGCTGTTCGACCTGTGTTTGCAAGGCATCGACAACCTGGCCCGGTGGGCTACCCGTCTCCAGCACGGTAAATTACGCTACTACCTGGCCACCATGCTCGCGGCAACCCTGGTCCTGATTTTGGTGCTAAGCGATGCCGCACCGGCCCTCAACTGGGAAGCCGTCACCTGGCCGACGTTCACCTACAGCAGCGAAATCCGCCTGCTGAAAATAGCGGCCCTGCTGGTCATTGCCGGCACTGCCCTGGCATGTGTCCTGCTGGTAAACGACTTTTTTGCCATCCTGGCCTTCGGGGCCTCCGGCCTCGGCGTGGCGGTGCTCATGGCTTTGGAACCTGCGCCGGACGTGGCCCTGGTCCAGATCGTAGTGGACATCCTGCTGGTCATTATTCTCGTGCTCGCCCTTTCACAGCTGCCCAGCCGGCGTCTGCGTGACATCCACCAACTGGTATTCAAGCGGCACCGCGGCGGCATCGTGCGCGACGCGCTCATTTCCAGTGCTTTTGGAATCGTGGTGATGTTCATGACGCTGACCGCCCTGCTCGAACGACCACGCACGAGCGAACTGACCCTCTTTTTCCAGGTAAACGCCAAACCGCTCGTTGGGTCAAAAAGCATTGTGGGTGCCATTCTCACCGATTTTCGCGGGGTCGACACTCTGATTGAGATCGTGGTCTTCGGTCTTGCGGGGCTGGGGATTTACACGCTCATCTGGTTTGCCGGCCGCAAATTCAATGCCGCCTGCCCGGTGGATGATACCTGCGGCTGGCCCTCCGTGCCCGATTTCAGCACCCTGGGGATCGGCGGCCTTCCGGTCTCGGAACTGTTGCGCGGGCTGGCCGTCATTGTGCTGCCCCTGGCCATGACCATCGGCGTCTGTGACTTGCTCTACGGACACGACCAACCCGGGGATGGGTTTACCGCGGGAGTAATCGTCAGCATCGGCATCGGCTTTTGGTATGTGGCCTTCGGCTACCATGACACCCGCCGACGCCTGCCGTGGTTGCAGCCATCGGCCTTTATCGGCTGGGGCCTTTTTCTGGCCCTGCTTTCCGGAATTGCGGCGGCCGTGGTGACAGGTCACTTCTTCGGGAATGCCGATTTCGGCAAAATGCTGGCGCTGCCTCTCCCGGGTGGTGTTCATCTTAGTTCTTCGTTTCTGTTCGAGGCCGCCATTGCCCTTTATGTGGTGGGCAGCGTGTCTCATATGCTCAATACACTCGGTCATCCTGAAGAAGAGGAGACGCTATGGAAATCCTGACCGCCTTTGCCATTGGGCTGACATTTGCCGTGGGTCTCTTCCAGATTCTCAGGCGCAATGTCATCCGGGCGGCTATCGGCTTAATGCTCCTGACCAACGCCGTCAACCTGTTCCTGCTGACCACCGGCGCTTACTGGGGAACCCAGGCGCCCTATGTGGGGATGGCGGTTGCCAGGCAAAGTGATGCTCTGCCGCAGGCGCTAATTCTGACAGCCATTGTCATCAGCTTGGGTTTAACCGCCTTCGTGCTGGCGATGTTGTTCATTATCGCCCGGCGTTATGAAACCTGCGATTCAGACGACGTGACAGGATTGAAGCGATGACGACCCTGACTGCCCATCTGGTCCTGCTGCCGCTGCTGATCCCCTTTTTGGGCGGCACCGGTGCCCTGCTGTTGAAACACCGCGGTGGTTTACAGCCCTGGTGGTCCCTGGCGGCCATGTCCGCGGCGCTGGTCAGTTCCGTGCGCCTGCTGACCGTCGTTTGGCAGACCGGTCAGCCCCAGGTGCTGCAGCTGGGAAACTGGCCGGCGCCTTTCGGAATTTCCCTGGTGGCCGACCTGTTGGCGGTTTTCTTTGTCTGCATGAGCCACCTGGTCCTGGTCCTCGGTTTGCTGTATGCCATGGGCAGCAAAGACAGCTGTGTCCGTTATCCCACCTTCTACCCATTTTTCCTGTTCCTGGCCACCGGGCTGACCGGCGCTTTTTTAACCGGGGACATTTTCAACCTGTTCGTGTTTATCGAACTGCTGGCCATCGCAAGTACCATTCTCACGGCCATATCGGATGACCGCTACGGTACCGAGGCCGCCTATAAATATTTTTACATGAGCCAGCTGGCGGCCTTTTTCCTGCTACTGGCCGTCGGCGCCCTGTATGTAAGCTACGGCAGCCTTAACCTGGCCCACTTGGCTGTTCTGATTTCCGCCGACCCGCACGCCGCGCTCACCCCCCTGACCGTGGCCTTTTTGCTGGTGGTGTTCATGATTAAAAGCGCCACGTTTCCTTTTCATTTCTGGCAGCCGGATTTTCATACCGCCGCGCCGACGCCGGTGAGTGCCATGTTGTCCTCGATAGTCGTCAAGCTGGGCATCTACGGATTTATCAGGATGAATACCCTGCTTTTTATAGATTACAGCGTGCTCCTGCAGACCATCCTCGTCAGCCTTGGTATAACCGGAATCGTCATTGGGGGGCTGTCCGCAATCGGCACCCACAATGTCAAACGCATGCTGGCCTACTCCACTCTGGCCCAGGTCGGCTTTATCCTGGTGGCCATTGGCTGGCAAACCCCTCTGGCATTGACAGCCGCCCTGGTATTTGCCTTTAACCACGCCGTGGCCAAGGCGGCCATGCTGATGCTGGCCGGTTATGTAGCCAGCCGGGCATCGGTCAAATCGGCGGCTTTTGATATTGTGACCGGCGTGGGGCGCCCCCTGCCCCTGGCCGGTGCTTTGTTTATGATCGGCAGCCTGGGATTGGCCGGCATTCCGCCCACCAATGGTTTCATCAGCAAAATGCTGGTCTTTAAAAGCGGCCTTGCGGGCCAGCACCTGGGGGCGCTGCTCCTTATCGGGCTGGCGAGCACACTGACCCTGGCGGTCCTGGTGCTCGTGGCGCTTATCAGGCTGCAGTTCATGTATATCGACGTGGCCCTGGGCCTGGCCGCCCTGGGCTACATAACCGTGATAACGTTCGCCCGGTACATTGCGGAAAAGCGGGCGTATTGAAAGGGGGGCCAATAGAAAGCGCACTCTATCTGATAGCCACACTCACCGTTGCTGCCGCCACCTTCTTTTCGGTTGTCGGCGTGCTCGGCTATTTTCGCCTGCCGGACGTCTATACCCGTATACACGCCGCCGGCATGGTGGGTATCTTCGGAGTGGTGTTGCTGCTGGTTGCGGCAGCCCTGCGAACGCCGGCCGGCTGGGGTCACGCCCTGGTGCTGATTTTCTTCCTGCTGGCCGCCGGACCGCCCGTGGGGCATTCAATCGGATCGGCGGCCCACCGCATCGGCCTGCCCCGCAAGGGTGCTGTCCGGGATGACCTTGTCAAACATTTGAATGAGTAGATGTCTATGCATATGCGCCGCGAACAATCTGACCGCCTGAAACTTGATGCGCTGATTCGCGCCGTTACCGGCGACCGCCCGAACCATGCAGCTGGGAAAGCGCCCTTGTATATCATGCGGCTGCCAACGCCTTTATGCCCCATGACGGCCTGCGCCAGTGAAAGGGGTGTGTGCCTGCTGGAATTTACCGACAACCAGAGGATCGTGAGAGAATTACAGGATCTCATCAGGCGCCTAGACGCCCATATACTGCCCGCAACCAATCCACACCTGGATCAGCTGCAGGCCGAACTGGAGGCCTATTTTGCCGGCCAGCTGAAAGCGTTCACCGTTTCCGTGCATACCCCCGGGACCACTTTTCAACAGGCAGCCTGGAAGGTGCTGCGCGAAATTCCATATGGTGAGACACGCTCATATAAGCAACAGGCCACTGCCATCGGCAATCCCAAAGCAGTCCGGGCCGTGGCAGCCGCCAACGGGCAAAACCGAATCAGTATTGTGATTCCCTGCCACCGGGTGATCGGTTCGGATGGAAGTTTGACGGGCTATGGCGGGGGGTTGGACCGTAAAAAGTGGTTATTGGAATTTGAAAAGACGCGCGGCGTGCAATTCAAGCTATTTGACGATTGAATTTTGCGGAAATGAAAAACCAAACCAGGCCAAGGGCCTGTAAAAGCAGCATGACCCCGAATCCTACCCGGTAAGCCTCGACAGGGAATAGCCCTTCCGGGGTGGGCGGCCACAGGTTGATTATGGCCCCAATGCCCCACTGGCCGGCAAAGGCGGCCACAAAAACAAGCAAGTTGAGGGCGGTGTTGACCCTTCCGGCCAAACTCACCGGAAACTGCCGGGAAAGCTCCGCGTAGACGACAATCCCGGCCGTGCCGAAAAAACCAAACAAAACCCACATGAGCCAGGCCGGCAGCACGAGGCCAGCTGTTAACAGGGCCAATACGACCATAAAACTGGTCATCCCGGCTACCGGAACGGTAAACGCCTTGGTACCCTGTTCGGTCAATCGGGCGGATAGGGCACCCAGGGCTAGAAAACCGGCAATCATGGCCACGGCTGTCAGGAACAGGACAAAGGCCACCTGCTGGCGATCCAGCCCGGCCACATCTTTCAACCAGGGCCCCGCCCAGAGTCCGTGTATAGAAAGGGCACTGGCCTGTGACATCAGCGCCAAAGGTGCGATCCGCCAAAAAGTAAAGCTTGTGAATACCTGCCGAACCCCTTGAATCTGCTCACGCAGGCGGGCACCGGACGCTTCACGTCGCTTCTCCGGAACAACGAATAAAACGGTCGCAGCCACAATCAGGCAAAACCCTGTCAACCCCATAAACAGCCCGCGCCAATCTGTAATTTGCAGGGCCGTTTGCACCGGAACCGTACCGGCCACGGCGCCCAGGCCGCCGGCCGCCATCTGAAAACCGTTTATCAGCGGCAGATGCCGGGCCGGGAACCAGATCACGAATGCGGTAAAGGCCGCCATGAGACATGCTGAGACACCAAAGCCGATCAGGGCCCGGCCGATCAGCAGCCGGTTACCGTTTCGGCCCGGGCAAAAACAAAGGCTCCCAAGGCTGCAAAAAGCAGCAGCACCGCCTCGGTCTTCCGGGGGCCGAACCGATCCAACAGTGCCCCCAAAGGTAGTTGAAAGGCGGCAAATGTCAGAAAATAAGCAGCGGTCAACAGCCCCCAATCGGAAGGATTCAGGCCGATATCGGCCACCAGGTCGGGGGCAATGACCGCGTTGACCACCCTGAAAAGGTAGGAAATTAAATAGCCGGCCGCAAAGGGTAAAAAAACTCTGAGGATCGTCGGTAGGGTAAGTTGCATCATGCTATCTCGTAAACTCAGGCAACCGAAAACAGACCAATAGGTTCTACTTCTTGCCGCGTGCCAATCCCGGGATATGCAAACAAACGCTGTACCCTAGCATTAACCTACCACAATTACAATCAACTTCCGGCAGCCGCACCCAGCTCCGGCTCACATTCAGCGACCGTTAAAGCGGCTTTTGGCAGCAGCCGGACAGGTAGACCTTAAAGGCCTTATGAGCGGTTCGCCCCACAAAAAAATATTAAAAAAAGATCCTGGTACTAACTCAATGATTTCGAGCATGTTGCTTATAATTGCAGTAACTTACCAGCTCCGGGATGCTTGACAAAAGTAACCCGGAGACCATAGAATATGGTTACGAAAAATCCGGTTCCAGCCACCTGGAACCACTTAAACCCAATCTACCGGAGACGGTTGGAAGTATGCTGCCAAACCGGTTCCGCGTGAAACTACAGCTCACCAAAGGAGGTAAATCCATCTCAGATCAGTTTTCGGTCAATTCATTTCTTAAAGCCACTGGGTGATGGTGGAAAACATCACCAGGGAGGGGAAAGTATGAACGTATCGGTTACTTTTAAGAATTTAAAATCCTCCAACCACTTCAAAGACTACGTCCACGAAAAACTAAACAAATTTGACAAATTGTTAGATGATCCCGGATCCGCCGGAGTTGTACTGCGATCCGAAAAACTGCGTAAGACCGCAGAGATCAATCTGACTGCCGGCCGCCTCGAAGTACATGCCCACGAGGAACAGGAGGACATGCATGCGGCCATTGATTTAGTCCCGGACAAAGTCAGATCCCAAATCACCAAGAGCAAGGAAAAACAGCAAAATCGCAGAACCCGAATGAACAGTAGAACCATCAGGGCCACCGAGCTGATGGAAGAGTCAGCTGCCCTGCAGCCATAGGCATATAGTTGCAACATTTTACATGCCCGAGGGCCGGAATCAATTCCGGCCCTCTTTTTTTGTCCTGCGCGGGCATGGACTTTGCACTCATTTCAATGCGACCGGCTGTCAAAAAAGAGCTTGGCGTCTGCCGGCCGAGGGTTAACGGAAACAACCACCGGGAATTAAATATGATTGCAATCAACAAAGTTACCAACAACACTGAATTGCTCTCTAAACTGTTGAACAGTGTCGCCCGCAAATACAACTGTGGCGCCAAATTTTCGACAGTATCCGGTGTGCTGCAATATGAAGGCGATGCAGCCTGCCGCCAGCACATCATTGATGAAACCCTTGAAATGATTTCGAGAGAACCTGGCCATGGGCCGGATTAAGACAGTTTAAACCGGCTCCGTTCGTGAGACCCATACGCGAAATGTTTGTGCTTTAATTAGAGGCTATCTCAAAAATAGGATTTTGGTTCAAGATCAAGGCGGCCGTGAGGTTCCAACCGGAGGAATACTGAGAGTATCTCGAGGATTGGAACCGAACGCCCAACGCCGAGATTGGGCCAAAAGACATTTTTGAGATAGCCTCTAATCTGAGTCGCGCTGCGTTGGACTTAAAACCTCAGGGAGAGACACGAGAGGCCGCCATCCATTTTCTGAAATTCAGACATCTCGAGTTCGATAAGCGGATAGGATCTGCGGGTCAGTTCCCGGCGCACGCCGGGGAATCCGGCCGGCATCAGAACCCAGTCATTGACCCTGATACAGTTGGCCGCATATGTCTCCGCCGGTGATACAGGAATGATGTTGAAATCATTAAACACCGGATGCTCAGCCAGTTCACCCGCGGCCAACAGGTCCCGCCCCCCAATCCAGGCCACGCCTGTTTTAAGATGCAGGAAGCTGCTCAGCGTTACGGTAGATCCGGTATAGCCGGTTGGGGCCAGCGCTGCTATCAATTGCTGCGCCCCCTGTGCATTGGTGCGCGCGGTCAGACCGATAAACAGGTGACCGTTTATATCCAGCACGTCACCGCCATCCAGCGTTCCCGGCGGTTTGATCTCCACCACGGCAGCATAAAAATGGCTTACCACCGGCCGGGTTATTTGCTTTTCACCATTGCGACTGTGCGCCCCGGGATTGCTGATCACAGCCGCGCGGGGGGTAAGGATTGCTGTGTCTTCAATGAAAGTCGCATCCGGAAAACGCTCATCCGGCGGCAGTACAGTTACCTCCAGGCCGCATTGTTCCAGAGCGGCCGTATACGCATCATGCTGCTTCAGGGCCCGGGACAGGCTGGGGGCACCCAGGTTTGCAGTCGTGATTCCGCCCGCAAAAGAAATTCCGGGTCTCCTGACAATTGCACGGGTAAACATGGTGGCGTCGGCTCCCCGTTTTGCAGCTCAAGTCCGCTGGAAGTTCCGCATTCAATCCCATGGTCTGCGGGAAGTCAACCCGCGATTTCGCGCCCTGTCCGCTATCGGCATTCAAATTCCCCATTTTTACTTCCCGTTCATGGCTTGCCTATTGACCGGACGCTAAAAAACTGGATATAAAAACCCAGTTTCCACATCTATGGGATGGTACCGATACTTTAATACCAGGGAGGGGATAATGCTTAAAAAATTACTGTTGCCCGTGGTTGCCGCATTTATCATGGTAGGACTTTTTACCATCATGTCGTGCGGTAAAACCGAGGAATCCCAGAAACCGGCTGAAACGAAAGAAGCGGCGGTCGCCGAAAAGCCGGCGGATCCTTTTATTTTCGGTTTATTGCTTGTAGGCCCCTACAACGATCACGGCTGGAGTCAGGCCCACTATGAAGGCGGCCTCTATGTCGAAAAGAATGTTCCCGGCACCAAAATGATTTATATCGACAAGGTAAATCCAGCTGACCGGGCCGGTGTTACCATTCCGATGCTCGTGGATGATATGGCCGAAAAGGGCGCCAAACTGATCATCGCCAATTCCGATGATATGAAGGACGGCACCCGTGAAGCGGCCTTGAAGCACCCGGAAATCAAGTTTATCCATATTTCCGGAGATGACGTCCTGACCGGTAAAGGCTCGCCCAACCTGGGCAACCTGATGGGCAAAATGGAGTACGGCAAAATGATGGCCGGATTTGCCGCGGCGATGACCACCAAAACCGGTAAAATAGGCTACCTGGGCCCCCTGATCAATGAAGAGACCCGCCGCCTGGTGGCTTCCTGTTACCTCGGAGCGAAGTATGCCTGGACGGAAGTCCTGAAAAAAGACCCCGCCGATCTGCAGTTCAAGGTAACCTGGATCGGCTTCTGGTTCAATATCCCCGGGGTAACCTCGGATCCGACTCAGGTTGCGCAGAATTTCTTCGATACCGGCTACGATGTACTCATCTCGGGGATCGATACCACCGAGGCAGTGATTGTCGCCGGCCAGAAACGCGGCCAGGGCAAAGAGGTCTGGGCCATTCCTTATGACTATGAAGGGGCTTGCGAAGGTGGGTCCAACGTCTGCCTCGGCGTGCCCTACTTCAACTGGGGCCCGGACTATGTCACGGTGATCAAACAGACCATGGCCGGACAATGGCAGGCGGCCTGGACCTGGACCGGACCGGACTGGAGCGATATCAACAACCACAGCACCAGTGCCATTGGCTATAAAAAGGGCGACGCCCTGTCCGCGGAAGCCGGGCAGGCCCTGGATAAGTTCATCAAAGGCCTGGGTGACGGCAGCATCAACCTGTTCAAAGGGCCGCTCAATTACCAGGACGGCAGTCCGTATGTGAAAGCGGGCGAAGTGGCCAGCGACAAGGAAATCTGGTATATGGAGCAGCTGCTGGCCGGTATCGAAGGACAGAGCAGTGCCAAATAAGGCAGGTTAATTGTGAAGTGACCAAAGTGAGCTAAAATGACTATAGTTATTGAGTCGCTGCGCTCCACTGGTTTTTTAAAAATAGGGACATACCCAAACTTTAGATCACTTCAAACTTTAGTGCACTTTAGACACCCTTATCCGCGTTGTAGCCATGCTGATCGCTATGGTACCGGCATCCAAAAACGCGGTAGATTAATGACTCTGCAATGATATTACTGCAGGAACCGGTTTGCCCGGTCCCTGCAGTTTTTTTAGCAGCACGGATTGTCGGGATGAAAATAGAGCTAAAGGAGATCCACAAGCACTACGGCCCCGTGAAAGCCAACAACGGGGTCAGCCTGTGCGTTGAACCGGGTACCATTCATGGTGTCCTGGGTGTAAACGGCGCCGGTAAAAGCACCCTGATGAAAATCCTGGCTGGCTTCAGCCGTAAAACCTCCGGTGCCGTTATCCTGAACGACAAGCGGCGGAATTACCAAACGCCGGCCCAGGCGACCCGTTTGGGCATCGGCATGTTGTACCAGGACCCGCTGGACTTCCCTTCCCTGACCGTTCTCGACAACTTTATGCTGGGGCGCAAAAAGAATCCCCAGCAATCGCGGGCCGAGCAGAGTGATGAGCTCCTGCAGCTCTGCAAAGACGTCGGCTTTCGCCTGGTACCGTCGCAACTGCTCAAAACCCTTACCGTGGGAGAACGGCAACAGCTGGAGATCCTGAGGCTGTTGGCCCTGGGCATTGAGGTGCTCATCCTCGATGAACCCACCACCGGAATTTCGGCCTACCAGAAAGAGACCCTCTTTCAGGCCCTCAATACGATGACCATGACCGGCAAGAGCGTCATCCTGGTCTCCCACAAGCTTGAAGATGTGGAATCCCTCTGTCACAATGTCACCGTTCTGCGCAATGGCCGGGTTACCGGAGAAATGGGGCGCCCTTTTGATACGGATGCGCTCCTGGCCATGATGTTCGGCACGCCGCCCCGACCGCCTGCCCGACAACCGCAAACGCCGGGTGAAATCGTGCTTTCACTCGATGGTGTTAGTGCCAAGGGCGGCCGCAGCGGACTTCAGGACTGTTATTTTCAGGCCCGGGCAAGTGAAATCGTAGGCCTAGCGGGCCTGGAAGGCAGCGGGCAGTCCGTTTTTCTGCGCACCGCGGCCGGTTTGACCCGCCCTCGCAGCTGTACCATCCACTTTCGCCGGGAAAACCTGACCGGCCGGGATTATCACTGTTTTTCTGATAAGGGGCTAACCTTTCTCCCTACCGACCGCCTGGAAGAGGGTCTGGTGGGCGATTTGACGATCGCCGAACATTTTGCCGTCCAGGACCAAAAACAGGGCCTGTTTTTGAACCGCTCGCGCGCCGCCGCCCAAGCCGGGCGCAGCATCGAAAAATTCAGAATTATGGGCCGCCGGGAGTCCACTGCCGAATCCCTTTCGGGAGGTAACCAGCAGCGGCTCCTGCTCTCTTTTTTGCCGCAGGAACCGGCCTTGCTATTGTTGGAAAATCCGACCCGCGGTCTCGACCTGGAGTCGGCCCACTGGGTCTGGAAGCACCTGCAGGCATATTGCGAGACCGGCACGGGCATCGTTTTTTATCCTTCGGAGCTGGATGAGATTCTCATGGTTGCCCACCGGGTACTGGTTTTTTTCAATGGCCGCATCATCAAGGAAGTCGCGGCCGATCAGACCGATGTAAACACCCTCGGGCGCGCCCTGGCAGGAAAAGTCTGATGGCCAAAGAATCAACCGTACATATCAATTGGCTCCGGCTCGGTGGAGAACTGCTGGTAGCCCTGGGAGCTGTGAGCGCCTTTACCATCTTGATTCTGGTGCTTTCCGGGGCACCGCCTTACGCGGCCTTTGTACAAATTATCAAGGGTTCCCTGGGCTCCTGGAGCAAGTTCGCCCACGTGGTCAAGGCCTGAATTCCATTGACCCTTTGCGGTATGGGCCTGATGTACACCTTTAGAATCGGTCTGTGGAATATCGGCATCGAGGGCCAGGTCATTGCCGGCGCGATATTAACGACTGCCATCGTGAAACTGGGCCTCGATTCCGGCAACCCACAGCTTTTCCTTGCGCTGGCTGTCGGCTTCGGCGCTGTCGGCGGTGCCATCTGGGCGGTTTTAGCGGGCTGGCTGAAAACAAAAGGCGGGGTTCATGAAATCTTCGCCGGTCTCGGTCTCAATTTCGTGGCCCAGGGCGTTGCCCTCTGGCTGATCTTTGGCCCCTGGAAGCGCCCGGGGGTTGCCTCCATGAGCGGTACGGAGGTGTTTCCTCCGGAATTCTGGATGCCATATATAGCCTCCGGCCGTATCTGCCTGCCCGGTGTCGCCCTGGCCATTTTTGCCATCCTCTTCACGGCCGCCATATTGAAATACGCCCGGTTCGGGTTGAATCTGAAAGCCATCGGCAGCAACCGGAACGCCGCGTACCTGTTCGGTTTGAAACCGGATCGTTTTATGCTGCTGGCCATGGTCTTTGCCGGTGCCTTTGCCGGTATAGCCGGCAGCCTGCAGGTGACAGCCGTCTACCACCGCCTGATTCCAGCCATTTCCAGCAACTATGGCTACCTGGCCCTGCTGGTGGTCATGCTGTCCAATTATAATATTGCCGCGGTTCCGGCGGTGGCCTTTTTCTTTGCGTGCCTCAACGTGGGAAGCATTCAACTGCCCATGGTACTGAAAATAGATTCATCGTTAAGCGGCGTCATCCAGGGTGCCCTGGTACTGGCAACCCTGGCGGTCCAGGCCTGGCGGGTCAAGCGAAAAAGGGAAAAGGAAGCAGTGTAACAAAAATAAAATACGAAATTCGGATTTCGTATTTAGTCGTCTCATAAACTATGGAAATAGAATTCAGCATACTCCTGGCCAGTGTCGTTGCAGGTGCGACTCCAATTCTGCTGGCCACCCTCGGTGAAACCATCACCGAGAAAGCGGGGATTATCAATCTCTCCCTGGACGGGAGTATCCTGCTCAGCGCCATGGCGGCCTTTGTCATCGCCTACGAATCGGGCAGCCTGTTGGCGGGATTCGCCGTTGGCGCCCTGGGGGGGCGGCCGTGGCTCTGGTGATTGCTCTTTTCAGCATCTACCTGGAACAGTCGCAGGTAGCCGTGGGCTTCGTACTCACGCTGACGACAATGGATCTGGCCTATTTCCTGGGCAATGATTACTCGCGCCTGCAGGGTCCCCAGGTCGCCCACCTCCCGATACCGTTGTTGAGCGAGGTGCCTTTTGTGGGCCCGCTATTTTTCAATCACAACCTGCCGGTCTATTTCAGCCTGGTCCTGATCGGATTGTGCTGGTGGTATATTTATAGAACACCGGCGGGCCTTAAACTGCGGTCGGTGGGCGAACATCCGCGAGCCGCCTATGCCCGCGGGATTGACCCAAAATTGACCCAGCTGTTGTATACCATGGTGGGCGGGCTGCTGGTCGGACTGGCCGGGGCAACGTTCTCACTGGCCAACAAGCCCGGATGGGGCCGGCCCCAGGGGGCGGAAGGAACCGGTTGGATCGCCCTGGCACTGGTCATCTTCGGCGGCTGGCATCCACTCAAGGCGGCGGCCGGTGCATTCCTGTTTGCTTTTCTGCAGGTGATGGGCATCTACCTGCAGGGGTGGTTTCCATCCCTTCCGTCACAGGTATTCCAGGTGGCACCCTTTCCGCTGATGATCTTCACCCTGCTGCTCATGTCTGCGGCCCAGAAGGAATCGGTGCAGCGCCTGGCAGCCGGTCGTCCTGCCCTGCAGCAATTTCTACAGATTCTCTCCGGCGCGGCGCCGGCCTCCCTGGGCAAGCCCTATCGCCCCGATTAGAAGTGGTTTCAAAGCCTCCCCTCAGGCCCAATCTCGGCGTTGGGCGCGAGTTTCCAATCCTCGAAATACTTTTAGTATTCCTCCGGTTAGAAACTCACGGCCGCCTTGATCTTGAACCTGATTGAAGACTTTGAAACCACTTCTGGGAAATTGAACTTCTCAAATCACTCTTATTTCAGAGCTTGGATGCGTTCAAGAGTGGCGCGGGCAACATAGGGGGCGGCGGATTCGGGGAAGGGGGCGATACTGCTGGCGTTGATTTCGCACAGGACGTAGGTGTCTTCACCCTGGTCGTCCCTGGGACCCAGCAGGAAATCGCAATCCCATAAGATGGGCAATTGGGCGGTCGCCAAATCCAGCTCGCGTTGCATCGCGGGGACCCAATCCTCTTCCAGGATGCGCTTGAGCCGCTGAAATTCCGGCATGGCAGGTGGATGATAAAGGCGGGGACCGGGTTGCGGGGCCGCGCTCACCGGGGCACCGGGTGGTGCGGGACAAAGGGCATTGACGGCTTGATGCCCGAAACCGGCCACCTTGTCAACCACCATGTAGCAGCGCACCATCCCTTCGGGAAGACGCCGCTGGTAGGCCTGATCGATCAGGCGCCCTTCTCCCGTAAAATACGGCTCGCAACGCTCGTAGAACGTATCCAAGGTCAGCATTTCCTCAACACTGCCCTTTTTGGCCTGCCTTACCCGCAGCAGCGTTGCGGGGTTTGGCCGGGCACCCTTTTCCGGTAAAGCGATCCACCACACGCCGCGACCGCCGTTACCGCGATATTGTTTGAGGACCCGGGGTTCACCGGAAGCCAATCGTTCGGGAAGCTCGCCGCGCATCTGGTCCAGGGTGCGATACAAGTGCGTATCACTGCCCCAACCGATATCCCGCGTCTGGTAGAGGACCTCATTGGTGCCGATTTTCAAAATGGTGTCGGGATGGGTACTGACAAAAACACCTGCTGCGGAAGCGTCGCGGAGCATGGGGTCCAGGATGGACCGGTCCCGACCGTCCTGGAAGGGATTGTGCCAGACCAGTACAGCATCGACCTGCAGGAGCTGCTCCCGGACCTCTTCACAGAAATCATCGTGATACACGGCCGGTTCGGCCGGCACTTCCAGTTCGCGGAAAGACTTGAAAATCAAAGCCAAGCGGTTGTTATCCGGGGTTGCGTTCTTCCGAACCTGGCGATCGCCGGGATAGAGAATGGCGATGCGTTTTGAATTTTTGGTCATTCAAATTTGCCCTTTTTTGTTTCGGATTTCGATATTCGAATTTTGGATTTGTCTCCCTTTCTTTTGTTTATATAACGCTTCGTTATTTCATCGGCAGCCCAGGATTTGCCCTTGCCGTTTTGCCCCTCCCGATAAAGTGCGATGATATCCGTTACCATGCGCCTGGCGTTCCGGTGCCCGGCGGTCACGGTCCGGGTAACATTGTCCAGATCACCCTCTTCCATATACCGCTTGAAAGCAGGTCGAAACTCGGGAAACAGTTCCCGGCCAAGGCCATCTAGAAAAGCGGCATACAGGGCCAGGGATACTATCTGGCCGGTATGGATGAGGTGTGGCAGCGTGCCGTTCTCAGAAGTGTCCGCCAGCAGATCCTTCACTGCCCGAACCAGGAGTTCCACCGGCGTGTGCGGATAATCGGCGATAATTTCCCGCCAGGTTTCCCGGTCGAAGACCTGGTCCGTGGATTCACCGACTTCATGCCGGATGTAAGTTTCGGCCTGGGCTGCAAAAAGTTCCGGCAGCGCCCGGCGCAGGGTCTCCGGCCCCTGGTCGGTCACCCCGATCTGCGCCAGGGCATATTCCAGAAAGGGCTTGCCTGACTTTTTGAGATACTGGATTTGATCCCACAGGTACATCCGGGCCGCCTCGGTGCGCAAAACGATGACACCGTCCCGGGACATGGCCGGCAGGGTCAGCAGGTCCCGGGCCAGTTCCTTTCCGAGCAGGAGCACCTGCTGTCCTTCGATGTCCTGCTCACGGTCAATATGGGCCAGGAAAAAAGTGGGTTTCAAACTGTAGGCATACCCGGCCCCGTAAAAAAGCCCGGAAGCAGCCAATGCCTGGTTGATGCCGGCCGTATCAAAGGCATCGTAGTCAACACCGGCTACTGTCACGGATTGGTACGGCAACTCACGGATATCATCCCAGGTTTCCTCCAGCCGACCAATCCAGTCCAGAATATCCTCCGGGGCCTTCTCCTTCCAGGGCGGCAGCCGTTTTTCCCATTTGTATAGATCCCGCATCCGCAAGGCCAGACCGCAAATAGAAAAAACCCCGGCATGGGTGGCATCCGAGATATTACAATTTTTCTGCACCTGTTTGGCGATGGACATCGACAACGTCTTATCGGGGGTGCTTGAGGCGGGGCTTAATGTTTCCATCCTGCTCCTGTTCAAGGCAAGGGGTCATGGGCGTATCTATACTTTATCTCGCAATAGAATAAGCAGTCCTCTCCGAATGTCCATGCGAGAAAGGCCTTGGCGCAAGACCGCTACTGTGTCAAAAACAATTAGATGAACGGATGGTAACGCTTCGATTCAACGAAGATAAAAGGTGATGTGGTTTAAAAGAAACGGACACTTTGCTAAGAACGAAATATCAGAAAGCGAGGTGTCCAATGAGTACTCAAAAAACCAGACGGAGTTTCACCCAAGGGTTCAAGGATGATGCTATCAGCCTGG